>JACCDW010500961.1_pt1 | contig 11544 bp, 14 predicted proteins | sample 7449781 | NCBI WGS metagenome assembly JACCDW01 (sample SAMN15323449, study PRJNA562643) | freshwater metagenome | isolation source: river surface water | place: USA:Blue River Watershed | collected 2017-08-18
GTTCGACCCTCTATAAGCTTTTCGATGAAATCACATCAGCCTTTCGAGCTTCAGTGGCCGTGAACACTCACGACTAAGTAGGTACCTTTCATCAGTAACTAGGTAACACTTTTGATTTCTTCTTTTTAAATGTTTCCAATTAACAGTTAGAAATTTAGTGCCTTGTAGATTTTGTCGAAGTTGTGGTCACCTCTCAGCTCCCAAATCTTTTGAACTCAGGAATACTGGACAACTCCGTGTGATGCCTCCATCACAACTCTTCAAGATATCTTCACAACAACTCTCCTGGTAGAGAGAAGAGTGTCAAGTAACAGCACCACCCGTACACCTGATTGTCTTTCGACTTTAAGACACCTCTTAAGTTGGACTCCGCAATGATGAAGACCGGTAAGTCAACACTTCTTGCAACAGACCTATGGGTTATTCCTATTCTTCTTCCGAAGTCAACCAAACAATCTACAATTGCCTGGTCACAAATCCATTTCATCTACAGTGTTACCCTCGATTAATAAGGAGTTGTGGTATCCCACTTGCTTACTCGACCTCAGACCCGAAGGTCTAAGACGCAAACACATTTAGCAATTGTGTTCACTTTATCCCGCTTTCACGGTTTATTTTAAGGATTATAAGCCACCCTTCTTTTCACAGTCAGCCGAAACCGACTGTTAAAGATTAATATTTCAAAGAACGTTGTTCTCCGCTGAGAACTCTTTTGTAGCGGGAGCTGGACTCGAACCAACGACCTCAAGGTTATGAGCCTTGCGAGCTACCGACTGCTCTATCCCGCGATGTGTATTTTTATATTTCTTTTTTCAAATTTGTTTTACAAAGATATGAGCTTTTTTTTAATCTACCAAATCTTTTTTCAGTTATTTTTAGTTCAATAGGCAGTATCTACAATTTCCTTTTCACCTATTTGTTATGCGAAACTTTCACGTTAACAACTGATTTTTGTTTTACAAAGATATGAACTTTTTTTAATCTACCAAATCTTTTTGTAAAATTTTATTTTTATTTCAAATCGGTTTAGTTGTTTACCTCCTTTCTGCCTGTGATTGGGAGGATTACTGTATAATCAGGCAATTAACTTCTAAACCGATTTTGTTTTACAAAGATAAGGAGAGTTTTTCAATCTACCAAATCTTTTTTAATATTTTTTGTGGGAAAGGAGTGGATTCGAACCACCGAAGATCTTTACAGACCAGTCACGTTACAACGTAACCCCATTTGCCGCTCTGGAACTTCCCCGTCTTTTGTGAATACAAAGATAAGGCAAGAATCCAATTCTACCAAATTTTTAAGAAAAAAAAATTGAAATTAATTTTGATCGACCATTAAAGGTTCTAAATCACCACGGTCAACTATATTTAATTGTTGACAAATTTTTACAAAGGCATCAGCAATCTTGAAAGTTTCTTCGATATCATTAAAGAAAAAAGTGTGTTTCACCCAATTGTCTTCGTTTTCGAAATCTTCTCTATTTCTGATAACAGTTCCTATATAATACTGGTCTTCATGAAAAGCAAAAGATAATTGAGCATAATACTCAATACCATCAACCGGTGCTTTACTTGTGGCAAAAAAAGAAATTAACTTAGAACCTTCAATAACTTTAGTATCTACCCTAAACTTATCAAGAATTGGCTCTCTATAAACTAACTTTCTAACTTCGGTATCAGAATTAACTTTAGTTGAGGGTAAAGAATAAGTTCTCATTCCCAAACTGTTAGGTTCTAATTCACCTCTAAGATTTGGAATCTCTAAACGGTCTCTCAACTCCTCATCGTCAAAACCAACTTCTTCGTGAAATCTTTTAATCTTCATGCTAATTTTTATTTTTTGCACCAAAGTAACCACCAACAATACCAATAAGACCTGTAATTACTATTTGTAATAAATCAGTAATCTTCTCATCGACTGGTCTTCTTTCTAAAATAGCAACTACGAAATCTCCAATAACAATAAAGCCAATAATAGACATAATTCCAATTATCATAAAGTAAATAATTTTATCTTTGATTTCCATATTATATTTTAGTTTTGTATTTATTCTCTTCTAAGTAAGTAAGAATATTTTCTAATAAATCATCAGCTCTATCAAAAAATTCATCAGTTTTAGAAAACGTTTTATTTGCTAAATTATAATTCATACCTTTATTTACATAAAAAGCTTGAATCAACTCATCAGGTACAAAAACACCTGAATACTTTAACTGCATAACATAAGGCATTACTGTAGCTTTTGGATTGTTACCAAATCCATCATCTAAAACATCTTGATAAGAAGCTGGATATTCTTGATTATCATAATCATCGGCACCATCATCACCATGTGCATAAAAAGCAGCAACCTTACCTTCTAAATGATTTCTCAACATATTATCATATTTATTAGAACGAGAAAACTTACCAGTAATTTCAGAATTTTTTATATTACCATCACCCATTAATTTTTTCGCATCATCAATAGTAAGAGTCTGATTTACACAAACAAGTCTATCAAATAAAGTTTTTATCTGAGAGCTTAAGGCGTGCCAATGAATAGGTGAAACTATGATAAAAGCATCACATTCTTGAAGTTTAGTATAAACGTCTAACTCTTTTAATAAATCAGGCTTTGATTTATCACCTTTATAATAGCATGAACATTGAAAGTGGCAGTGAAAGCCACCAGCTGTAGAAATACAACCCTTACAAGGCTGTATGATAGGTCTTTTACTTTGATTTACAGCTAAGTCAATAACTTGAAAATTGACAAAAGGAGACCACTTAGAAATCATGTACTCAACAATCTTATGAGTTTTTGATTCCATATTTGCACAAGTATCAGGATCTCTCGGAGAGCCCTGAAAAACTAAAACTCTTGGTTTCCAATCTCCTAATTTTCTTACTTTCATTAGGAGTATATATTAAAAAGATTAAATCGTTTCTCCAGTAAAAAATATAAAATGTTCATTTATAAGTTGCTCTAAAGAAAGTGGATTTTCTGTTTCAATAATGTAACAATCATTATCAGACTGTCTCATTAAAAAGAAATATTTAACACCTCCAATTTCAACATCATACATTCTTACATGATTTGGATAATTTGTTAAATCAAAACCACGTGTCCATGACAGAATTTGATTCTCTTCTTCGTTAGTTTTATAATTAACACTCTTAAAAAAATAAAAATCTTCGGTTTCATTTACAAACCAAACTTTTTTTTCTTTATCAAAGTAAACTTTACTCATAATTCACATATTTTTTTACTACGTCTGTTAAGGTCTTTTTGAGAACCTTATCAACGACTACTTCTTCATCAGCAACCAATAGATAATTAACATCAATATCAACATCAGTGATATGAGTCTCACCATCTTCTGGCTCCATATATGAAGAAGGTCGATACCAATGCCAACCTTTAATAGTCAATTCAAAACCGATACAAATTTCAATACCTTTAAAATCAAAATAAAGATACTGGTCTTCTTCCGAGTAGTGACCATCATGTTCAACTATCAAATATTCCCATTCATCAAAAACTTGTTTTGAAGTTAGAACTAAGTTGTCAAAATCAATCACATGCTCAGTAGAAATCATATATATCCTCGTTATTTATACAAATATAGTACAAATATTAATTTTTTCCAATTCTTAAAGGATTTTTTATAGAAAAATAATATTATTAAAGCCTTCTTCATAAGTAGGCTCTTGATAAGAATCAATCATAGACTTAATAACAGTTGGTGGTATCCACTTATTCTCTTTTGAATTTCTATCAATGTTTCTTTTTTGATATTCATCATCAGAAAGTATAGGAAAAACAACAGCAACTTTGTTAAAACTATCATCAAAATATCTTAATGTTTGAGCTCTCCTTTTAACTGTCATATTTGTCATATCAACAATTGTGGAAATTTTATTTGAATTTGATTCAGTAAGTCTTTCAGCCAAAACTCTATCAACTAATTTCTGATCGACTGTTTCAAATGCTTTATTATAATCTCTAGTTCCAGCAACTTCCATTAAAATCTCATCACGGGAAATTACATTAACATCAGGATAGTTATTTCTTAGCCAAGTTGATTTTCCAGATAAAGTTGGACCAACGAGTAACATAACAAAAGGTTCTTTTAGTTTCATAAACACAAATATAAAAATAATTTTTAATATATATTATATGATTTTAGATTATAATTCATTCAAAGATGATTTTCTTTTTGAAAGTATAATAAACGAGACTTTTGTCTATTACATTAAAGACTTCAAAGATATTCTTTATAAGTTAAATGCAAAAGGAAATCAAATAGCAAAAGATTTAATTGATATAGAATATACTGATAGTAAATCAGATAATACATTTATTTCACTTGGTAAGGATGGTTATGTTAGTTATAATAGATTAAGAGACTTAAAAAAAACTATTGAAAAGTCTTTTATGGAGTGGGCTCGTCGTGGTCTACGCGATGATATTCCCATTTCAAAGTCCAATCTATCACTTTTAGATACATTACTTAAAAAAATTGAAAATGGTGAAACTTCTCAATCTGATGTTAATCATATTTTCACAGCATATGAATTAGATAAAAAATCTAGAAACGAAGTTAAATTAGGAAGATTTATAAATGCGGTTCTTCCTGGTAAATACACACCAAAAGATATTGAAGAATTTACTAATCAATTCAAAGCTACTTTAGAAAAACAAGGAGAACATTTTGAAGAAGTTTCAGGAGAAGAAATCAACCATTGGTATAACTATGAAAACTATAAAGAAATGTCTGGTAGTTTAGGAAACTCTTGTATGGCTAAAAAAAGCGGTCTTTTTAGTATTTATGTAAATAACCCAGAAGTTTGTAAAATGTTAATTCTTGTAGAAGATGATAAACTAATAGGAAGAGCCATTGTTTGGAAGTTAAATACAATTAAGTGTTATGGGGTAGATCCTGAGCCAGATGTTTGGTTTATGGATAGACAATACAGTATAAATGATACTTATGTTGAAAAGTTCAGAAATTACGCAAAAGAAAAAGGTTGGTACTACAAATCATATAATAACCATCATTCATTATCAACTGTAACTATCAAAGGTGAAGAAAAGAATTGTGATATGACAATTCAAGTTAAACCTGGTAAATACAAACAATATCCTTATATGGATACATTTAAAAGATTTAACCCAGAAGATGGTACATTATATAATGATGAAGAACAAGACTCTGATTATGAAGGACAATATATTCTAACTGATACTGGTGGTGGATATGAAGAAATTGAAAGTGGTGTTTGGTCTGAATGGCATGATAGAAGAATTCCACACGACTTAGCTGTTTGGTCAGAATGGGCGGATTCTTATATTAACAGAGATTACGCAACTCAACTAAACTTTGGAAGTAGAAGATGGAGAGGTGAGTGGTTTCCAGAAGATTGTGAGGATATAGTTTATGATGAGTGGATTGATGAACCTATTTACGTTGATGATGCTGTTTATTCAGAAGCATATGGATATTGGCTTTATGATGAGAATGCTGTTGAAGTTATTAATAAAATAGACAGTGATGGTGAGCCAAGAGGTGCAGATTCAAACTGGTATCATAGAAATGATGATGATATAATCAATAAAAGAGAATATGATGGTCAAAGATGGTTTGAGGTTCTTTCTAAAGAGTGGAGTGACTGGGATGATTATAGTTTTGCTGTAAGAGATTTATTCATTTTAGATTATAGAGACGAGCCAGTTCCAAAAATATTTAAACTAGAAACTTATAAAATAGTTGGTGAAAAACCTAATGAATTAAAAGATATAGATTACCTTTCTGAAGTAGATGCTCTTGTTTTAGAAGTTAAAGTAGATAATGAAAAAGAAAGAACTACTGATAAGTATCAGTATGAATCTACTATTGAAGAAGTAAGAGGTTTTATAAAATCTAAATTAAACTCTGAAGTAAATAGAATTAATGATATTATTGAAGATAAAGGTCAATTACAATTTAAGTTTGATAAAGAAGAAAGAGAAGAATACTTTAAACAACTCAAAAGTAGATTAGAAAGATTTCAATCAAGACTAGAAGAAATAGACACAAATCAATTTATTGAAAAATAATAATTTTAACGAAGTATTCTTATTCAACTATAATTACCTTTACCAATTTATTTTCTGTTTTAGATAGTCTATGATACCCATCTATGACTTTCCATTTTCTATGACTATCTTTTTGTACAATTGCTTTAATGCCTTGATAATTTTTATCAGAATAGTGTTCTAACTCTTCAATTATTACTCTTCGTTGATGTTCAGTATTTGGAAAAATAACATCATCTATATCTATTACAGATACTTGATAGTTTTTATCTTTAATACCTTCTAAAATAAAACCATTTTCCAACTGTAAGAGATACTCGATTCTTTGATTTAAATTATCAATTTCAAAAGCTCTTTCTAATTGAGAGTTCAACTTTTGAACAATATCTTCAGTTAGTATAACATCATCAATTTCTTGACCATAATATCCACTACCAACATTTATATTCCAAAATTCTGGTTTCCAAATTTTATTAATTCTTAAAATTCTATCAATTGTGTATTTTTCGATATCTTTAGAAATTCCCCAAAGAGAATTAATAGCATGATGCCTTTTAGTTGAAATTGAATTGTCAAAAATTTCTGAATAGATATTGTTAACTATTGCAGAAATATCGACTTTATATAAATATGTTTTTGTGATATATCCACATCTACAAATACCTTCTTCATTACATCCAGATTCTTCGCATGAATATACGTTATCATAATCATACGATACCATATATTTGAAATCATTTCGAAGTGCGTCTATCATTTTCTTTTCTTCTTAATTCTTATTTTGTGTGATCTACCACTAACCAGTTTATAGATGTAAAAATTATTATCTTTAAGTTGTGAATATATTTCCAAAAGATTATTACCTTTAATTTGATACCAATTTAAAGGCAACAATTCTTCTTTAGGATAAGCGCTCCACTTATTAAGACGATTTATTTTTTTTACACCATCCGTTATATCTTTATCAAGAAAAAGAAAACCATCAAACTGCAGAATGTCTTGTTTCTCTTTTACTTGTTCTTTAATCTTTGTAATAAGATGTGTTCTAATAAAATCAGGCATATTATAAAAGATGTTTCTTTGCGTTATTTAAGTAAGTTTCAATATTTTGTTTTCCAACAGGATTTGCAGAGTGAACAACACACTGTGGTAATGATTTACCATTCTCTAAACACCAATCAACCAACCATTTAGCACACTCATATCCAGTTTTTTCTTTATACTCATCGTATTTTAAAACAATATCGTTGTCATTTTTAGACCAGTTTTCATCAGAAAAAAGGTCATTATAGTGGTCGTCTGCCAAATCATGGTCAAAAGAAATAAAATCAGGAAGTCCAAACTTCTGGATATAATTACAAAACTCAAAATAGTTTCTAACTATAGACCAGTCATTATCCCAATAAATTTGATTTAAATTTGATGATACCAATCCAATTGCATCTTTTGGAATTCTGATATCATCTAAGAATAACTTTTTCATTTTAGTCTAAATAAATGTCATGAAATATTACACAATAAGCATTGAGTATAGCCGCTTGTTCAAATAAAATTAAAAATTTAGTTTTGTCTTCTAAGTCTAATTCGGTTTTCATTCTTCTCTCTAATTCATTTGCATAAATTTGAGCAACAACTCTAATAAATTGTTTTCGGAAGTTTTTAATCTTTTGTATCATAATACTATATTTTTGGCTAAGATAATAAAAATTTATGGAAGTTGAAAGTTTTTAAGGAATTCTTTTTCAATATTAGATAGTTTATCAATGTCTCCTAATTCACTAATTCTATCAAGTACAATATCAATGTCTAAATGTTCAATTATCCAATCATTCAAGTCATCAATAAAAAAACTGTATTTAATAGAGTTGATAGTATTTAATAGTTGTTTTAATTCTTCATCCAGTAATAATCTAAATTTAAGTATGTCATTAGACAAGTCAGTAATTGTATGACCAATTAGGTTATTACTTAAGACATCTGAATACTTTTTTATTTCAATTGCGTTACAAATTAAGTAACAAATATAATTACCATTATCGTCTTCATAATCAAAGAAAGATTCTGTTTCAAGGGAAGATATTTTTTCCTGTTCACTTTCTGATAAAAGTTCATAGTCTTCATTCAATTCAAATGAGGATTTGCTAAAATCAATTCTATAAACATTAATATTCATATATTATATATTACTTAAATAAATAAAAAGTTTTAATCTTTGTCAAAATTTAGACTATAATAAACATATGAATGAAAAAAAATTTCCTGATTCTTATGTTCCTGATAGAAGACTAAAATCCTATCCAACCGAGTTAGGCTCTCAAAAGTTTTCACCGGATGATATTACATTATTTAAAATCGAAAAGACTAATAAATTAAAACATCACTACACTTCTAAATTTGAAGAAATTCAAAAAGAGTATCAAAAGCTAATGCAAGAAATATCAGTTAATGAGAGATTATATTTAGCAAAACACAATTTTGAACCAATTCCTGGACACTCATATTATCTTTACCAAAAAGAAACTGAAGAATTTATTTCTATGATATCACCAGAAGAATGGGGTAATAGATATCAATATATCGGAAAGTTTCAGTTCTCATCTGATGGAAGATGGGTTGAAATCTAGTTTTTTTATTTTTGGAAAATAATTTTTTTATATATAATATGATAAAAAAATTATTTTAAAAATGGCAGGAAAATCAATTGAAGAAATCTTAAGACAACAAGCCGCTCAACGCCAAGCTCAGATTCAAGCTCAACAAGCTCAAGAAAGAGCAATTTATGAGCAAAGAGAAAGAGCTAGACAAGAGTATCTAAATAGAAACAGAATGTATGAAAAAATAGGTATACCGACTCCATCAGCAGCTGCTGCAGCAGCAGGTGGTAGAAGAAGAGTACAAGATTTTCCATCTGTTTCTGGTCAATCTTATATTATTACTTGGGCTGATGACACAGATAACTTATGGAAATTTTTAGTTTATAATCATGACACTGGTCAGCTTTCCAATACACATGTAACTAATTTAGTTGGTACTGAGTGGAATTTAAATAGTGATGAAAAAGCTGTTCAATCTAAAGGATTTAGTTTAGATTTTCAAAGTAATAGTAGCACTGAACGTAGAATATACTTTGTAAACGCAGACGGTACTGTGGTTGGTGAAAAAAGCCTAGATAATAGTGAAGATTTTCAATATACTGAAAGAGCTCAAGGTTATTTAGGTGAACTAAATGGTGTTTCTACTTTTTATCACTTTGATGGAGATAATGTTAGAACTCATACATTTGCTAATGTTAATATTAATGACATAGAAATAGATGATGGTTCTTATGATGATGTAACTGCGGATGGTAGTATGATGGTAGAAGCTCCTAATAACGATAAATATTACATAGCAAGACCAAATGGTAATTTAGTTGATGTTAGTCAATATTTTAATACAGATACTGCTGGTTTTAGAATGGATTACAATACAAACTTTATTCAAAAAGACTCTGATATACTTATTAATATTGTATCTCAAGAAGGTACACTACTTAATACATTTGATTTAACGCCTTTCAATGAAGCTTCGGCAGGATTAAATTACACAGTAGATGAATCTTGGTTTTATGGTGAGAATTGCGCTGGTGCTGAATACAATGAAGGAACTGTAAGGTTATTTGTTTCTTATGATGGTGATTCTAATGAATTTGTTAGTTTAACATTTCCTAATGCTGATGAGAGCGTTGTTAAAAGTAGAAGAGATTGGAAGAATCCATCTTCATCCTTTGGAAAAAATCTTATAATTTCTTCATCAAATTTAGGTGTAACAGATGATTTAGGATATATCACTAATATCAGTGGTGGATTTAATATGTGGTGGTTACCAAAAGGAGCTACTGAATTTAACCATATTGATCTTACTTCATTAGGTACATTTTCTTTTGTTCTTGGTGATGAAGGATTTACTTCTAATAGAAGTTTCTCTCTTGGTGAAAATCCAATATTTATGTATGCTTTAGAAAACTCCGAAATCATAGTTGGTTTCTTAGAAGAAAGTGGATTCTCAACTCAATCAACAGGAATATTATCAGCTTCTTGTTCTAATATCTGGGGACATAATATCGGTGAACATTCTTTTGCCGTATTTGATGTAGGCTACACTTCTAATAGAATTTGGCAAATATATGACAGTAATTCAATAGTTGCTGAAACTCAAACAACAGATAATTGGGCTTGGGGTGATGGTGATACAAGATACTCTTCAAGAAACGGAACTTTAGCTGTTATTGACTTTGATGATACTAGCAATTCATTTATTTATACTACCGAGATTGGATTAACGGCTGGACCAACTGGTCTAGGTAATATCTATAATAACCTTGGTAATAAATATGCAATTAACACAGGTATAGCTTATGAGTATCAAGTTATAACACAATTCATACCAGGTGAAGAAAATAATGAGTATGTTGATGGTTTCTATGTTCTTTCTAAATCAGGTTTATCTGAATATGTAGAATTCTTTGTTGGTGGATTATCATCATCAGCTACCTATTCAGTTAATGACTATTGTGTTGGTTCTGAAATGATATCTTTTAAATTGCAAGATTCAGTTACAGGTTATCACAGATATCAAGTTTATAACAGGTCTACTTTAGCTCTTATTCATGATTATCAATATAATAATAATGTCACTAATTACTATCCATATGACAATAGATTCTATGTAGAATATGATGATGGTGCTGGAAATGTTGAAATTAGACTTGTTAGCTTATCAGGAGTTCAAGTTCTTAACTTACAAACAACAAACTTTAATAGAGAAGCAAATGATGCTGTAGATAATGACTAAAATTAATTATAATATAAAAAACCCACTCAAATGAGTGGGTTTTTTTTGTTTCAGTAGAAATCAGTTGACTAAATTTCTGAATGTTAAACTCATTCTTCCAGTATAAGTATCACTAACTGGAATAGAATGAACCCATAAATCCTGAACATCAGCAGTCATATAAAAAAGTGACCCACTTCTTAGTGTAAAATCAACTATACTTCTATCACTGATATTTCTAAATCTTAAAATTCTAGTAGAACCTAAAGATAGAATCACAACTCCAGTTCCAGGTAAAAGTATATCTGTTCTGTCTGAGTGATAACCCATTTTAGATCTTCCATCTAAATAATAATTGACTAAACAATTATTTGGTGTAAAACCAATTGTATCACTTATTCTGTTGATTAAATCATCTAAGTAATTTGGCATTGAAACATCTGGATACGAAATATCAGAATAGTTGTAAGAAACTCCAAACGATGTAGTCATTCTAGAAGACATTCTTCTGTCCCAATCAGCTGTATCTCTTAGTGTATTAAATAGAAAACTATCGTTATCTATAAAATTGTCAACATATAATGTTCCGTCCATAGTGATTAATATTAGCGGGGATGGTGGGATTCGAACCCACGACCTTATAATCCAAAATATACGAAGTAACTCTTTCA
>JACCDW010506375.1_pt1 | contig 11542 bp, 12 predicted proteins | sample 7449781 | NCBI WGS metagenome assembly JACCDW01 (sample SAMN15323449, study PRJNA562643) | freshwater metagenome | isolation source: river surface water | place: USA:Blue River Watershed | collected 2017-08-18
AAAACAAATAATTAAAATTGATTTCCCCAAATTAAAAATAAATAAAGTACAAATAAAAGTTAAAATGGAAACTCGTGTTGAACAAGTTAGTTTTGATCAAGATTATAATGCTGTTGTGTTAAAGGGGGTTTCATATGATAATAGACAAAATGTTCATATTATTTTCTTGATTGATGTGAGTGATTCTATGAATGATGCTTCTAAGATAGATCAAGTGAAGAAATCTATACAATTTCTCTTAACAATTCTACAAGATAACGATTATATTTCTTTGATAACTTTTGGTGATGAATCCAAAATAGTGTTCCAAACACTCCCTATGACACAAGATAATAAAGAAGTGGTGAAACAAAGAGTTGAAAGTCTTCATACTGAAGGTTGTACCAATCTTTCTGCTGGATTGATGAATATTCAAAGTATTCCCATCCTACCAAGTTCTATCAAATCTGGAGTTTTGTTGCTAACAGACGGCCATGCAAATGTAGGTGTCTCTACTTCACAAGGTCTTGAAGGTATAGTCAATCATTTATTACAAAATGTAAATCCTTCTCTTTCTATTAGTACTGTTGGTTATGGTGTAACACATAATGCGAATCTTTTACAAGAAATTGCTACAGTCGGTTCAGGTTCTTACAATATTGTGAATACTTTAGAAGAAATTGCGACTATCTTTGGTGAAGTGTTTGGTGGATTATCCACTGTAGTCGCGCAGAATGTTTCTGTTGAACTCCCTAATGATACAACCCCTTTAACAGGCTATCATGTAGAAAATCATACAATTAAAATTGGGGATGTCTATTCAGAAAATGAAATTATTCTCTTTTATACAGGAAACGACCCTAGTCTTCCAGTTAAAATAAAATTTGATAATATGATTGATTATTCACATCATGAACAGAATATAATTCCTCTTCTTAATAATGTGAATCCACCTAGTAAAAATATTGTTATTGCCTTTTACAGATTTAAAGTGAGTTCTTTATTGAAAAAAATAGTTAATCAAGGAGCTAATGATGAATTAAAACAAGAAGCCCAAACAATTATTCATAAATTAAATGAATTAGAGTTTCGAGAAGATTTAATTATTCAAATGTTGTTGGATGATTGTGAAAAAGTTGTTTCAACAAATCATATTTCACCAACCCAAGCAGTCAATTATTTACAACATTCTACTTATTTCTCTTTAGGAAGAGGTAATCTTGCATCAGCAACAACAGAAGCACATGATGGTTATGATTCTGATGAAGGTGAATCTTTACCACACTCTGGAGGTGGATTTATTATGAATAGATCAAATTCTGTAAATGTTGGAAATTTTATGGGTTGTGATTCTGACGAAGAGAATCCAGTTATTATTCAAAGTGCTGCTAGAAGAAACTTTAGCTCAGTTCAAAGTCCTTTTAGCAACAGAATGCAAAGTCGTCATTCTGAAGCGATGCGAACTTTATCATCCCAACATCCTGAATAAAAAATAGAGTTTTATTTCTCTATGGAGTTTTATTTTTTTCTATTAGTCTCTGAGATTTTCTAACCCCTTCTTGTTTTTGTTGTTGAACTGGATGGTGCCAATAACAGAACTCGGTATTTTTATACAATTTATTTTTACACTTGTCTTTGATACAACAATACTCATATCCTTGTCCAACACGTTTTTTATTCTGCATCCACATTTTGGAAGAGAAATCAAACCATTCGGGTGAAAATTCTTGTGGTGTTTCCATTTTTCTTTTATGATAAATTGTTTTATAAAAAATAAAATCATTTTTATTTTTTTATAGACTTTTGTATATTTGTTTTAAAATAAAAAAATTTTATTTTTTTATTTTAAAACTCTGGCCAGGAGGTGTTAGATGCCCCAGAAAGGGGCTACTTAGAATCACAATAAACATTATATATATACTTTGGCTTTCCTTATCCATATGTGGCGAACATACTTCAAAGCATCCTCATCGTCCCCCGTGTCCAAATACATAGTCGTAAAACTCTCTTTTGGTTTTAATAAACGCTCAAACTATTTTTTCTGTACAATTTCATCAAAAGAGAGTTTATGGGACTCTCAAGAGCCACTCGAGGCATTCGAAGGGGTAGCACAAGTGAGAAGGGAAGTTATAGAATCATCGAGCTGTGATCGGAACTCATCCATAACTTCACTTGAACCGTATAAAGTTTTTTAGGTTAAAATACGCAGATAATTTTAAATAGAATGGAACTTGCCTTTATAGCCCCTAATCCAAAATATCGGTATTATCTATGTGATGAAAAAACTTGTAAACAAGTTCTTTATCCAACAAAAACTAAAATACCCTCTGTTATTCCACAAGTTCTTGATAAGATACTTTTATTTCCAAAAAAGATCTAAATTGCTAGCAGTTGCATCCTTTAACACAATATCCCAATATATCTTTTTTACAAGAACAAGAAGCCAAAGGAGTTACAATATGAATAATTGCTCCTTCTTCAATTCCATAATCATTTAGATACTTTTCATCATCTAAACGTGTTAAATTATAAATTAATCTTTGTTGCCCTGGATCTTTTCCATTTATAGTCAACATTATTTTTTCCTTCAAATCCATAATACTCATACCCTTTTTCACCTTCATAGTTGTTTTTTTGCCTTCTAGAGTTTGGAGCGTAATAGAGATCATTCTGTTTTCTTACCACGATAGCTCCCTAGGCCACCATCTTTTTCCACCGCAAAGATATGGCCCATCTCTGTTACCCAACAAACTTCTCCATTGATTGTTTCCTTCTTTGCTTTCATAGAATCTGTTTGAAGTTTTTCTGGTTGTTTGTCTGATTCTTGATATATTTGTGTTATAGGGGTAAATTTATTGGTTATTTTGGCTGCTTCAGGAACGACTTGAGGTATTTTATTTTTTCCTCTGCTTTTCATGACTAGAATTTTATTCGCAAAATCTTTAACCAACTCATCTGCTTCAATTGCTTGTTCCAACCACACATCATCAGGATGTCCAAACTTTTCCACCATATCTTCATACCAAGCACTACCATAAATATGAGAATCTTCTGGTATCTCCTCTGTCACCAATCCATGAACATTTCTGCCATGATACTTGCCATCTTTATACCGACTTTCTGTTGGACGATTCATACATGATTCACATAGCTCTTCTCCTGGAACTGCTTCATTTTCACACAAATACGCAATGGAAGCAAAGCTTTTGCTTGCTCCTATTCTGACCCTTGTCTTCCAGAAATCACTAAGTCGTGCTTGGCACGGATTCATTTTTTTGACCATTTTATGACTTGGATTTGGAAATCATTTTTATTCTGAGCAAAATGATGTTACTAAATAGATAAAATGGACGCATCAGAAGTCATTCGTAGAAGACTCCAATCAGCAACCTATGCTACTTTTATACAAACTCTCCAAAGCAAACAAGCAGGATGTACGAGTACCTCCTGTAACTCTGTGATGACCACATGTCTCCGTAACTTTTCCAGTTACGAACAACGAGATAATGTGATGAATGGAGCAAAGATTTGTATTCCTTGTTCGACTATATGTGGGACCACTACTAGTATAACAAGTTAAACCCCTTTTACACAAACAAATAGTTAAAATGAGCACATCCTCAAAAGAACCCAAAACAAAAGCACAGCGTGTCATGGATGCTGTTGAGATTTTACGTAATATAAAAGGTGTTGGAATCACCGAAGATACTGTTGGTTATGCGGATGTGAAAGCCAAGTTGGATGAATGGATTCAAACAGGTGACGCATGGAGCGGCAAAGTCGATTTTCCCCGTTACGGTCGCTATGCGGAACTGATTTTACCTTGGCGAGCCGATCGCAAATGTACTTGTGTTTTACGAGCAACTCCTGAATTGAAACGACAGTGGCAACATGATAAATAGCTAAACAAACCCCTATAACACAATCAGATGACCGCCCCCAATAGCCAAGCTCGTTCCGAAGGCAGTCTGTATGAATTAATAGCCAAAGGAAACAAAGATGCTTACTTTTTCCGAGATAACAAAGAATCTTTATTTCTTTTTGATAACGCTTACGAAGCACAAGCTCCCTACAGTTACGAAATTCGTCGTGTTCCACCACGAACCGCCGCCGAATTTGGTCGAGTTGTAGAGTTTGACTTTGATCTTGTTGGAGATTTTATGACTAACCCAACAATAGTCATTAATCTTCCTTCATGGTATCCTGTTCAACAAGAACAGAATTCTTATAAAACAGTCATTAAAGATTTATCAGGAGTTTCATATGGATATACAAGTGGAATAGGATATTTCTTGTTTGAAAATATTCAGTTTTTCCAAGACAATATCCTTTTACAAGAGTTTAGTGGAGATACCTTATGGGCAGTGAATAAAACAGAAGGAACCTATGGACAAGGTTGGGTTTCTTCAGAATTGGCTGGCGAACATGATGGATCGAATGTATCGATTGGACGAAATGCTGTGCCAGGACAACTCCGAATTGCCTTACCTCTTGTGGGGTGTCAAGGCCATAAAGATGCTGGATTTCCACAACGAGCCATCACAACACATGCGTATCGTCTCCGTTGTAAGCTCCGAAAACTTGAAGATTTAGTGGAAGATTCTGCTGGTACTGTCAAACCAAAACCTTGGGGAAAAATATTTACCCAACAAACTGCTACAGGTTCCACCACTTTTACAACTCTGGACCGCACTGCGATGAACCCCCTTTTACTCCAACTCGAAACCCGGCAAGTCTATGTTCCCCGTGAAATGCAAGATATTTTTAGCAAGAAACCCCAAACTATTCCATTCCGCCGTGTCTTTGAAAATGTTTTTTCTCAGAACTATGCGGATTATATCAGTGTATTGTCTGGCGGTTCTTCTTTTGTCAATAGACGTTTGGATGGACGTCATCCAACAGGCAGAATTTTATGGTATTTTCGTGCGGTTGATGATATCAATAAAAACAAATTATGGAAAATTAATACTTCCACCAACACTCCTTATTACAACTCTGTAACACTGACTATTGCTGGGCAGACTAGAGAACTTCCTAGAACACCTTTAGTTTGGCGAGATATTACCAATTTTGCGAAAGAAGATTTGGATACTGGAATTGAAATGAATACGATGAATTGGACATTAGGCTCAACAGCGTTAGAGCGATTTCCTAATTCTTCTCTGGAACAACCGACTGGAACAATCAATATGACAACTGCTGACAGACCCACCTTTTACATTAATTTATCAAATCCCCAAGCAACACTCCCAGCAACACAACTCTATGTTATAGTGGAAGGCTGGAGCCTCTTTGAAACTGATGGAAAAGGGAAGGCTTATTTATTTTCTGCGAATTAACCTAAACCTATACTTAAGACATAAACAGAATGAGCACATCAGCTAAAGCGGATATGCAACCCGTGGTGAGCACATCAGCTAAAGTGGATATGCAACCCGTGGTGAGCACATCAAGACCTCGTGGTGATATAGTAACTCTCTTGGATCTTACGCCTCGTGATGTCCAAGATAATCAAATAACACCTTTGGCTACGGAAAAAACATACTGGCTTCCAGAAGCTGATAGACGTTTACATCCTTTTTCCATAGGAGTCCAACAATTTCCACTCCGAGGTCCAGCAGGTTTTGGACAAACTTTTTCTTTTGATGTTGGTTCGATTGGTTCTGGTGATTTGTTATTTAGCACAGTGTTACAGGTGAGTCTTGGACATTGGTTTGATGATACAACTCTTTTACGTTTACAGAGTGACAGATATGAATATCCTTCAGGTGATAATTCATGGTTCTATGCGAATTCTTTGGGAACTGTTATTCTCGAAAAAGCAGAATTAGAAATTGATGGTGACACGATTGAAACGATTGATGGAGATTTTTTGAATGTGACAAGTTTGTTATACCAAGATGTGAATAATCAATTTGGTTTTTCTGTGGATGGACTGGGCAGAATCCCCTTTGACAAACTTGGTTCAACTCCTTCTTACAAACCATTTCCCACTCAGAATGGACAAATTTTCATTCCACTTCCTTTTTTCTACCAGCGTGTTCGTTTAGCAGAAGGATTCCCTATATTAGCTTGTCGAGAAGGAACAGTCAGAATTAATATAACTTTTCGTCCTTTTTCAGAATGTGTCAGAAGACTGAATGGAACTCGTCAAAGTTGTGATCAAGTTCCATTAAATACCTCCTTACCACTCATAAATAAAACAGAAGAAGTACAGTTTCCAATTCAAGTGAATACATCTGTTGGAGTTCCACAGTTCAAGAATATTCAATTAATTACGTATGGAGTTCATACGGATGGAATGATTCGTCAAAGTATATTACGCAAACCTTTTGAAAATTTGATTCGAAATGTACAAACATTTTATTTTTCAGAACCACTGAAATATCAGGTGAATAAAACATCAAATGACACAATTCAAGTACAACTTCCTTTGGAAGTAAATGACCCAATGGAAGAGATTCTATGGTTTGTAAGACGCAAAGATGTAGCCAATAATAACGAATGGACAAATTATGGATCTGTTATACAAAGTGAATATAATTCTGTGTATAATCCCAGACAACCTCTTTTACAAGCTGCCACCATTCAACTGGATGGTATTGATTTAATTTCAGAGGAAGAACAATGGTTTCGCCAACATATCTCCCTTTTACACAAAGGTGGAGCTGCTGCGTATAATAATTTTATTTATGGATATTCTTTTTCAAAGTTTCCTGGACAACACCAGCCTTCTGGAACAGCAAACGCAAGTCGCTTACAGAACATACGTTTGACGTTAGATGTCAAAGGGGGTGGCTTCCTGTGGGAAGTGAAAGTTTTTGTTGTTACTTTAAAATGGTTACGATTCCAGAATGGAATCGCGAATTTTATATTTGGAGATTAGTTTTACTTTTAATTATCCATAACATCCCCAACACTTGTATATAAATTTAATATATCTAAAAATAATCCTAAGGAAGCATTAATATAATCATTTTTGAAGATTCTTTTTTTCAAAAGTTGGGTATCATAAGCTACAAAACCACCAAATAAGATGGTAGCAAACCAAGATAGAATATTTGATATTGTATCTGTTTTAACTCCTGAAAGACCTGCTATAAAAACACCTATACGAGCAAGAATTAATCCAACAAGTGCTGCAAAAAACATTGGGCCAAATCCAAGCAACTTATCTTTTGTATAAAATCCTACCACAGTCATCGCCACAAATATTCCTATAATTGAGGCTAATACATCATAATAGATTCCCTTTTCTTTCAATTTTTGTGTAAAAGGTCCTAAAGTTTGACCCAATACAACAAGGTAAGCAAAAAAGACTAGATATTTGAATGGACCTGGAGCCATCCATAAAACAGCAAAAAAGAGAGCAAAACTAATTAAAGCTGATATTAAAACTGAAATTCCCTTTTTTATAAGAGGTTGATTCATAGAAAGTAAAACAATTCCAAGTGCTCCCAATAAATGTAAATAGGTATTTCCAATATAAGACATTTCTACTCTAACAGTTAGAAAAATGTCGTCAGCTGGTTTATTAAAAGTAATCCATAGTGGATTACAAGATGAACGACTTTTACCACCCAAAGGCCAACCAAGAATTGATTTTTTTGAAAAGGCTTATGTAAAAGCAGGTCGATTTACAACAGAATGGTATCGGGTAGATTTTGATAATCGTCCTCAGTTTGGTCAAACAGCAAAAGCAACTTTACCAAGACGTGGTCATTTAATCACCAGAGCTTTTCTAGTCACCCAAATGCCAGATATTCTGACTCGACAGAACCAAGCACGAGCTTGGTGTGTGGCCAATGGAAAAACCTTTGCTGGACCTACGTTTGGCTGGACAAATTCTGTTGGACATGTTTTAGTTTCACAAGCCCAAGTCACTATTGCCAATTCCCCTATTTCAACAATGGATGGAAGATTGATGGAAATTCTGGATGAATTTCATACACCTCTCGAAAAAGTTACTACTGTAAATCGCTTATTGGGCAGAAAAGATTCTGGTTTTTCTCCCTATTCCAATCAAGGAACGCAATATGTAACTCCTTTACCCTTTTGGTTTTCTCGTGGTGACCCATCCGCTGCTCTACCCATTGATGCTATAGGGACTGATCAGGTTCAACTCAATATCACCTTTAACACAGTACCCAATTTATACCAAACAACGTCCAGAAGTCAGAATTTACAAGGACAACAGACTTTACCCGATATTCTGTCCAGTCCATTTTATTATTTAGATTCTGGTGGATCACCTATCTTCGGTTTGAATGGAAATCCAAATAAAAGTGTTTTAGCTTCTAAAGTTCCTAGTGGCTCAACTATGAATAATACTCCACTAACCATGCCAGAAACTTTAGAATTAGGAACAGATACTTATTTATTGTTGGAATATGTCTATTTAGACAAACCAGAAGCGAATAGAATTCGTTTAGGGGATTTAAGTTATCCAATTGTAAATCACTATGCTATCAAACCCTTTGACACCAAAGGCTATTTTTCAGCCAGAATACCTATACGAGTTCCCAATCCAATTCGTGATATGTATTTTTACTGTAATCGAAATGATGCGGCTCTACTGAATGCTCCTTTTTTAGCTACAAGAGATTTGAGTGGTGTTTTTGTAGCAGATGTTTCTGGAGTGGGTATAACAACTCCTTGGTGGCCTGATGCGTCTGGATTGAATACTTCAAAATTCTTACCATTAATTCCTGCGTTTTCTGATTTAGAATCTGAACCAATTTCCACTTTGGCTCTTTTGTATGAAGGAAGAATTGTGAGATATGCTACAGATTGTCCTACATTTTTTCGAAGTATTCTGAGTTCGTTTGAACAGAGAAAAAGTCCTTGGCACAATAAATATTTCTACCATTTGCCATTTGGAACACAACATGAATTGTTTGGGGTGACCCAACATGCTGGCGAAGGGAATTTGGATAAAATACCAAATATCGCCTTAGAACTCTCTTTTACACCTTATCGTGGAACAATTTTAGCGAATCAACTTCCTGCCTATACAGTCTATGTATACGCAGAAACCTATAATATTTTACGAGTCTATGGTGGAAGAGCTGGTTTGCTATTTGCGTATTAACGTCTTCTTGTCTTTCTTTTTTTCTTTTTATGTTTTCTAGTTTTTTTCTTATGCACTCTTCTTTGTTCATTAATTGAAAGTCTACGCGTTGCAACAACTTGTTTATATTGTTCTACATTTTCTTCATCGAGATCTGGATAATTTGTATTCAAGACATTTATATCTCTTATTAATTCGTCTGCATCTGGATTTAATTCACATACACCTCGGCAAGAGGTATGATAATATACACCAGGAAATTTTTTCATAAGATCACTCACATTATAACGAAATATTTTAGCTTTATGAATTTGACTTCCAAGTTCTTGTATTAATTTCTCTTTTTCAATATATTCACTAAAAGGTTTTGGTGTTTTGGGATAAATTGTTCGTAAAATAGATTCTTCATCTTTGAAGGCTTCAGCTATTTGAGCTTCTGTTGGAACCACACTATAACGAAATAAAGAGGGGATAAATACTCGAAAGAAATCAATTGTAAAATCTCCTTGCCAAGTCATAACATCGGCATGATATCCTGGTTCCAACATTTTTGACAAAGGAATTAATCCAGAAAATAAAAATTTCTTTTGATCATACACAGATAAAAAAGAGTAACGAATATTGGGTAAGGATTGTCCTGGAACTTTTAAACGATAATCATGATAAATACTTCTTCCAAAGTCACCTTTTCTTTTCACCTCTTTTTCTTTTGTTTCGATAAATGATTGAACGATATCATATATTTCTTCTCTAAATTCAACTGGTTTGCTATATTTCTGAAAAGCGTTTGGTCCAAGATGTTTTATATCTTGCACCATCGCATAAAAACCACTCAAACCACGATAGGAAGCTAATCCACATTTTCCAAATGAAACAAATAAAGAATCCTTTGGCACTAACTTGCGGGGATTTTTACAATCTTCACTGGAATGGGCACGTGGAAAATAAACATTTAGGGGATTTTGTAAATTCTTCTTGTCCAACCGTTTGGATAAAAACTCAACAACAATCACATTATTACTTTTTAAGGCTATGTCAAAGGGTGTGTTTCCATCCATATCACGAATACTTTTATCCGCAAAGTGATCCATTAAAAAAGAAATAATTTTAATGCTATTAAAAACTCCATATTTGGCTGTTAAATGGAGAGGTGTTTGTCCTTCTTTGGTTTTCATATTTACATTTGCTCCATTTTGCACTAGAATTTGAACTGTATCAAAATTTCCATTTATACAGGCTAAGTGTAAAGGTGTTTCCCCACTGGAATTTGGTTTATTAATATTTGCTCCTTCAGACAAAAGATAAAATAATATTTCAATATTTCCTTTTCGACTTGCGGCATGAAGTGCTGTTTCTCCTAAATTCCCTGCTTGATTCACTTTTGCACCATTCGCAATTAAAAGTTGGACAATTTCGAAATAACCGTAGTGACACGCTGTAATAAGAGGAAGTTCACCAAACGCATTTGGCTGATTTACATCTATTCCAGAATTAATTGCTGATTGGATTTTCTGGATTTCTCCTCTTTTTATTATATCGGAATCCATCTAATTAAATTAAGATAAAAATTGATTTACTTTGATTATTTCAATTATTAGTAAAATAAAAAATGAACATCAAAGATATTATTCGCTTCAACAATATTACACTCCTGTGGTCCTATTTCTCCGCTATTTGTGCTTGTTTAGGTTTTACAGCAGGGACATATTTATCATATCATCCATTTATTTCAGATTTTCAAAATAAAGTTATTTTAGTTTCTGTCTTCTATTCAATAGGTCTGACAGGTGTTGGACTAATCGTTTATGTTCGACAAAGAGCTCTTCAGCATCAAGATGATCTTTACGCAGCAATCCCTGTAGCAAGAATCACGAATCTTTTAGATGTACTTTGATAGATGGATTCCTCTGCCTATACTTTGCGTTTAAAACAACGAATGGAGTTTGCGAATAAATTAATTGCGGAACAAGCAAAAAAAACTGATATTACAACAATTTACAATATTGAATCAGGAAATGCTGGAGCAAATTCAGAATCCACTAGAACAAGTATTTTTTCAGGAGCTAATGAAACAACATTCGATGAATACAATACGATTGTTCGTCAAAATGACCCCACCCCTTTTACAGAAGTAACTGAAACTTATACAGATGTAGGAAGTTTTACTTGGACTTCTCCTCTCAGAACCACAAGTGTAGAATTCTTAATTGTTGGGGGAGGTGGTGGAAGTGGTGGTGGTTATGATAATGGTGGTGGAGCTGGTGGCGGTGGTGGAATGGTTGTTACAGGAATTCTTAGTATAAACCCTTTAACATCATATACTATAACAGTTGGCGACGGTGGAGCTGGAGGTATTTCAAATCGAACCAGTCTTCCCGAAATACCTGGTTCAGCGGGTGGAAACTCTTCTTTTGCTTCGCTCATCGCTCTTGGAGGTGGTGGTGGTTACCCAAGTCGCCAACCTGCTGGTTCTGTGAATGGAAATGGTGGAGT
>JACCDW010542177.1_pt1 | contig 11542 bp, 10 predicted proteins | sample 7449781 | NCBI WGS metagenome assembly JACCDW01 (sample SAMN15323449, study PRJNA562643) | freshwater metagenome | isolation source: river surface water | place: USA:Blue River Watershed | collected 2017-08-18
CTTTGGCTTGCGATCAAGGTATGGCTCAAGGTCGAGCAACTTTGCAGCTTCACGGACGCGCTTATCGCGCTCTTCCTTTGAAACTCCAGCGATCTTCAGAGCAAATCCCATGTTCTCAGCCACAGTCATATGTGGGTAGAGCGCATAGGACTGGAAGACCATTGCGATGTCGCGATCTTTCGGTGCAACGTTTGTTACATCTTTATCGCCGATGAGAATACGACCAGCATCGATCTCTTCTAGGCCTGCCAACATACGAAGTGATGTTGACTTTCCGCAACCTGATGGTCCAACGAGAACAAGGAACTCTCCATCGTTGACAACGAGGTTGAGCTTGTCGACTGCTGGGGCGGTTGTGCCTGGGTAGATACGTGATGCGGCTTCAAATGTTACTGATGCCATGATGAGCAACTCCTTCTCCGGGCAGGTACGTGCCCGACGGTCCGAGGATGAAGGTGTCCACCGGTTGATGAACGGTTGAAGGCTACGACAGGCGGGGGCAAAAAGGAAGAGAATTCGCTAGAATTCTCCCATCATGGAGAGCCACTCGGTTAGCTCACTTCTCGGCGATTTAGGGATAGTGACCCTTCTGATCGCCCTAGGCGGTCTCTTTGTTGCTGCTGAAATCGCCCTCATCTCACTTCGCGATAGCCAGGTCAAGCAGCTGGCCTCCAAAGGAAAGCGCGGGGCTAAGGTCGCCTTCCTTGCCTCAAATCCCAATCGTCTTCTCGGTGCTGTCCAAATTGGCGTTACCGTCAGCGGTTTTCTCTCTGCAGCCTTAGGCGCCGAACGCCTGGGTGCATATGTCATCCCACGCCTTGAAGATCTTGGTGTATCAAATGGTGCAGCCAACGCAATTTCACTTGTAGGCCTGACACTTGTTATTGCATATTTCTCTCTTGTCTTTGGAGAACTTGTTCCTAAACGTCTTGCACTTTCTCGTACCGAACCGATCGCCCTAGCTTTTGCTGGGCTCATTGATTTCACCGCTAAGTTATTTAGACCGATTATCTGGCTCTTATCTCACTCAACCAACTTTGTTGTGCGCATCTTTGGTATTGATCCTAATGAGCAGCGCAGCGCAATGTCAGAAGAAGAGCTCCTTGATCTTGTCGCAGGCCATGCTGCGTTGACCGATGAAGAGCGCGACATTGTTGAAGAAGTTTTTAACGCCTCTGAACGCCAGATCCATGAAGTGATGGTTCCACGTACCGAAGTTGATTTTTTCGATGCTTCGCTTACCGTTGGAAAGGCAATCAACCTTGCGATGGATAAGGCGCACTCACGCTATCCAGTAGTTCGTGGATCTACCGATGAAGTTATCGGATTTATCCACGTCCGCGATCTTCTCGATCCAACTCTTGTCAGCGCCGGCGGAAAAATCCAAGAGATGGTCCGCTCCATTATGTTCTTACCTGGTACTAAGGGTGTACTTCCTGCCCTGACAGAGATGCGCAATCAACGCCAACACCTTGCAATCGTTCTCGATGAGTACGGTGGAACAGATGGCATCGTCACCCTCGAAGATCTCGTTGAATGCCTAATTGGCGATATTCGCGACGAATATGACAGCGACGAGCAGGAGATCACCCTAGAGACTCGCACAGGCGATTTTGAGGTTGATGGCCTTGTCTCGATCGAAGACCTTCTCGATGATTCTGGGATTGAATTACCTGAAGGCCCTTATGAGACCGCAAGTGGTTTTGTGATGCACTTCTTAGGTCGCATCCCAGTCGTGGGTGATGTCGTTAATATCAATGGAATTCGTCTCGCCGTTCTCACCATGGAAGGCAAGCGCGCTGGGCGTTTATTGATCTCGCGGAACTGATAATTCATGCGAGAATTGCTCACATGAGTATGAAGAGAGTTCTATCGGGGATTCAACCCACCAGTGACTCTTTCCATCTCGGAAATTACCTCGGTGCAGTAAAGCAGTGGGTTGAGCTCCAAGATTCTCACGATGCCTTCTACTGCATCGTTGATCTCCATGCCCTTACGGTTGAGACAGATCCAGCTCTTTTGCGTCAGCGCACTCTTGCATCAGCTGCGCAGTTGTTGGCGCTGGGTATCTCTCCAGAAAAATCAACGCTCTTTGTTCAATCGCAGGTCCCACAACATAACCAACTCGGTTGGATTATGGAGTGCATGGCTGGCTTTGGCGAAGCAAGCAGAATGACGCAATTTAAAGATAAGTCTGCAAAGGCGGGATCTGATTCTGCACGTGTGGGTCTCTTTACATATCCGATGTTACAAGCGGCAGATATATTGCTCTATCAAGCAGATTTAGTTCCTGTTGGAGAAGATCAACGTCAACATATTGAACTCACCAGAGATTTAGCTGGACGCTTTAACGCTCGCTACGGTCACACCTTCCAATTGCCTGAGGCTTACATTTTGAAGGCCGGTGCAAAGATCAATGACATTCAAGATCCAACAGCGAAGATGAGTAAGTCATCTGGCTCGGTGGCAGGCGTTATCGAGATCATGGATTCTCCTGAGGCAAATTTGAAGAAGATTAAATCTGCAATTACCGATGCCGGTCGCGAAGTTACCTTTGATCCCATCGAAAAGCCTGGAATCAGCAACTTACTCACCATCCATAGCGCACTCAGTGGTCGGACAATTGCAGATCTAGAGAATGAATTTGCAGGTAAGGGCTATGGAGATTTCAAGGCCGGTGTAGCCGAGGTAGTTGTTGAGTATTTGCGTCCGATTCGTCAGCGCGCACTTGATCTACTTAGCGATGAGAAACATCTGATTGACATTTTGCATGCAGGAAGTGCTAAAGCAAGAGAAGTTGCTTCGACAACCCTTGAAGCAACATATAAAGGTTTGGGTGTAGTCAGTTGATGAAGTTGCGCCTAGCCAGCTTGGCTCTGATCTCCGCACTCTCACTCTCCATTCTTTCTCCAGCAGCACATGCTCAACTGCCGGTCATCTGCCTGGCATATGACACAGGTGGGCCAGGAGATAGCTCCTTTAACGATGCTGCTCAGGCTGGGCTAAAGGTTGCTGCTAAAAAGTTTGAATTCACTTTGGAAACTACAGTCACATCAGGTGAAGCTCAAGATCGTATCGATCGAGTTACTGCGCTCGTGAAGAAGAATTGCACCATCGTGATTGCAGTCGGTACAGGATATGCAGCAACTCTGAAAGATCTCTCTCAAAAGTATCCTGAGACTCAATTTGCCATCCTTAACGATGCCAGCGTTGATGCTCTTAATGTCACATCAATCGTCTTCGCCGATGTGCAAGGTGCCTATTTAGCAGGGTATGCAGCAGCACTTGCTAGCAGAACTGGCAAAGTAGCAATGGTCGGTTACACATCTCAGAAGAGCATCTTCGAGAGAGGTTTTCTCCCTGGCGCTAAGGCGGCAAAGAGATCGATCACTGCAAATATTCGCTACATCTCTTCATCTGCAAGCGGTACAACCTCAAGTCTTCTTCGTTCTGGCCATGACGTTATCTATCTGACAACGTCAGGCTCAGCAACAGATGTCTTTAATGTGATTGCAGCGGCAAATAAGGCCGGCAACGCCAAGCGTCCATCAGGAATCATCACAATTGAGCCTGATCAATTTCTCTCTGTTGATGCAGCAACAAAGAAGTTTGTCCTTGCAACAGTTGTGAAGAGAGTAGATCTCGCCCTTATTGATCTTCTCACCACAACCCTTGCTGGAAGCACCCTCTACGACGAAGTAGATGGAGAGCTAGGCGTCTATGGCCATCGCTATGACATCAACGATAAGTGCATCGAAATCACTCTTCGCGCACCTGCTCTGATCTCTGCAACTTCAAAGATCAATGCTGCAAGTGTGGCGGCAAGCAAGTTAGGCGCTTAAGAACTTTTTGAGCGGTTCACGCAGCGCATCGAGTTCTCTCATCGCGGCGCTGCTATCTGGAGTAATCACTTCGATATAGCACTTAAGTTTTGCCTCAGTTCCTGATGGGCGAATGATGATGCGCACGCCACCCGTGAGCCAGATACGTAGCCCATCTGTTGGAGGTAATCCATCTGTTGGGGCAGCTAGGTCATCGATGCTCTCTACAGCTCTGCCTGCAATCTCACGTGGGGGATTGGTGCGCAGCCCAGATAAGAGAGTGGTGATTGCTCCCATATCGACTACACGAATAGAGATCTGCTCTGTGCCGTGGAAACCGTGACGGGCCCAGACTTCATCAAGGAGATCGTTGAGATCTTTTCCTTGCCCAGCTAAATCTGTTGCGATCTGCGCCAAGAAGAGTGCGGCCGAGATTCCATCTTTATCGTTGACCGTCTCAGAATCGACTGCATATCCGATCGCCTCTTCATATCCGAAGGCGAGATCCTCAATCTTTGCCAACCACTTAAATCCGGTGAGTACTTCTTTGAAATCAACTCCGTAGTGCGCGCTAATCTTCTTAAGAATTGATGATGAAACGATCGAGTTTCCAAATGTTCCACGAGGAGCACTTCTTGCTATCCATTCACCGAAGATCACGCCAAGTTCATCACCTCGCAGCATTCGCCATTGCCCGTTGCGATCTTTAATCGCTGCAGCACAGCGATCTGCATCTGGGTCATTGGCGATGACAAGATCGGCGCCCTGTTTGCGCGCAGTTGCCAACGCTAAATCAATTGCGCCAGGCTCTTCTGGATTGGGAAAGGCAACGGTTGGAAAATCAGGATCAGGCTCAGCCTGCTCAGTAACGAGAATCAGATCTGGAAAACCAGCCTCTGCAAAAACCTTCTTCAGAGTCTCTGTGCCGACACCGTGCATCGCCGTGTAGACAATCTTTAAGGTGCCAGGGTTGTGCGCAAGACGTGCTGTTCGCTGGATGTACTCATCAATGAGCTTCTCATCGAGCACGCTCCACTGCGATCCTCGTGGCTGAGATTTCAATGAGGTAATTGCTGCAATCTCAGTTGCAATCAAGCCATCTGTCGGGCTAATAATCTGTGATGATGCATAAGCAATTCCATCAGCATCGGGTCCGATATAGACCTTGTAACCATTATCTTGAGGGGGATTGTGGCTTGCTGTCACCATGACACCCACATCTGCCTTAAGCGCAGTAGTTGCATAAGCAAGAACTGGGGTAGGTAGCGCCCGTGGAAGGAGAAACACCTCCATACCCGCGCCGCTAAATATCTCAGCGCTCTCAATTGCATAATCGTGAGATCCGTATCTGGCATCGCGACCGATAACTACACGAGTCATTCCACGCTTTCGCATGTAGGCAGCGATACCTGCAGCAGCTCGCCCTACAACTGCGCGATTCATCGAGGATGGCCCTGGCCCATTTGGGCCGCGCAGACCTGCAGTACCAAATTGAAGGAAGCCGCTAAAGAATGGGCGTAGTGCTGCCTCATCACCACTATCGACAAGTGCTTGAAGCGCGGCAGCTGTTATCGGATCTGGATCATCTGCAATCCAGGCCTTAACTTCTGCAAGAAGAGCGTTATCCATCATCACATTCCTATTTGGTTCTTAATTGCTTAGACAATTTGAGGAATTGTCTTTGCTAATAGCTCACCCATTGAACTAGCGGCAGCTTTTCCTGCAGCGATTACCTCTTCATGGTTGAGTTTTTCGCCGGTGACACCGGCTGCAGCGTTGGTGACAAGTGAGATACCAAGAACTTCGGCACCGAGAGCGTGCGCGGCTATCGCCTCTGGCACTGTAGACATTCCGACAAGGTCTGCGCCCAATGTGCGCATCATATGAATCTCGGCAGGGGTTTCATAGGTAGGTCCACGCCAATGTACATAGACGCCTTCTTGAAGTGAGGAATCTGCTGACTTCATAATCGAACGAATTCTCTTGCTGTATAGATCGGTGAGGTCAACAAATGTTGCACCGACAAGAGGTGATTGCGCAGTAAGTGAGATGTGGTCACGAATGAGTACTGGCTGACCAACTCGATAAGCGGTGTTGATTCCGCCGCAGGCATTGGTCAAGATGATTACCTTGCAACCAGCTTTGACCGCAGTGCGAACCCCGTGAACAACTGGCTCCATCCCTTTACCTTCATAGAGGTGGGTGCGACCTAAGAAGACGAGTGCGCGAATTGTGCGATCGCCATCTTTAATTTCATAAGAGCGAACTTTTCCAGAGTGGCCCTCAACAGCAGGTGGAAAGAAGCCGGTGATATCTTCGGCGTTACATTCAAAGGTAGGTGTACCAAGAGCATCGACAGCGCCAACCCAGCCAGAGCCCATCACAAGCGCGACATCATGGGCCGCAATACCGCTTGCTTGTGCAATCTCTGCAGCAGCCAATGTCGCTGCCTTGAGTGGATCCGAGTAGAGAATCTCAGTAGAAGTCATGCGGCAATAATGTCACAACTCGAAGGCCATCTACTTACATCGCCTTGACTTGAGGCCAGGTGTATCCGAGTTCAGTCAGTGCAGTGCGTAGGAACGGCATCGAAATTCCAACCACATTGGTGTAATCACCCTGAATCACTGGAATAAATGGTGAGCCGTGGCCATCGAGAGTAAACCCGCCTGCAACCTGAAGTGGCTCGCCAGAGGCAATGTAATCCTCAATCTCTTCATCTGTGAGCTCTGAAAATGTCACTTGTGTAGTGACGCGATCTGCGATCTCAATGCCTTTTTCTGTATCAATAATGCAATGCCCTGTATGCAAGAGGCCGCTGCGCCCACTTATTGCACGAGCGCGTTCTCTGGCTATCTCTGGGGTCCCTGGTTTACCAAATGAAACTCCGTCAACGTCAAATGTGGAATCGCAACCGATGATGATTGCTGGATAGTCAATCATCTCTCTGACGGTGTGTGCCTTAGAGATCGCTAGAGCGATCACCATATCTGCAGGAGTCATTGCATTGAAGAAATCCGTCTCTTCATCGACGTGGCTCACAATAATTTCAGGGTTCAGTCCAGCATCTACAAGTAAACGTTTGCGAGAAGTTGATTGAGATGCGAGAACAATCTTCGGCATAAGTCAGGCCTTTCCCTTTGCAGTTCTCATCAGATGATGAGAACGTCATGGCCGTACGCTACTAGCCCGACGCCTTAATTTACTGCCAACTTCATCTACGATGAGATCGTGAGAAATCGTTTCCCAGTCGTTGGAATCATCGGTGCAGGAAGTCTGGCGCGCCTGCACTTGGCACCAGCGATAGCTCTAGGTGTCGACCTCAAGGTATTGGCAACGAGCAAAGACGACAGCGCAGCGCAGGTCTGCAACTACGTCATCGGCGATCGCAACAACCTGAGCAACGTACTCGAATTTGCTCGTCAGTGTGATCTGGTCACTTATGAAGATGGCGCAGTCGGGCTATCAATCGTCAAAGGGTTAGAGGCAGAAGGTATTCGGGTCTATCCGCGATCTTCAACTTTAAGCCAAAGCCACGCTAAAGAGCAGCTAGATAGCGATCTCGATTTCATCTTCGCAGTATCTGTTGCTCGTTCTGCTCATGGTCAGGCATGCACATGGACTCCGACACAAGTCATCATGCGAGATGGCAATATTGTCGGTACAGTTACGCCGGCTCCCTTAATCACTTCAGAGGTATCAGCAATTGCGGCAGAGCTAGCGCTCACACTTGCAGATCGTGTTGGACTCGTTGGTGTGATGACAGTTGAGATGATCTGTAAAGGTGGCCAGCTATCTCCACTCACACTTGTCATGCAGCCAGAGATTTATGGACATTGGTCGATAGAGGGTTCAGTCACCAGTCAGTACGAACAACATCTGCGAGCAATTTTAGATCTGCCCCTAGGTGATCCATCAATGACTGCCTCTTATGCGGTGATGGGCACAGTCATTGGTCGCGATAAGAGCGATATGTATCGTCCTTATCTACATCTAATGGCTCGTAATCCAGAACTCAAATTTCATCAATATATGAATGAAGTGGCTCCCGGAAAAGTCGTTGGCCACCTGACTGCGGTCGGAGATGACTTGGTACACCTACAAGAAATCATTGAACATGCATGTAGCTACATGAGCGGTGAGATAGATGAGTAAAAATTAGATTTAATCTGTGCGGCCGAGCGCGTGTACACGCCAGCCAGCCTTGCGCCACTTGTCGCGATCAAGAGCGTTTCTGCCATCAATGAGGAACTTTGATTTCACAAGTTGACCGATAACAGCAGGGTCTAACTCACGGTATTCCTTCCATTCAGTTAAATGGAGGATCGCATCGGCCTCTTTGACAGCATCAACCACACGCTCTGCAAAATCAAGGTTGGGAAAGCGCTTGCGAGCAGGTTCAATTCCCTTGGGATCATGGACAACTACTGCCGCCCCTGCTGCCTGGAGCTGGGCTGCAATATCAAGTGCTGGGGAATCGCGCACATCATCACTATCTGGCTTAAATGTTGCACCTAGGACAGCGATTTTATAATGCGTCAGGTCTTCAGAGAGATCTGCGCGAACAACATCAATGACACGTTGGCGGGCACGCAAATTAATTGCATCAATTTCGCGCAAGAACTCAAGTGCTTGATCTGCACCAAGTTCTTGGGCGCGAGCCATAAATGCGCGGATATCTTTGGGAAGACATCCTCCGCCGAATCCAATTCCTGCTTGTAAGAATCGATTTCCGATACGTGGGTCATAACCGATCGCCTTTGCCAGAACGGTGACATCGCCACCTGCTGCCTCGCAGACTTCAGCCATTGCATTGATAAAGGAAATCTTCGTTGCAAGGAAAGAGTTGGCCGCAACCTTCACAAGTTCAGCTGTAGGAAGATCTGCACGGATCCATGGGGTTCCAAGGGCGATGACAGGTTCGTATACCTCCTTGAGAATCTCTTCGGCGCGATCATTAGCAACACCAACGACTAAGCGATTTGGAGTCAAGGTATCTTCAACGGCAAAACCTTCGCGTAAGAATTCTGGGTTCCATGCAAGATCGGCGTGAGGAGCATCCTTTGCTAATTGATCGCGCAACATCTGAGCCGTTCCGACCGGAACTGTCGATTTGCCAACTACAAGCGATCCATCTTTAAGGAATGGAGCAATAGCTGCAACGGATGACTTTACATATGTCAGATCTGCTGCCAATCCATCTTTGCTCTGTGGTGTTCCCACGCAGATAAAGTGCACATCGGCATCGGCGACGGCTGAGAAATCTGTAGTAAAGGAGAGGTGCCCTGTCTTCATCTCGGCCGCAAGGAGAGTATCTAAGCCAGGCTCGTAGAAAGGTAGCTCGCCACGTTGCAACATATCGACCTTGGTTTGATCTGTATCAATTCCCACCACATCAAATCCAAGGGAAGACATACAAGCGGCATGTGTTGCCCCTAAGTAGCCACAACCGATTACAGATAGCTTTAAAGTCATAGGCGCGAGTCTAAGGCATGAACTATTTAATCTCCCCGCATGGATTTTCATCTGCGGTGCGAGTCTTAAATTTATCGACGATTACAGGGGCAGGTTTTGCCGTGGTGCTGGCAGATGCAGATGGCGTTGGGGTGACTTCATCTACGAGTGGCAGATCATCGCGAACACGTGTCCATAAATCTGCCCCAAGCACGTCATCCCAGATGACGACAGAGAGACCTTCATATCGACCATTTGGATTTGAGAGTGGGACTGTGAGGGTTCGCACATTTCCTGATGACAAATTCTTCATCTGCTTTGCCAGAGTAAGAAGATCGTTTGGATCAAGACCAGAGTCAAAGGTGACGCTTGCTAATGAGGCATTGATGAAATTCTTTAACTTAAATGGATTTAAAAGAGTTCCACTACTGGTGGCCTTATTTAATACTGCACTCATAAATTGTTGTTGGCGCTGCATGCGTCCAATATCTCCACGTCCATCAAAGTCACGTGTGCGTACATATTTAAGCGCTTCGATGCCATCGAGGGTGTGAACTCCTGCGCTGAGAACTAAGTGGCTCTTTGGATCATCGATATCTACCTTGGTGCAGACTTCAACGCCACCGAGAGCATCGACAATTCCAGCAAATCCGGCGAAGCTGATCTCTACGTAATGATCGATCTTGATTGAAGTCGCACGTTCGATTGTCTCAATCAGTAGCGGGGCTCCACCGTAAGAATATGCGGAGTTGAGTTTTCCAGGTCGAGCGGAGATGAGCGTCTTCTTATCGCTACTACTTATGTGTTCTGGAATGGTTACCAAGCTATCTCGTGGAAGCGAGATGATGTATGCGCGATCCCGCGCTTTGCTGATGTGGATCAAAAGCATCGTGTCAGAGCGGCCACCGGCTGCAGTTGCTGTAGAGCCGACTCGAAGTTCACGCATCTGCGCCTTGGTCAGACCCTCTCGAGTATCAGAGCCGACGACGAGGTAGATCTCTGCTTTAGAAGTCTTTTCTGGACGATCGTCAATTGATTTGAAGACATCGATGCGGGCAATCTGGCTACTCACCCGTCCTAAGCCGAAGGAGGAGACTGAAGAGATAAGCACGATGGCAACGGAAAGTGATGTAATTATCCGAATCGATCGTGTTGATTTCACGACGTAAGACTACTTGGACGATAGCGTGGGAGTGTTATGACATCGCCGAACGCTTCGTTACCTGCCTCACCGGGCATCAGCGTCATCTTGCCTGTGCTCAACGAGGAGAAGCACCTTGCCGAGTCCATTCGCGCAATTCTCTCTCAGAAATATCTCGGAAAATTCGAAGTAATTCTGGCTCTGGGTCCTTCACGTGATGCGACAAATGAGATCGCGGCAGCCCTTGCTGCAGAAGATCCACGAGTGATCCTTGTCGATAATCCGACAGGGCGAACTGCCGCTGGACTCAATATTGCACTTGCTCAATCGTCACAAGAAGTCGTAGTGCGAGTAGATGCCCACGCTGAGATTCCCAACGACTACTTGGCGCTAGTTGTTGAAAGTCTCCGCGAATCTGGTGCAGTCAATGTTGGCGGCATCATGGGTGCAGAAGGTGTCACACTCTTTGAAGCAGCAGTTGCTGCAGCGATGCGAAGCCCATTTGGCGTCGGAGGATCTAGATTTCATATCGGCGGTAAGCCCGGATATGTGGATACCGTTTACTTAGGCGCATTTATTCGACAAGCGGTTGTAGATGTTGGTGGCTTTGATGAGCGATTTGTCAGAGCCCAAGACTGGGAACTTAACTACAGATTGCGCCAAAATGGCGGGAAAATCTATTTTGATCCGCGCCTGCATGTTACTTATCGCCCACGCCCTAACTATCGAAAGCTGGCCAAACAGTACTTTGAATATGGACGTTGGCGTCGCGTGATTGCTCGTAAATATCCAGAGACAATTAATTATCGTTACTTGGCTCCGCCTCTGGCGCTGATCGGAACGGTTCTCTCGCTTATCGCCGGAACCATCTTTGATCCATCTCTCTACCTACCTGCTGCCACCTACATCACATTTATTTCGATCACCCCACTCTTTATCTCAAAAAATCTCAATCACTATCCACTTCTCATATTTATCCTTCCCACCATGCACTTTTCTTGGGGACTTGGCTTCCTTACCTCGCCACGAAAGCTAGTTCCAGACTCTCTACGGTAACCTTCACTCATATGAGTACGCCTGTGACTGTTTATGAGCCATTCCGAGCTGGATTGCCCCCGCTGGGTCA
>JACCDW011282582.1_pt1 | contig 11541 bp, 14 predicted proteins | sample 7449781 | NCBI WGS metagenome assembly JACCDW01 (sample SAMN15323449, study PRJNA562643) | freshwater metagenome | isolation source: river surface water | place: USA:Blue River Watershed | collected 2017-08-18
AATTTAAAGAAATAAAGATATATTTATATAATTGAATATTTAGTGAAAATGAAGGGGGTTATAGATAAAATTTTGAAAAGAAAGAATGATTTTAAAGCAATACCTATTCCAAGTTTAGTAAATTTACCATCAAAAGAAGAATTGGAACAGAGTAGATTGGATTATAAATTAAATGAGGATCAGAAATTAAAATCGGATTGTGAATATATGATAGATTTATTGAATAAAACTTTAAAAGATTCATTAAATCAAAAAGATAGAAAATGGATAGTAAATCAAATTGATTTAAATAAAATACATGATTATGAAAATATAACTTTAAAGAAGTGTCTTCAATATGAAAAATATATTGAAGAGTTAAAGGAAAGAGATGTTAAATTTAAGGTTTTAAAAACATCAAGTGACAAACCAGATGTGTCATTTAATCGTGAAACAAAGGAATTAATGGTTTTTACAAGATGGTGTGTTTAGTATTATATTTTTTTTTATAATAATTTTAATTTTTAATCAAAAAAATTAAGTGATTTAGGTAAATGATGAATATTAAATTTTAGATGATGATTTTTATTGATATCAATAACATTAAATTGTTCATGATCAAAATCTATATAATATACATATTCAGCATCATAAATATTATTTGTAAAATCTTCAATAATGATAAATCCAGAAGTTAATATTTTTTCAAATTTATTTTCTTCATAAGAACCTATATAAGAGTAAATAGTAAATAAACTTTCAATATCGAGTTCTTCAGAATTTTTGCAAATATTTGAAAACATTTTTTGGAGTTTTTCAAGAACATTATTTTCAAAATGATTGTAAATCTTAATTTTATCTTCATTAGATATTTTTTCATTAAAATCTTTTTGTTTATCATCTTTTTCAATAACTACAATATTTGAAAGTAAATTTTTCCATTCTTGAATTAAATTATTTTTAACCATATATTTAACTTCTTCTAAAAGTTCATTTCCTAAACGGTATAAAAATGAATCAAAACGATTAAAAACAAGGTAATACTTACCTTTATAATAAAAACCGAAAAATCCTTTAGTTCCCATTTTTTTAAATTTACTTTATAAACAAAATAAAAAATAATAATAAAATAAAAATTCATTTTTATTTTTATTTACGTTATAATAAAAATAAAAAAAAATGATAAGTAAAAACTTTAGCAAATTTTCAACTATATTAATATTGAAAACTATCAGAAATGTCGTCAGTTGCTGAGACGGACTTTATGCGGAAGCTATTGGAGGCTAGTGAGGCCTCGCACCGCCCGGTGTTTGTTAAGGCAAATGAGCTTGACCGCATCATGGTAGCCTACATGTATTGGTTGACCCAAATGACACGTACTATTCACGAGAACGGGAGAAGGATGACGCCGCAGGAGCGGGCTGTTGAGTTTGCACCCATGATTGAGCGGTTCGAGACTGCAATTGAGGAGGGGAAGAACGCTCTTCGTAGCTTGATCGAGACTGAGGTGCGGATTCAGGGTACGAAGACGAAGTGGCTGGGCTGGGTTGACGCCCAATTCGCATTCTTCGCAACCAAGAAGCAGGAGATACAGGGAACTTACGTTCCCCACGCCTAAATAAGTAGGCATATAATTATAAATTAACAAAAAACAAAAAACAAAAAAATATTTATAATAAATAGAATATAGAATAAGAGATGTTTAGTTTTAAACCAATATTTAAAAATCCATTTTCAAGAAATACTATAAATAAACCAATAACCAAACCAATAACACCAGTACAACAACCTTTAAAAAAAGAATCAAAAAAAAAGATAATAGGTATAACAGAAACAAATAATAATTTAGGAAAATATGTAGAATTAAATAAAAAACAACCCGAAATAGATATATTAAAGATAGATATAAGATTAAAAGGAGAAAAGTTATATTTTGTTATATTGGATAGAGAATATGATATAGATAATTTATTTGCAGATAATAATATAAATAGAAAAATAGTAATAAGAGGGGATGCAATGAAAGAAAAGAAATTAAAACCATTATTAATAAAGAAGTTAAAAATAATTAAAGATAATTATTTATCAAAATTAAATTTATTTAAAAAAATGGAAAATATATTAAAGAATTATGATGTAAAAATAGTATTATTTCAATTAACAATTCCTGATTTTGATGATTTTTTTGTATTAATATCTTCAAAAAATATATATAGTAAAGATGATGTATATAAAATACCATTAAATTTATTTTTACATTTTTTGGAAAGTAAAAATGAAAATAATTTAAGAAGTATAAGATCAATACAAAATTTAAATAAAAGAATACAAAATAATATAAATGTTTATTCAAATTTAGCATCAGAAAATAGTATATCAAATAGAGAAACTATAAATAATTTTGCAAATTTTAATGAAAATTTTACAGGTCGTAATAGTAATTTAAGTGTAAGAACAAATAGAACAAATAGATTATATTTATAAAAATAATAGAACGTAAAAATAAAAAAAATAAAAAATGAATATAAATATTTTTAATAAAATGTTTTAAATAATAAATTAAAACATTTAATAATAAAATGGCATCAAATATGAACATCGAAGAATTAAGTGCAGAAACTCTATTAAAAAGTGGCTGTGAATTAAGAAATCAGAAAAAGTATGAAGAGATGAAAAGATATTTTTATTTAGCTGGTGAAAAAGGAAATAGTGAAGCCTATAATGAATTAGGTTTATATTATCGTCAAGTAGAGCAAAATTATGATGAAATGAAAACATGTTATACAAAAGCAATTGAAATGAATAATGCGGATGCAATGTGTAATTTTGGTTTTTATTATTCAAATATTGAAAAGAATAATGATGAAATGAAGAAATATTTTTTAATGGCAATTGAACATAAACAAACAAATGCGATGAAGAATTTGGGTGTTTATTATGAAAATGTTGAAAAGAATTATGAAGAAGCGAAAAAGTATTATTTAATGGCGATAGAATTAGGTAATACGGATGCTATGTGTAATTTAGGTTTATACTATAAAAGAGTAGAACAAAATTATGATGAAATGAAAAAATATTATCAAATGTCGATTGATAGAGGAAATGATACCGCTTTACATAATATGATAAACTATTATAGAACAATTGAAACAAATAATAATGAAGAATTAACAAAATATTTATTATTAGGATTACAGAGAGGATTACCTCAAATAACTCCTATTTTTTGATTTAAATAAACCCTTTTTTTTTAGAAAAAAAAAAGCCGTTTACGGAAAAAAAAAATCATTAAATTAAAATAATTTGTTAAAATTAAAATTAATTATAATTCAGGAGCTGCAGCTAAAATCTCGCTTGCTAACTAATGCTACGCATTAAACAGCACTCGATTTTACTGTTATCACCTCGCAAGTGTGTTGGTCTACTCACCAAGGTTCGGCGCTACGCTTAGACCAATCCTCAACCACTTCGGCCTAAAGGCCTTGGGTTCTTCGGACTCGGCAGCGGAAAAAAAAGATTATATGACTAAATAGAAATTAATTAATTAAATAAAATTAAATTAAATAAAATTATAAATTAATCTTTAACTTTAACCCATCTACAAACACCATTTTTATTAGGTTTAGAAAGATACATATGTCCATCATTACCTTTTTTCTTTTTACCACAATAAAGAGTAGCTGATTCAGTTGGACTTGGTCTTAAACCTTTTTTTTGAAGAGATTTTGATGAAACTTTGGGTATAATCATATCTTTTTTATAAACTTTCCAATGAAATTTACCTTTAGAATCAGGTAAAGAAATGTACATAACACCATCTTTACCTCTTTTTTTTTTATATGAAAAACTTTTAGGATTAGATGTAATGGCTCGACGAATTAATACTTTTTGAGATGGTTTAATGCGTTTACCAGAGATATCTTTAATCATGTCATTTAATTCTTTTTTTTCTTCTTTTGTTAATTTGAGAGGATTAGAAGATGTTTTTAAAGCATATTTTATATGTTTTAACCAGGATGAACGACAACTATCAACACAAGTACCTTTTTTAATAGATTGAAGAGTTTGTTTAGCAGAACCAAAACTATGAATAAATCCCATTTTTACTAATTATAAATAAGATATTTAATATTAAACGAATTAAATAATTATATATTTATAAATTTGAACTTAAAAAAAAAGATAAAAAATTAAATATTGAATAAAAATGGATATTGAAAAATATATATTAGGATGTTTAATTGGAGGTTGGGTAGGTGATGCTGCAGGTGCAACTTTAGAATTTTATCATAAAGAAATAACTGAAGAAAAAGCATTAAAAGCAATGAAAATGAATGGTGGAGGTGTATTTAATGTTGGTCCTGGACAAATAACAGATGATAGTGAATTAGAATTAAGTTTATTAAATGAGTTATTGAATACACCTAAATCAGAGAACTATCCATTAGAAAGAATAGCACAAAGTTATATAGAATGGGGAAAATCAAATCCTTTTGATAAAGGTAGAACATGTTCAAATGCATTTTGTACATCTCAAAATCATGAGGAGATGATACGAAATTCGGCAATGTTAAATTTTAATAGTAAATCGAATGGTGCTTTAATGCGTTCAGCTCCAATAGGTATATGGAGTAGAGATAAAACAATTGAAGAAATCATAAAAAATGGTAAATTAGATGCTAAATTATCACATCCGAATGAAGAATGTCAAGAAGCAAATGCGATTTATGCATTAATTATAGCATATTTAATAAAAAATCCAGAGGATAATGAAGGAGCAATAGAATTTGCGAAAAAACATGTATCAAATATGGAAGTTGAAGAATGGATAGAAGAATCATGTAAATTTAATGCAATAAAAAATATAGATTGTAAAAATAATATAGGATATGTGAAACATGGATTTAGTTTAGCAATATATTTTTTGAAAAATAGAATACCTTATGAAGAGGCAATTAAACAAACATTAATGAAAGGAGGAGATACGGATACCAATGCAAAAATAGTAGGAAGTGTATTAGGAGCTTTATATGGTATAGATAGTATACCAAAATATATGATGCAACCAGTATTAGATTTTGATTGTGAAAATGTGGAAAGTGGGAAAGGACATAAAAGACCAAAAAAATATAATATAAAAAATATTATAAATAAATTGAATAATTTATAAAAATAAACTATTTTTAGTATAATTTTAACTTAAAAAAAGTTAAATTAATAAAATAAAATATAAAAATATAATAATAAATAATAAATAATAAATAATAAATGAAAAACGAGTTGATAATAAATTTAAATAATTATTTAGAATATACACATTTGAATAATATTATAGGAGAATATCCTAGTATAATATTTGAAAACTTGGATAAAAAACAAATAGAAGAAATAATGAAAAATTTTGAAGAAGATAATAATTTAAATACACAAATTATAAATTTTGAAAAATGTAAAATGACAAGTTTAAATGTTTATTTTCCGAAAAAATTAAAAATATTAAATTTTTCAAGTTGTAAATTAGAAAAAATACCTGAGAATATTAAATTATTAGATGATTTAGAGGAATTAAGAATAATGGATTGTTATATAAATTCTATTGAAAATTTACCAAAAAATATTAAATTTTTAAATGTAAGTTATAATCAAATTAAGGAAGTAAATTATGATAATTTATCGGAAAGCATTGTAGAATTTAAAATAACACATAATTTTTTAACAGAAACACCTCCTAAATTATGGATTAATAAAACAGATTATTCACAGAATGAAATAGAAGATAAAAAGAAAATATTTATAATATTTGAAGATATTTATCAGAATGTTAATTTAAATCGTGAATTAGAAAGAAATCGTCAACAATTTATTCAAAATTTTAATAATATATATAATAATCCAACTCAAACAAATAATATTTTAGTAAATAATTATCAAACCGTTCATTTATCTTCAATAAATAATTCAGTATCAAAATCAATAAAAAAGATATTAGACGATACAAAAGATATGGTTAAAAATCCTTTATTTAAAAAAGATTTATTTAGTAAAGTTTATGGTAATATAATATATAGAAATTTATTTTATCAACATCATTTAATATTTATAGAATTAAATTTAAATGATAAATCGATTCATTCTATACACAAAGTGACATATGGTGAATTATTGGAAAAAATATGGTTTTTAATAGAAAAACATCCTGAACGAAAAAATATATATCAAAGATTAAAAACAGAAATAGGTGAAAGTATAGGTTATTGTTTTACTGGTAAAATAAATAGATTAGTAAATGTAATGTCTGGATATTTAGAGGGTATAAAGGTTGGTTTATCAGAAGAAGAGGAGATGCAGATGTTAATTCAAAGTTTAATTAAAAAATTAGCAGAAAAAAAGATAACAAAAAACGATGCAAAAGATGAATTGACACAAATATTTGAACAATTTAATTATGATGAAAAAAAAAGAGTATCATGGTTTGAAGCTTTAGATGATTTTGGAGAGGAAGAAGTTAAAGATGAAGAATTAAAAGATAATTTTGAATTGGTAGAAGTAGATTAAATAAGTATATTTTTTTATAAATTTTATTAATAATAATTTTTTAATTATTAATGAACAATAACATCATTGAGATAATTGATTTCTTCAATAAATATGCCATCTTGGTCCCATATCTTACAAATACCATTTTTTAAACCATTTTCATAGTTGCATTCCATAACTTTAATACCATTTTGACACCATAAAGTTAAAGGACCATGTCTTAAACCATTAAAATAGTTAGATTCTTCAACTTTAATACCATTTTGACACCATAAAGTAAAGGGACCATGTCTTAAACCATTATAATAGTTAGATTCTTCAAGTTTAATACCATTATCAAAATATAGAGAATAAGGTCCATCAGGTATATTATATTGAAAAACTCCATTAACTTCTAATATCTGTGTTTCTTCATTGACATTATTTTGTTCAACAATATTATTCGGTTCAATTTCATCAATATTATCAATATTTTCTATATTATCAATATTGTTGTTTTGTCCAATGATATTTTGTATAAATTCATTATTAATATTAGTTCTACAATAAGGACATTGCATAGGTCTATTTAGTTGAATTAAATAATTATGAATAATAGTAAAACAATTAATACAAAACTTATGTTGAATATGACAAGGTTGTAATAATTGATTTACTTCTATATCATTATAGCATATTGGACATTCTTCCATTTTTTATTTATAATAAATTATATATTATAAAAATAATTTAATAATTTTTTTTTCATTTTTTATAATTAATAATTAAGATTTACGTTTATTAAACAATAAATTTAATAAGTGTACGGAACAATTTCAGGGTCCTGATCAAGATTTGAATACTTGATAGACCATGAAAAGTCCTTTGTATTTTTTAAAAATGTGGACAACTTCGAATTTACGATTCTCTGAACCTGAATTGCTTCAGGACAAATAGCTAAAATAGAGTCAGGAGGATAATATCCATAAATAACTCCAAGACCTCCTTCTATTCCGATAGAAGTTAAACATTCATTCATAACACTTGTAAACTTAAGATTGTGAATATTATCCAAATGGAGTCTATCTCCAGTGTCTAATACCCAAATGCGAATTTTATCAGTTTCGTTAATTTTAATATCAGTAAGAATGAATGTAAAGTTAGTCATTTTAATTGTTGGCATATATGTATAACGATTAATAGTTTCAATACGATATCCAACTGTAAAAATAACGGGTTTTTGGTTAATAAAAACGGGTTCAATAATTTCCTTTTGTATAGTGACAATAGGAGGATTATGATATCCATGTGATTCATCGACATTGATACCTTGAACAATAGATCTGATAGGTCCAGATGAATTTCCCCATATACAGAGACTCATTTTAGATTCTTTTGAATCGGTTGATTCAAATCAATAAATAAAAAAAATAAAGATTAAATGTTTTTATTCAAATTTTTATAAATCATATATTTACGTTAATATATTTATATTTTGTTTTTGTCAAATAGACCAGTCACTCTTAGGAAAACAGGTTTATTATTCTCATATCTATCTAATTTGAAATAACCAAGTCTTTCAAATTGCCATAATTCACGAGTTAAACAATATTTTTCAACATAACCATATTTAACAATCTTTGAATTTGGATCATATATTCCATTCGGTGCTAAATCAGTATATAATTCAAAAATAGCTTCAATTGCATCATCTTTACCAACCCAATGAATACAACCTTTTACTTTTTTAGGATTTTCAACTTGAGTATATTCGATAGTTAATTTGTTATCATTATAATTTTTATATTTAAAAAAATCATGATATTTAAGTCTTACTTTGTTTTCAGGAGTAAAACGATAATAATTTTTATCATGAATTTCCCTAAAATCTTCTTTTTCAATATAAATAATTTTAGATAATTCTTTTTCATGGTTTCCAAAATCTTTTTGGAAAGGATGATTAGGGTGTTTCACATTTTTGTTTTCAATATCATCAAAATTAATTATTTCAACTTCAAGAGGGTCTAATACAGCAAAACCTCGATGAGCATTTTGATTTAATTCTTCTCGAATAACATAATCAATAAATTCTGTATTTACTACAGTATCTTTTTTATCAAGTCCTGAAGTGGATACTATTTTTTTAATCATAGATGGTGTAAATCCTCTTCGTCTTAAACCTCTTATAGTTAATAATCGAGGGTCATCATATCCTGATACAGAATTATCTTGAATAAGTTTATTAATATTTCGTTTAGATAAAATATTATTTTCGACTAATAATTTACCATATTCATATTCTTCAGCTACTTCTAAATCAATACCCAATTCTTTTAATTTAAAAGGTGTCCAAAAATATAAATCACGACGAATATAAAATTCCGTAGTACAATAAGAATGAGTTATTTTTTCTAAAGCATCAATAACACCATGACTATAATCATAAGATGGATAAATACACCATTTATTTTTTGTTTTATAATGAGGTGTATGATTAATACGATAAGCAATAGGGTCTCTTAAAACATGATTAAGATTTTTCATATCAATTTTAAGACGGAGGACACAATCAGATTCTTTATATTTACCATTTTTCATATTTTCAAATTCATTAAGATGATATTCAATAAGTTTATTTCTATATTCATTTTCAATACCATTATGACGTTCATCTCTCATTTTATCTTTTTCTGTAAAATCAACATATGCATAACCATTTTTAATTAATAAAATGGCATATTCATATAATAAATCAAAATAATCAGATGTATAAGTGATTTGTCCTGGATCATATCCTAACCATTTTAAATCCTGTATAATTCCATCAACAAATTCTTGTTTTTCAGAAGATGGATTGGTATCATCAAGTCTTAAATGACATTTATTTTCACCACTATAATTTTGTATAATAGATTTTGTATGTCCAAAATGAAGGAATCCGTTAGGTTCTGGGGGGAAACGAGTCACTATATCTGTCATTTTATTTTTTATATTTGTTTTTATAATCATAATAATTAATTTTATTTTAAATTCATTTATTTAATTCTTTTAAATTAAATAAATTTATTAAATATATAAAAAAAATTAAATCTACATATTGCCATAAATACGCGACTTGTACGCACCACAATCAGCCCAATTCCAACCAGCAGAGCGGTTGGTGGGCATCATGTATTCGTAATCATCATCAATATTGATTCCACTGTTTCTCAACTTGTTGAGCTGAGAATGAATCAAAATCCTCTCCCTCTTATGGAGAGGAATAGTACTCTTGACATGACACTTATCACGACGTCCCTTGGTTCTATTCTTGAGACGGTACTTGATATTCTTCTCTCCATATGTCTTTAAATCATCAAAAATTGAAAAGTCCTCATCGGGATAAGAATGCTCCATTTGTTTTAACTAAATATTAGGTATTTTTTAAATAACCTTTCTAGTTATTTTTCAATATAATTATATATAGTTATTATTTTAGATTATTAATTTCAATTTTTTATTTATTTACGTTATGATATTATTTTTTAATATATGTGTCATAACAATAAATAGCTTTTAATGGTACTAATATAGGCCAATGTACAGAAGGTAGTGATGCATAAAGAAAAGACATAAAAAGAGCATTATATGGGTTTATATAATAATTGTATTGATTTTCTGTTTTATAAATATAAAGACCTCCTATTGCAGTGGAAAGAACAACACCTTTTAAATAAATAGATAACAAATTTAAAGAAGTTTTTATAATTTTATCATTTGGAGATTCATGTATTCTAATTTTTTGAAAATATCTTTTTTGATATTGTTCAATAGGGATTTTAGTAAATACTTTTTTAAACATTTTTAATATATTTTATTAAATTATTTTAAGTATATAATTTAACTTAAAAAAAATGAAAATTAAAATTAAATAAATTTAATCAATTTAAAGAAAATAGAATTAAATTAAATAAATTTAGGATGCAAGATCCGATTTACAATCCAATAAAAGATTATCAACTTCCGAAGAAGGAAGAAATTCAAGAAATCAATGATTTTTTAAGTAAAAATAAATACTATAAATATGGTATTTCTCATAATAGTACTTTAATTAGAAAAACTCTATTGGAACCATTAATAGATTTTACAATTTTTACAAATCGATTAAAATATGTATATGACAAAGATAAGGTTTTTGAATATGATTGTGACCAAATTATGAATATGGCAAAATATACAATTCATAAAAGTATGGTGACAAAAAATGATACAATTTATAGACCATTTGAATTTGTACAAATACCTATTGCAAATATAAATAAATGTAGTAAATATGATGATTTTGTGAAAAGTTTGGAAAATATTGGTACAAAAGTGAAAAGGGTAAATATGGAGGGTAAAAATGAAAAAACTGGTATTTTATTATATCATTTAAAGACGAATCAATTAAATATTTTTGATGAATTTAAACCACATTAGGTTAAAAACATTATTTTTTAATGTACTTTTTTGTTTATTTATAGTAAATTAATGTTTTATTATAAACGTAAAATAAGTAAGCAAAAAGCACAAAAAAATGAATAATTTTTAAATTATAAATATTATTTCTATTAAAATTATTAATAAAAATATATAAAATATGACAGAACATTGTAAGGTATATTTTAGCGAGGACGATTTTAATAAAATTAATAGTTTTATTGAATTAGAAGATAATAATCATCGATTTTTAAATATTTATGTTAAAAATGAAGAAATTAGTAATTATTTTCTAGATAATATGATTCAAAAGTATAAAGATGATTGTGCTATTTTTAGTGAAAAAGAATTAAAACAATTTGAAAAAGCTGATGAAAATTTAGGAATGACACCTGATTTAGAAGGAGATAATAATGAAGATGAAAATGAAGATGAAGATGATATGGATAATATGGATTTTCATGAAAATCATGTAATATGGGAAAATTATATGAATTTATTTGCTGAAAAAAAGATAGTAATTTTACCAAGAATTATTAAAAGGTTTGGAATATTTAAAACTTTATGTGCTAGAAGTTTTTTAATGTA
>JACCDW010897683.1_pt1 | contig 11540 bp, 10 predicted proteins | sample 7449781 | NCBI WGS metagenome assembly JACCDW01 (sample SAMN15323449, study PRJNA562643) | freshwater metagenome | isolation source: river surface water | place: USA:Blue River Watershed | collected 2017-08-18
ATGCTGGGCATCTGATAAAGAGTGCTCATGGGTACATCGATTTCATAGCCAACGCCGTGGCAATCAACAATGACTCTAGGTGGGTTGTTGGCAATCAAAGTGCCCTGGATTCTTCCAATCATGTTGATATCTTAAGCTGATAAGCGTAATTGTTGTAAACGTTCGTTAAGTTCACGATGGTGAGCTGCACAAATAGCCACAGCTAGCGCGTCAGAAGCATCTGTTCCTGCGACTTTATTGAGTTTTAGTAAACGCTTGACCATCTCTTGAACCTGGCTTTTGGTGGCGCGACCCGTACCAACGATGGCTTTTTTAACTTCAAGAGCGCTGAATTCAACCATGGGGAGTTGATTAGCCACTAAAGAGGCAATCGCAGCACCTCGAGCTTGCCCCAATAAAAGGGTGGAGCCAGGATTAACGTTGAGGAATACTTGTTCCATCGCTGCTGCTTGTGGTTGATATTGACCCACGACCTCACGGATACCTGAGTAAAGAATCGCCAAACGTTGAGGCACTGGAATTTCAGTGCCTCCTGTTTCAATAGTGCCTGATGCGACATATTCCAAGCGTTGACCATGAACATCGATCACACCAAAACCTGTGACTCGAAGCGCTGGGTCAATGCCTAGAATGCGCATAGCTACTGAATTAATGGCGGAAGTGGCGTGTGCCTGTGTAAACCATGGCGACACCACGTTCGTCTGCAGCTGCCACGACTTCATCATCACGCATGCTGCCACCAGGTTGAATCACACAAGTTGCGCCGGCATCGACAACCACATCAAGACCGTCGCGGAATGGGAAGAAGGCATCACTAGCCACTGCAGAGTTTTGCAAGCTTAAGCCAGCATTCTGAGCTTTGATGCTAGCAATTCTGGCGGAGTCGATACGGCTCATTTGTCCTGCACCTACACCTAGGGTCATACCATCGCCACAGAATACGATAGCGTTAGATTTAACATATTTAGCAACGCGCCAAGCAAACATAAGGTCTTCCATTTCTTTAGCTGTTGGTTGACGTTTAGTCACAACACGCAATTCGCTTGGTAGAACATTCTTAAAGTCAGGCGTTTGAACTAAAAGACCGCCACCCACACGTTTGATATCTTGAGGATTAATCGTTTCTGCTAATTCAATTTCAAGAACGCGTACATTTTGCTTAGTAGCAAAGATAGCTAAAGCTTCAGGTGTAAAGGCGGGAGCAATCAAAACTTCAACGAATTGTTTTGAAACAATCTCAGCCGTTGCGCCATCGCAAGGACGATTAAAAGCAATGATGCCGCCGAAAGCTGAAGTTGAATCAGTCTTAAACGCTTTTTGATAGGCTTCTAAAGGAGTACTTCCAACCGCAACGCCACAAGGGTTGGCGTGTTTGATGATCACGCATGCTGGTTGTCCGCTAGTGACTGTATTGCCAAAACTCTTCACGCATTCCCAAGCCGCATCAGCATCAGCAATATTGTTATAGGACAATTCTTTGCCTTGGATTTGGCGGTAGTTGGCAAGTGCGCCAGGAATCACTTGAGTGTCTTTATAGAATGCGGCGCCTTGATGTGGGTTCTCGCCATAACGCATATCTTGAACTTTATTAAACGCTAGGTGAAGTGTTTGTGGGTACTCGCTACGAGTCGTGTGATTGAGATCTTCACCTAAGCTAGATAGATAGTTAGCAATGGCGCCATCGTATTGAGCTGTGTGAGCGTAAACCTTTTTGGCTAATGCGAAATTAGTTTTGAAAGAAACTTCATTTTTATTTTCTTTCATTTCTTTAAGAACTGCATCGTAGTCAGATGGAGAGATCAACACAGTGACGTCTTTATGATTTTTGGCAGCTGCGCGCAACATAGCTGGTCCGCCGATATCGATGTTTTCAATCGCATCTTCAAAAGAACATTCTTTTTGTGCCACTGTTTTTTGGAATGGATAGAGGTTGATGACCAACATATCAATAGCGCCAATACCATGTTCTTTCAAAGCTGCCATATGCTCAGGGAAATCTCTGCGCGCTAACAATCCACCATGCACCATAGGATGTAGGGTCTTAACGCGACCATCTAACATTTCTGGAAAGCCTGTTAATTCAGCAACTTCAACAACAGGTAAGCCATTTTCGGCTAACAGCTTGGCTGTGCCACCAGTAGAAATGAGCTTCACGCCACATTCGTGTAGAGATTTTGCAAATGGCACGATGCCTGATTTGTCTGAAACTGAGAGTAGGGCTGTACGGATCATGATAGTTAAATGTAAAAAATTAAAAGATTAATAAATGGTGAAAATAAATTTCTTAAAGCAAGCCGTGTTCCAACAACTTTTTTCTGAGGGTGTTTCGGTTAATGCCAAGATAAGTAGCAGCCAATGATTGGTTATTGTCTGCGTGCTTCATGATGAGTTCTAAGACGGGTTTTTCCATCACAGTAAGAACCATTTGATACACATTGCTAGGAGCGGTATCTCCCAAATCATCTAGATAACGTTTCAGATGTTTTTCAATGGTTTGGCTAACAGGATGTTGTTGAGGGGCTTGCATCTTATGCGGCTTCTAAATAGATTAATTGTTCTGAGTCTTCTTTGAGTGAATCAAAAAATTGATTCACGGCTGCTAATTGTTGTTGGCAATCATCAATTGTATTCATATGGTGGCGGAAGGCATGAGAACCTTTAAGTCCTTTGCAATACCAAGCAATATGTTTTCTGGCGCTACGAACGCCGGCATATTCACCATAAAACGCATAATGATCGAGCAAGTGATGATTCATGATCTCTTGAATTTCACTGATCATCGGGGCAGGTAGGTGTTCGCCAGTTTTCAAAAAATGCGATATCTCTCTGAAAATCCAGGGTCTACCTTGAGCTGCGCGACCAATCATGATGGCATCAGCCCCTGTGAAGTCTAAAACTTGTTTTGCTTTTTCTGGAGAGTTGATATCGCCATTCGCAACAACAGGAATGGAGATCGCACTCTTAACGGCGGCAATGGTTTCATATTCAGCATGCCCATGGTAAAGATCAGCTTTGGTACGACCATGAATGGTGAGCATTTCAATGCCGCTATTAACTGCAATTCTCGCAATGTTGAGAGCATTTTTATTATTTCTATCCCATCCCGTTCTAATCTTTAGAGTCACCGGCACTTCAGGATGTTCTTTTTTAACTTGTTCAACAATCGTTTCTAAGATTCTGCCAACTAAGACTTCGTCTTTTAAAAGAGCTGACCCAGAGGCGACATTACATACTTTTTTTGCGGGGCATCCCATATTGATATCAATGATTTGAGCGCCTCGTTCAATATTTAAGAGGGCAGCTTCAGCCATCATGACAGGATCTGCGCCAGCGATTTGTACTGAAATAGGCTCAACTTCACCATCATGATTAGCCCTTCGAAGAGTTTTGGCGCTATTCCAAAGCATGGCATTGGAGGCAATCATTTCTGATACGGCATAACCTGCGCCCAGTTTTTTGCAAAGTTGCCGAAAAGGGCGATCGGTCACCCCCGCCATGGGCGCTACAAAAAGGTTGTTGGGAAGGGTGTGGGAGCCTAATTTCATCAGGGCGCCACTCTACCATGAGAAGCTTACTTTTGCCTAAATTTTAAGCAGGTGAGGTACTTATCTTTGACCAAACATCATCTGGCGAGTCAGACTTTGTTTAACAGGAACGAGTAGTTGTAGGCTAGATAGCGCAATACCTCGGGCGCAAATAACGGGCTTTAAGGATGAGGTAAAGATTCTTGCTAAAAAGTCAGTTGTCGCAATAGTGGTGTTTCTATCAGTTTTACGAAGTGTTTGGTAGTGCTCTAGAGCTTCAGTGATATTCCTGGTGATACCAAGTCCGCTAATAGCTTCAGCCAACGTATGAGCATCTCGAAGGCCTAAGTTAAGACCTTGTCCTGCAACGGGGTGCATAGTTTGAGCGGCATTTCCAATCCAAACTTCACGACCTTTGACAATTTCTTTACGGGCATTGAGTCCAAGATCGTAAGATCTCAATTCGCCTGCTTCTAAAAAGCGACCGGCTCTTGTGCCAAAAGCTGTTTGTAATTCGCGTAAGAAATCATCAGATCCAAGTGCAAGACGCGCTTGGGTTGTTGGAGGGTGACCGCACCAGACTAAGTTGAGATACTCATGTCCTTTGTGACTAGGCAACAATGCTAAAGGACCTTCTTCGGTAAATCGTTCCCAGGCTAAATGTTGATTGGTTTTGTCTGTTCGAACCCACCCAACAATCGCGGATTGATCATAGTCTCTATAAATCTCTTGCCATTCTTGTTGTTTGAATAAGCCCCCTTCAGCATGAATGATGACATCAGCTAATTGAGTTTTATCTAGTTCATCAATTTTTTGGTTGAAGTGCCAGTGAAACTGAGGGCAATTTTTTGAGATTCTTTGAAGAGCTTGGCGAATAGATAAATGAATATCAGCATATCTAACGATATGACCTAAAGCATCTTGACCTAGTTCTTCGCGACGAACAATCGCTCGCCCAAAATGTCCTCGATGAGATACATGGATCTTATGAATGGTTGGAGAGTTGGCGGGCCATGCACCGATATTTTTTAAGAGTAGATGACTGCCTTGAGAGACTGCGATACCACGACTATCACCTTGAGTAATGGCATCGTTCGATTCCGGTAAGCGGTCATATAAATCTAGTGGCGTGTCAGGAGTTTTTTCAAGTATCCATGATGCGCAAGCTAATCCGACGGGCCCTCCACCAATAATGGCAATTCTTTTCATGATGGATGCTTCATCAGATATTCGATTTCTGATACTTTTACTGGGACATCGCGGCTCATTAATTCACATTCGGCAGATGTGACCAAAGCATCATCTTCAATCCTGATGCCAATATCCCAGTATTGAGGATCAATATCATCAGATTTTCTAATGTAAATACCTGGCTCAATCGTGAGAACCATGTTTTCTTGAAGTAAACGCCAAGGTTGTGGCGAGGACTTGCTGCTAGGCTCTCGATAAGAACCGACATCATGAACATCCATGCCCAGCCAATGGCTGGTTCTATGCATATAAAAACGTTGATAAGCTTTTGTTTCAATCGCGTTATCGACGCTGCCAATCGTTTGTCGATTAATTAAACCTAGGTCGAGCAAACCTTGAGTAATGATCTTCAGGGCTGCATCATGAGGAGCTTGGAAATCGTAGCCGATCTTTGTGACTGCAATGGCAGCTTCTTGAGCTGCTAGAACGATCTCGTAGACTGCTTTTTGCGCGGGAGTAAATTGTCCGTTAATAGGAAAGGTTCGAGTGATATCAGAGGCGTACCCATCTAACTCGCAACCTGCATCAATTAGGCATAAATCACCATCTTTTAATTCTGCATTGCCTGCACGATGATGAAGTACACAGGCATTGGCGCCGCCCGCCACAATGCTGTTATAGGCCACACTTTGGGCACCTGCGTGACGGAATGCATGAAGTAATTCAGCTTCTAAGTGATATTCGCGCAAACCAGCACGAGAGCTTTGCATGGCTCTAATGTGACCTTGTGCTGCGATCTTGCCAGCTTCGCGCATGATTTGAATTTCATGAGCATCTTTGAAAAGTCTCATCTCATGGATGATTGTTTCAATATCAAATAATGCAGCAGGACTTGTTAAGCCTACGCGAGATTGAGACTTCACTTGAGCTAACCAATTTTGGAGTTGTTGATTTTGCTCAGCGGTATTGCTAAGACGGGCATACACCGCTGGCTGGTTGCTTAGATACTCAGGGAGTTTTTGATTGATTTCGGTATTAGCAAAAGCTACATCAATGCCTAAAGTTGAAGGTGCTGCTTCAGGACCTAATCGCCAACCATCCCAGATTTCTCGTTCAAGATCTTTGGGGCGGCAAAATAAAATGGATTGAGAACTTTCTTTACTAACCACCATCACCAATGTGGCACCTGGCTCAGTGAAGCCAGTTAGATAGTAAAAATCAGAGTCATGACGATATGGAAAATCGCTATCTCGGTTGCGATATTTTTCACTAGCAGTTTCAAGAATGACAACGCCTTGCCCACTTTGATGTCGAATACTTTGCGCTAGACGAGAACGTCTACTGGCATAAATATCTCGAGGAAATTCCGGCGTTTGAATCATTTCTATTTATTAAGTTCAGCTAATCGTTCGGGTGTACCAACATCAACCCACATAACATCTAATAATTCACCCATGACTTGTTGGGTTGCCATCGCTTGCCTTAAAAGGGGTGCTAGCTTGGCGACATCTCCTATCTTAATACCATTTAGCAAGTCTTGGTGGTAGATGCCTGCGCCCGAGAAAGTGTAGTTTTGGCTTGTTGAGTGATCAGTCACGATGCCCTGATCTAAACCAAAATCTCCGTTCGGATGATGGTTAGGATTTTGTATTAAAAATAGGTAGGCCAATATCTTTTGTGGATTTTGTCGAAGGGTCTCAACAATTTCTTGAATTTTGGCAAAAGGAAATTCGGGGCAGAAAACATCTCCATTAATAGCGAAGAAGTAGTCCTGAATTTTCATGAGAGACATACCTTGTCTCAGCCCGCCTGCTGTTTCAAGCGCTGTATTTTCAGCTGATAGCTGGATATGTAGTTGTGGGTAATTGGCTGACGCCACATGAGCCACAATTTGTTCGCCTAACCAAGCATGGTTAATCACAATCTCTTGGGCGCCATTAGCCGATAAATGATCAAGATGCCAATCAATTAAAGCTTGCCCTTGAACTTTTAGAAGTGGTTTGGGTGTGTGATCAGTTAATGGGCGCATTCTTTCCCCGCGACCAGCCGCTAGAACCATGCAGGGAATTTGAATGTGAGCCATCGTCAGAAAGTTAAGCCGTCAGGATGATCTGTTCCTTCAATACGATCTAAAAGACGTACTAAAGGCTTGAGTTGGATGTATCGTTCAGCCACTTTTCTGGTGTATTTAAAGACCAAAGGCATATCCTTGAGATAACCGTCTTTTCCATCTCGGTGGTAAAGACGGGAGAAGATACCCAAAACTTTTAGATGGCGCTGTAAACCCATCCACTCGAAATCTCGATAGAACTCACCAAATTCATGTTGAACAGGTAAGCCCGCTTTTCTAGCCATATCCCAGTAACGAATCAGCCAATCCATTTGCTCAGGCTCTTCCCATTCGATATAGGCATCTCTAAATAGAGAGGCTAAATCGTAAGTAATCGGGCCATATACAGCATCCTGAAAATCCAAAATGCCGGGATTGTTCGATTCAGTCACCATCAAATTGCGGCTGTGATAATCCCGGTGAACAAAAACAGGGGCTTGAGCCAGGTTATTTTCAAGAATGAGGCTAAAAACCTTGGCTAAATCTTGCTTTTCTGTTTCGCTCAGCGCTAGTTGGAGATGTTTGCCTAAATACCACTCCGGAAATAGGTCTAATTCGCGTTGCAACAGGGCTTGATCGTAATTAGGGATCTGCCCAGGCTTCGATGCTAGCTGAATCTTAATCAGGGCGCTAGAAGCGTCTTGATAGAGTTTGGGCGCGGAATTTGGGTTTAATGCTGAAAGATAGGTTTGATGACCTAAATCTGAGAGTAATAGGAAGCCTTTTTCAATGTCAGCCTCTAAAACGGTTGGAACATTCACCCCAGATTGCCCTAGCAAGCCAGCAATATGGACAAATGGGCGGGTATCTTCTTGTGGCGGAGGGGCGTCCATCACAATAAAACTCGTGTTTTGACCGTTTTGGCTCGCTAAAACTCTAAAGTAACGCCTAAAACTGGCATCGCTTGAGGCAGGATGGATGGAACTTAGGTCAATGGACCACTTGGTAGCCAAAGTGGCTAACCAATTATTTAATTCAGATAAGCGGTTATCAGTCTTCATGGATTCGTATAATAAAAGCACTTAAGTCATATGCCTAAAACTTTTATTGCTCCGAGCCTGATTCTCGATCGAAAAAGCCCGCTAATCAAGCAATTGTTAGTGGGCGTTTCCGTATCTTTATTGGCTGCCAATAGCGCAGTTGCACAAGAGCCGACAGAAGTGCCAAGTGAGGCATTAAAACTTCGATTAGAAGATCAATTACTCGTGCGCCCGGTTGTTCCTGATGACCAAGCACCAACATTCACATCTTCAAAGAAGTTGGATGGTGTGATGGATCGCCAAATGCGCTTGGAAGGTGATGCAGTCATTCGTAGAAGTCGTACAGTTATCAAGGGCGACACGATTGTGTATGACCCTGACACTGACATTGTGGATATTGATGGCAATGCTACTTTGCTGAAGGACTCGACTTACTTTAAGGGGACCAAGGCAAAGTTAAGAGTAGATGCACAAGAGGGTTGGATTGACCAGCCTGATTACGAGTTAAGAGATATTGGTGGATTTGGTCATGCTAATCGCGTTGACTTTAAAGAAGACAATGAATTTGAGTTGGACAAGTTAACTTACAGTACATGTCGACCAGATAACCTCGATTGGTATTTAGCTGCCAGCCGTATGGATGTTGAGCAAGATACAAAATCAGCTGTTGGTACTAATGCTGTTTTACATTTTTTCAACGTCCCTGTTTTATATACCCCTGTTTTTGCACTGCCGGTCGGCTCTGAGCGTCGCTCAGGATTCTTGTCTCCTACCTATGGTACGGTGAGTCGCGGTGGTGTTAAAGGTTGGGATATCACAGTTCCTTACTACGTCAACATCGCACCTAATCGCGATATGACTTTATTCCCTCGATATATTGAGGGTCGTGGTGAGCAGTTAGGAACGGAATTCCGTTACCTAGATCGTCAATATTCTGGTGTTGTGACAGCAGAGTCATTGGATGATGCTGCATACGGAAAGAATCGCTGGGCATTTAGCCTTAAGCACACGCAAAACCTAGCTACTGGTTTAGTGGGATATACCGACTTTAGTAAAGTTTCTGACAACCTTTACGTTGATGATTTAGGTAAAAGTTTGAATGGTGTGATTAATCGCCAATTCAACCAAGAGGTGGGTACTCGATATAACTATGCGGGTTGGAATATTTTGACTCGCGTACAAAGTTTCCAGACGCTTCAACCTGATCCAAATAATCAAGTTGTTTTGCCTTATGACCGTGAGCCACAAGTTAATGCCAAATATGTTCGTAATAACTGGGGCGGCTTGAATTTCTCATTTGAGTCGGATGCCACTAGATTTACCTATAAAGGTTTATCAAGCGTTGATCGAACATTTAGTGCAGGTAATCGTGCTTATGCAGTGACATCAGTAGCTAAACCTTTTATGACCCCCGGTTATTACTTAACACCTAAGGTCACCTTGAGATCCACTCAATACACGGTTGATCCATTTCCAGGTCAGGCTGATTTAAATCGTAATGTGACCTTGCCAACCTTTAGTTTGGATTCTGGTTTGGTGCTTGAGCGTGATGCTTTAGAACTGACCAGCCTCTTTAATCGAAATATTCTGATGACGCTAGAACCCAGAGCGTTCTATGTTTACACCCCTTACAGATATCAAGCTGATCTACCACTATTTGATACTGGTGATGCGGGTTTTGGTATTTCACAGATCTTTAGTGAAAATACTTTCTCAGGTAACGATCGTATTGCTGATAACAATAAGGTTACTTTTGGTGTGACCTCTCGAGTGCTAGATGCTGATACGGGGATTGAGCGTTTGCGTGCAGTATTGGCTCAGCGTATTGATATGGAAGGTCAGCGTGTCACGCTAACAAGCCAGCCTCAGGCTCAATCTAAACGATCAGATTTACTAGCAGGCTTATCAACCCGTTTAGTGGGTAACTTTAACTTAGATGGTTTGTTGCAATACAACGAACAAATTAGTAAGTTGGTGCAACAAAGTGTGACTGCTAGTTATCGTCCAGAAGTGAGAAAGTTATTAAACTTAAGTTACAAGCGCACAGTAGATACTTATAACCGCGCAACGACTGACCAGTATGAGGCATCCGGTCAGTGGCCAATCACTCGTCAGTGGTATGGCGTTGCAAGATATAACTTTGACTTAATCTCCAATCGCGTTTTGAACCGAGTAGCAGGTCTTGAGTATGATGCCGATTGTTGGGTAATGCGTTTGGTTCAACGTCGTTATCAAAATACTTCAGTGATGGCTACCTCAGAAATTTATATGCAAATTGATTTCAAAGGTTTCTCAGGTTTTGGTAATAACTCCATCGACCTAATTCGTTTTAATGTCCCTGGTTATGAACCAGTAAGCCCTAACCCAGCACCTATTTCACCATTTGAAAGTTACGAATGAAGCTAGCTAATATTATTCTTTGCGCTCTTGGTTTTACTTTCCTTAGCAATAGCGTAGTTGCTCAAAAAACTAGTCAAGCTATTGACCAAGTGGTCGCGGTTGTTGATACGAGCTTAATTACTAAGGTTGAGTTAGATAGACGTATGGCTTTGATTGAAAAGCAATTCAAAACAGCGAATCGCCCATTACCGCCAGCTACTGAACTCAGAAAGCAAGTGCTTGAAAGATTAATTGTTGAGCAAATTCAACAAAACATTGCGAAAGAGCAGGGTTTAAAAGTTGTGGATGCTGAGTTAGATCGCATCCTTGCGACAGTGATTGCTCAAAGCAAATTATCTCAAGCTGAATTCAAAGCCAAATTAGAAAAAGATGGCACTTCTTGGAATAGATATAAAGAAGACTTGCGTAAAGAGGTGGTAGCCGCACGATTGCGTGAGCGTGAAGTCGATGCTCGCGTGCGAGTGAGTGAAGCTGAAATTGATAATTTCGTGGCTGAGAAAAACAGAGGTAAGCCAGGTCAAGAACAAATTAATGAGATTTATTTAGCGCAGTTAGTGATCGCGGTGCCAAGTGGAGCGTCAGAATCAGATACCGCTGCCGTTAGAGAAAAAGCTGAAGCACTTCTAAAGCAGGCTAGCTCAGAAAAAGACTTTTTAGCATTTAGTAAGCGTGTCGCCGTGGCTGGTTCAGGTGTTCGGTCTGAGGATCTTGGGTACCGTACCTTAGACCGCTTGCCACAGTTATTGGTTGATGCTGCCAGTGGTCTTTCAGCTAATCAAATGGTGCCAAAGCTATTACAAAGTGGGGCAGGATTCCACATTGTTAAGGTCATGGATCGTAAAGGTGCACCATCAACAGCAAGTGCCGCTGCTGATATATCAGTGACACAAACCCAAGCTAAACATATTTTGTTAAAGCATCGTTCAGGTGTTAGCGACCAAGAAGTTCAGCGTCGTCTCAACGGATTTAGAGATCAGATAAAAATTAAGGAAGCTGATTTTTCTCAGTTAGCTAAAAAATATTCTGAAGATGGTAGCGCGCCTAATGGCGGTGCTTTAGGTTGGATGTCTCCAGGTGAATTGGTGCCGGAGTTCGAGCAAGCTATGAACCGATTAAATATTGGTGAGGTGAGTGCCCCTGTTAGAACTGAGTTTGGTTGGCATTTGATTCAAGTGGTTGAGCGTCGTACCACTAAGCTTTCTTCTGATAAGCAAAGAGACTACGCTCGTGCGGCATTACGTGAAAGAAAGTTAGAGCAAGCCTACGAAGATTGGATTCGTCAGATTCGTGATGGTGCCACTGTAGAAATCCGCTCTTTAGATCGATAATGATTCA
>JACCDW011277172.1_pt1 | contig 11540 bp, 11 predicted proteins | sample 7449781 | NCBI WGS metagenome assembly JACCDW01 (sample SAMN15323449, study PRJNA562643) | freshwater metagenome | isolation source: river surface water | place: USA:Blue River Watershed | collected 2017-08-18
AACCAGAAAAATATACATTAGAGCAAGTAGAGCATTTAGAAAAATGTATGGATCCTGTTGACGGTCCTCTATATTTCATGCGAAATTTTCTCAAGATACAACACCCGGTTAGAGGCGCTATTGCGTTCGAACCTTACGATTATCAGGTGCGATTAATAGAAGCGTATCATAATCATAAAGATGTTATAGCGATGCTGCCTAGGCAGATGGGAAAGACTACCTGTGCTTGCGGATATCTTTTATGGTTCACGCAGTTTGTACCTGAAGCACAAGTACTGATCGCTGCTCATAAGTACGAAGGTGCGCAGGACATTATGAATCGTTATCGCTACGGTTATGAAAACCTACCGGACTTTATCCGTGCAGGAGTTATCAGCTACAATAGAAATACTATCGAGTTCGATAACGGTGCCCGTATACAGGCAACAACAACTACAGAAAACACAGGTCGTGGTAAATCTCTTTCTTTAATCTACTGTGATGAGTTTGCTTTTGTGCAGCCACCAGAAAAAGCCAAAGAGTTCTGGACTGCATTAAGTCCTACATTGTCTACCGGCGGTCGAGCTATCATTACTTCTACTCCGAACTCGGACGAAGATCAATTCGCTATGATTTGGACTGAAGCTAACAACAAATTCGACGATCACGGTAACGAACAAGATTTAGGCGTTAACGGATTCTATCCTTATTTCGCACACTGGCACGAGCATCCTGATAGAGACGAACAATGGGCTGCAACTGAAAGAGCTAAGATTGGTGAAGAGCGTTTTCGCAGAGAATTTGATTGCGAATTCTTGATTTTTGATGAAACGCTAATCAATGCAGTAAAACTAGCAGAACTCAAAGGTGAAGAACCTTATATGACCATGGGACAAACACGCTGGTATAAGGATATTGATCCAAAGGCTACATATCTAGTTGCTTTAGATCCTAGCTTAGGCACAGGCGGTGACTATGCTGCAATTCAAGTGTTTGAAATGCCTAGCATGGCTCAGGTAGCAGAGTGGAGACATAACTTGACACCAGTGCAGGCGCAGGTAAAACATCTAAGAGACATCTGCAAATATATAGAATCTAGGGGCACTGAAAAAGGCGGAAATCCGCAGATCTATTATTCTGTAGAAAACAATACATTAGGTGAAGCTGCTCTAGTAGTAATCAGTGATCTAGGAGAAGAAAACTTTCCAGGACTATTTCTAAGCGAACCGATACGCAAAGGTCATGTACGCAAATTCCGCAAAGGTTTTAATACCACACACAGAACCAAAATATCCGCTTGTAGCCAACTTAAAAATATGATAGAAACTAATAAAATGTCGCTAAAATCTAAACCGTTGGTATCCGAGCTGAAAAACTACATTGCGTCGGGAATAGGGTTTAAAGCAAAAGTAGGAGAACACGACGATCTTGTCAGCTCGGCATTGTTAATAATCCGCATGGCTAATGTGCTAGCAGATTGGGACCCGAATATTTACGATAAAATGACTGAAAAAATCAGTGAAGAGCATATGCCTATGCCTATCTTTGTAAGCACAGGTCTTTGATAAATACACTTATGGACGCAAGAAATAACATAGCAACAGATCTATTCTATAAAATTCGTAGCCGTTTCACCGGATTAAAACTAGGTGCAGAAACAGGCGAAATTACCATCATGCCCGAAGAAGCTAGATTCTTTGATTTTGACTATATGGAAGATAATAATCCTATAGGTCATGTCAGTATCAGTCTAGCAGAACCAAATTCTATGAAGGTATATTTCAGCCACGGAATCACTGAAGGTATGGATGATAAGCAAAAGACTAATTGGTATGGGTTTTTAAAAGAACTGCGTCAATTTGCAAAAAGAAGATTATTAAGCTTTGATACTAGAGATATTGCCAAAGATAATCTAGATCAAAGAGATTATGAATTCCTGAGTCAAAATGCTCAGCCTAAACAAACAGATCAAAATATGATACAGAAGCCCGTCGGAGAATCAATTATGAGTGAAAGCACAATGTATGGTAGCAGAACTATGAGCTATCAAAAATTGATGGATACTAGACTTATCATCAAACATAGTCAAGCAGTGATGGATGATGCACAACCAGGTGCAAGAACCAGAAATATTTCAGCATTGTTTGTAGAAAATCAAGACGGTGAAAGATTTAAATATCCATTCATCCATTTAGCCGGCGCTCGTGCTATGCAGCGCCATGTGGCCAACGGCGGCGTACCGTACGATGATGTAGGTAAAAGTATTATTAGAATGAGTGAAGAAATCGCAGCATTAAAGAGTTTTGGCAATTATGTTGTTCGTAATGATTTGATGAATTCAGAAACCAATGCAGTAGTTGAGCGTTCAACAAATTATCTTAACGGACTCCGCGAACAGATCAAGGCATTGAGTAAACAAAGCCATTATGAGGCATATATAGAAAACTTCCAAACACAAGACATCGGCGAAATTCCACAAGAAGTAGTAGAAGAACTAACAGAAAAATTTACAGTAAAATCTTTCAAAGAAGATATCGCGAGCGTATTTCCGGTCTTATACAGACTAATGAAAGAAGGAAACACGATAGGCTATGACGACATAGTCGCAATGACACAAGAAGAATTACAGAACGAAGATGTAGAATTAGATACACAAGAAGATACATATGACCCGTTCGCTAGATTTGAACAATGGGTTATGAGCTTAGGCGAAGACAGTGCTATTGTCAGTGAAGATCCAGAAGAACAACAGGCAGCAATCAAAGAACTACAAGAATTAGTTAAAGAACATTTTCCAGCAGGCACAGATGGAACTAATGCTATCGAAAGTTTGAAAGGCATAATTGAAGATCCATCTCTATATCAACAAATCAAAGAAGCAGCAAAACAAGATCCAGATACCTGCGTTAGAGGACTGGTTAAAGACTGGTTAGAAACAAATGCACCAGAGATCGTAGAGCAATTAGATTTTGGTGATTTTGTTGATGAGCCAGAAATGACAGCAGAACCAGAAGCAGTTCCTCAAGAAGCTAGCGATCCTAATCATCCAGAGTACGATAAACAAGATGATTATGATCTTCCGCCGAGCGCAAGAGGTAAAGGCACAGACAAATATCGTTTACCGGATACACAAAAACACGACGATAGACATAAGCGTGATTTCCAAAAACGAGCAGGCACATACAAAGAAGAAGGTGAATCGCAAATCAATGTTCAAGAACTAGCAGAATTTATCCAATCATTCTATGATAAAGAATCTAATAGTTTTCCTAAAGGTCCAGAAGGCGTGTGTACAATGGTAGGCAAAAAGTTTGGAGAACAGGCAGAACAAGTTGCTCGTAAATTTGTTGAGCGTATGGCTCCACAACAGACAACAGATAATAATCCAGAACTACAAGAATTAGCTAGAATGAAAGAATTAGCAGGTATGTAAAATTAAATAGATACAAAATTGGGCACTTAGGTGCCTTTTTTTGTGGCCAAGATGTCAACTTTCTTTTGAGCAACAGCGTTATATACATACGCACAGCAATTTCGCTGTCGTAAACTCAAAAGGAGATTTCATATGAAATCAATCGTAACATTAGTAGCATCATTGTTTGCAGTATCTGCATTTGCACAGGCTCCAGCAGCTCCAGCTAAGAAAGAGGAAGCCAAGCCAGCGGCAGCAGCAGCTAAAGCAGCCGATGCTAAAGCAGCTCCCACTAAAAGCGAGCCAGCTAAGAAAGACGACAAAAAAGCAGAGCCTGCTAAGAAGTAATCCAGCTACACCTATTCTTCTTACTTTAGACAATGAAGAAGACGAATGGGAAGCAGACGATATTTTATATGTAGGATATCGTCGTCCAGAACTCGTAAAAGATCACAGTATCGATGATGATCTTAGCGAGGAAATAAAATGGAGATTATTTCTAGCTAGACAGCTAGCTCTTTTGAAGTACAAAGAAAAGTGGGCATGACCCACTTTTCTTTTGGCAAAAAAATCTCACAAAATCATTGACCTTGCTAAATAAACTACGCATAATAACAATATGCGTAAGGCATACATTTTAAGGCAAAATTATAGGAGGCTTAATTAAAATGGCAACATTAGCAGAAATTCGTGCAAAACTTCAAGAAGCACAATCAAAGAGCACTGGCTCTACATCAGGCGGCGGCGACAACGCAATTTACCCACACTGGAATATGCAAGAAGGCAAAGAAGCCGTAGTACGTTTCTTACCTGATGGCAATACCAACAACACTTTCTTCTGGGTAGAACGTGCAATGATTAAATTGCCGTTCGCAGGCATCAAAGGTGAAACTGACAGTCGTCAGGTTCAAGTGCAAGTTCCTTGCGTTGAAATGTACAACGACGGTACAGTTTGTCCAATCCTTTCAGAAGTTCGCGGTTGGTTCAAGGACAAGAGCCTTGAAGACATGGGTCGTAAGTACTGGAAAAAGCGTTCATACATTTTCCAAGGTTTCGTTGTTGAAGATCCTCTCAAAGAAGATGCACAACCAGAAAACCCAATCCGTAGATTCATCATTGGTCCCCAGATCTATCAGATCATCCGTGCAGCCTTGATGGATAGTGAAATTGAAGAATTGCCAACAGACACATTACGCGGTCTAGATTTCCGTATTGCTAAAACCAGCAAAGGTGGTTTCGCAGACTATTCTACTTCAAAGTGGAGCCGTCGTGAAAGATCACTAAGTGATGCTGAACAGGCTGCTATCGAAAAGTTTGGTCTTTTCAATCTCAACGACTTCTTGCCCAAGAAGCCAACTGATGTTGAACTTAAAGTGATGAAAGAAATGTTTGAAGCATCCGTTAACGGTGATGCCTACGACATGGATCGTTGGGGTCAATACTTCAAACCAGCAGGTATGGGAGCAGCCACTGGCGATCCTAACAAGCCTGCAGCCAGCGCACCTGTAGATGATGCAGATGACGAGCCAGCACCAGTTGTCAAGGCAGCACCAGCAGTTCAATCTGCACCAGCTGCTAGCAACAGTGATGGTAACAGTCGTGCCCAAGATATCTTGGCCATGATTCGCAATCGTCAAAAACAATAACGATAAAGTAAGAGTGCGAGCCAGTCTCGCACTCTCTTACCACTACAGGAAATTAATATGGCAAAAGCATTTGATATTAGTAAATTTAGGAAATCTATTACTAAATCTATAGAAGGACTTAGTATCGGTTTCAATGATCCAACTGATTGGGTCAGCACAGGTAATTTTGCATTAAATTACTTGATCAGCGGTGATTTTAATCGAGGTATTCCTTTAGGAAAAGTGACTGTATTTGCAGGAGAGTCTGGTGCAGGTAAATCATATATCTGTTCTGGGAATCTAGTTCGCCACGCACAGCAACAAGGAATCTATCCTATTCTTATTGACACAGAAAACGCACTTGACGAAGATTGGCTCAAGGCCTTAGGTGTTGATACATCAGAAGACAAACTTTTAAAACTTAATATGGCGATGATCGACGATGTGGCAAAAACCATCCATGAATTTATGGGAGAATACAAAGCGATGTCGGACGGAGAGCGTCCAAAAGTATTGTTCATCATAGACTCTTTGGGAATGTTATTAACACCAACCGATGTTAATCAATTTGAAGCAGGCGATTTGAAAGGCGACATGGGTCGTAAGCCTAAGGCATTAACAGCATTGGTTCGTAATTGTGTTAATATGTTTGGATCTGCAAATGTCGGACTAGTCGCAACTAATCACACATACGCAAGTCAAGATATGTTTGATCCAGATGATAAGATTTCAGGCGGTCAAGGTTTTATCTATGCATCAAGTATTGTTGTTGCTATGAAAAAACTTAAACTAAAAGAAGATGAAGACGGTAACAAAATCACAGAGGTGCGTGGTATTCGTGCTGCCTGTAAGGTGATGAAAACACGCTATGCTAAACCTTTTGAAAGTGTACAAGTAAAGATTCCTTATGAAACAGGTATGAATCCATATAGTGGACTGGTCGACTTGTTTGAAGCTAAAGAGATGCTCAAGAAAGAAGGTAACAGTCTTGTATATGTAACCAAAGATGGCGAAATCATCAAACAGTTCCGCAAGGCCTGGGAAAGAAATGAAAACCAAGGTTTAGATAAAATAATGGAAGACATTTCGAAAAACGGTGAAAAATTCGATTCGGAGATAACTACTAATGTTGTAACTGAAACGGAGATTGCTGAATGAAAGAAGATTTGATTGCCGACCTGTGGAGCGTCGTTGTTGAACATATTCCCGAAAAACAACGTGCAGATGTAGCAGCAGATTTTGTAAACACACTGCTTGACTACGGTATCAAAGACAGCGTATTAGAAAGCTTGCAAGGTATCGATCCTTATCTTGATGATGCTATCGAATATGCCATCGATGGTGAAGAAATCGAAGAAGATGAGTACTACGAAGATGAGGATTAAATGAATTGGTATGATCGAGTTTCTAAGGATATTTCAAATATTCCAGATGCCGTAGCATATTACGAAGCCGAATTATTGGCTGCAAAAAATGATGCCCGTATAGCGGGAAACATAGAAAAGGCAGCAGCCTCTATGCCCGGTATCGTTGAAAATCGATTTAATCAACTTCAAGAAATTGAAGGCATTTTAGAATATCTAAACATAGAACTAAGACGCCTCCGCAGTCAACATTTTCGTAAGTATCTTGAAAACTATCAACGCAGCTTGTCCTCTAGAGATTGTGAAAAGTTTGTAGAGGGCGAAGCTGACGTTGTAGATTTTGAAAAAATTATCAATGACTTTGCTCTGTTGAGAAATAAGTGGCTAGGTATTATCAAAGCACTAGACATCAAACAGTGGCAGTTATCAAATATAGTTAAATTAAGAACTGCCGGCTTAGAAGACGCCACTCTTTAATCTATCCAATAATCTGACCATATAAATAAGACTATGAAAATAGTCTTAGTCACAGGGGGCTTTGACCCTATACACTCTGGGCACATTGCCTATTTCAAAGCAGCAAGAACTCTAGGAGATATGCTTCTAGTAGGCATTAATTCCGACGAATGGCTTGTTCGTAAAAAAGGTCGTGCGTTTATGCCCTGGAACGAGCGTCTTTGTATTGTTAACAATTTATCGATGGTAGATGAAGTCTACACCTTCGATGACGAAGATGGATCAGCTAAACATTTTATTCAACAAGTCAGAGCTCATTATCCAGATGCCGAATTAATATTTGCCAACGGTGGTGATAGAACCAAAGACAATATACCAGAAATGGATGTCGTAGATCCTAACATCAAATTTGTTTTTGGTATAGGCGGAGAGGATAAAAAGAATTCCAGCAGTTGGATATTAACAGAATGGAAAGCCCCCAAGACAGAAAGACCTTGGGGATATTATCGTGTGCTACACGAAAATGGCCGAGAGGTTAAAGTTAAAGAATTAACAGTAGATCCAGGCCAGTGCCTAAGTATGCAACGCCATCAAGACAGGTCAGAACATTGGTTCATTGCCGAAGGAACGGCAGAAGTATATACTATAAACAGAAGCACAGATCAAGAACTAGTCGGTGTATTCCATAAACATCAAAGTTTACATATAAAGAAAACGGAATGGCATCAACTTTGTAATCCGTCAAATGATCCTCTTAAAATTATCGAAATACAGTACGGAAAAGAATGCGTAGAAGAGGACATAGAAAGACAATGAAAGTATTTGTAGGCTATGATATCAGAGAAGACATCGCATATCAAGTATGCGAATATAGCATTAATAAGCATCAAGATAAAGCAGAAGTAATCCCTCTCAAACAAAGAGAATTAAGAGAAAGCGGAATTTATACAAGAGCTATAGATCCTCTAAGTTCTACAGAATTTACCTTTACAAGATTTTTAGTTCCTTACCTTGCAGATTATAAAGGATGGGCTGTGTTTATAGACTGCGATTTTGTATTTGTTGACGATGTGAAACAGTTATTCGATCAAGCAGATGACAAATACGCAGTTATGGTAGTTAAACATGATTATACTCCCAAAGAAGGATTAAAAATGGATGGTTGTAAGCAGTTACCGTATCCTAGAAAAAACTGGAGTTCCACTATATTATGGAACTGTGGTCATCCGTCTAATAAACAAATCACCCCAGATGTTGTGAACTCGCAGACAGGACAATATCTGCATAGATTTCAATGGTTGGATGATTCAGAGATAGGAGAATTATCTCCAGAATGGAATTGGTTAGCAGGATGGTATGAAGAGCCCAGGGACGGAAAACCTAAAGCCATACATTATACTGAAGGCGGCCCTTGGTTCAAAGAATATAGACGATGTGACTATCACAAAGTGTGGAAAAAATATCTGCGTGAAATGTTAAAATGATTTTTTTAAGTAAAGACGGCGAAGATCCATACATCAATATGTTTGCCAAAGGATGCAACGGTCCAATGGTCAATACAGAAAATTTTAACTATGACGACAGCAGCGATCCTATAGTATTGCGAGGTATTCTTAAAAAGAAAATAATACATAGATGCTGGCAAGAAGGCAGAACATTTTATTATATGGACACTGGTTATTTCGGAAACGAAGCCAAAGATTCAAACCCGTATGGTTGGAAATATTGGCATAGAATCGTTAAGAATAATTTGCAGCACGAAGAAATCGTCCCCCGTAAGGATGATAGATTTAAACATTTTAATAAAAAATTTCAACCCTGGAAAAAAAATGGTAGGAAGATCCTAATAGCTAAGCCAGATGAAAAGCCGATGAGATTCTACGATTATGATTTAGAAATATGGTTACAATCTACCATAGAAGAAATTAAAAAATATACAGACAGGCCCATAGAAGTAAGAGATAGAGCAGCTAAGAGAGCAGATAGAGTTTTGCACAATACATTACAAGAAGCATTAGATGATGATGTTTTTGCTTTAGTCACTTTTAATAGTGTAGCAGCTACGGAATCAATTTTCCACGGCATTCCAGCATTTACATTAGCACCTTGTAATGCCGCGAGTCCGGTATCATTACAAGACCTATCAAAAATTAATGAACCATATTATCCCGATTCCGATAAGAGATATGCCTGGGCCTGTCATCTTTCTTATGGTCAATTTCATATCTCTGAATTAAAGAACGGAAAAGCGATGGAGATGTTATTGTCATGAAAGAATTATCTTTAGAAGAATCTTTTGTTCGAGGTTCTAAGAATTTTTGTACTACTAATATACAAGAAACATCTAAACCGATGGTAGTTAGGGGTGTAACAAGTAAAAGTGAAATCGTAGAATGCAAAAAAATTAATAGAGATTTTTATTACATAGATACAGGGTATGTAGGAAATTTTCCTAGCGAAGGAAATTCATCAGGAAAAAAAATATGGCATCGAGCAGTTAAAAATGATCTTCAACACCTAAGTCCTTTAGATGTGCCGCAAGATCGTTGGAACCTTTTAATCAAGCAAGATAGCAGATTGCGTTGGAGTGGATGGAAAAATTATAATAAAAAAATATTATTAGTGCTGCCTAATCCTAAAGCTTGTAGGTACTATGATATAGATTGTGATCAGTGGATTAAAGAAACTACTGAAAAAATTAAAACATATTCAGATCTTCCTATAGAAGTTAGAGTCAAGGGATCTCGCAGCGAAAGAAATCACGGCTACTCTATATACTCGGCTTTCGATAGCGGAGTGTATGCTACAGTGTCATTTAACAGTATTGCTAGTCTAGAAAGTGTGCTGTATGGTATTCCTGCATTTGTTTCTGTTCCTTGTTCAGCATCCACTCTGGCCTCGAATGATCTTTCTACATTAAGAAATCCTTTTAAACCAGATGTTAATTCGATACAAAAAATTTGTAATACAATTGCCTACGGACAGTTTACTCAAGAAGAACTATATAATGGCACTGCTTGGAAGATATTAAATGAAATTATTAGTAAACGATAAAGAACTAGCACGATTTCTCGTTCATAAATTAGATATACTTTCGGTATGTCAAAGTATTAGTCTCAACGAATTACAAGTGGATGAAGTTAAAGAGCATATACTAGAAAAGAAAGCAAGTCATAAATTTGATTTAGAAAAGCATCGAGATAAATTCAAGCAAAAAATTCACAGAGCTGTGTCGAAAGATACAGAAGTTTGGATAAGAAAAATTAAACAACAGATAGAAAATTATAAAACTCATCACTATCCGTTGCTGCATAATCATTTAAGTTATTTTTTAAATCATTTTGGTGAAGAATGGATTATAGATCAATATTTAAAAAGTGATTCAACTTATTTTATCAAAACTGTAGGACAACAGATAGATCCCAATTCTTCTATGGTTAGAAGGAAATATTTTAATGATGTTAGAGAGGATTGTCTACTACGAAACACAGTAGGTAACGAAAATATTTTAGTAGAAAAAATCGATAACAATTTTCCATTTTGGTTTATCGACAGCGGCTATACTAATTTTGTAGAACCGAATAAAAAATGGCATCGCCTAGTAAGGAATCATTTACATTTTAACGAATATTTTGTTGCACCTGCAGATAGACTTAAAATGATTTCTGAATTTCCTCGTCCTTGGAAAAAAGAAGGAAAGAAAATTTTAGTGATAGAACCTGGACCATTCGCTGCAAACATCTTTCACACAGATGTAAAACAATGGCGACATTGGGTGGAAACAGAACTGAAAAAACATACAGATCGACCTATCGAATTTAGAGAAAAGATTAATAAAAAGAAAAGAACTAAATTGTATGATTTATTATCACAAGGAGATTATTACTGTACCGTAAGTATAAATTCTAATAGTGCTGTAGAATCTATATGGGCAGGAGTTCCGGCTATTACTCTCGATAAACATATCAGCAATCCTGTAACTGTTAACAGCCTAGATCAAATCAACAATCTTTATCGAGGTTCGTTAGGGGATTGGTTAGCTTGGTTAAGTTATTGTCAGTTCACCTTTGAAGAATTGATGGACGGAACTGCATTGCAGATAATAAAAACATATCACCATGTCTAAGATAACAGCAGTAGCCTATTACCGGGGAATCCCTCCAAATAACAGCAATCCAGAAAAACCTGCGATACTTGATAATTTTTGTCAAGGAGTTATAGCCTGTGGAGATACAGTAATTGCACATCAAGGAATGACTGCGATACCGTGTGATGTAGCTTTGATACAAGGATTTGTACACGAACACGGAAAACAAGCTCCTCATCTACAACTTAGAAAAGACGCTATAGATTTACAAAAAAGAAACGGAAAGAGAAGTCTCATAGTCGATAGTAATTTATTTTTATACAAAGACACTACAAATTCTAAAAGATATCTAAGATATAGCTTTGATGGAGTTTTTCCTACCACAGGTTTTTATTTTGATCGAGATATAGATCCTGCTAGATGGCAGGAAATCAGTAATAATTTAGGATTAAGTTTAAAGCCTTATAGAAAATCAGGAAATCATATTCTAATATGCCTACAAAGAAACGGTGGCTGGAGTATGAGAGGTTTAAATGTTGTAGACTGGATGAATCAAACGATTTCCAACATAAGAAAATATTCAGATAGACCCATTGTTGTAAGAAAACATCCAGGAG
>JACCDW011604942.1_pt1 | contig 11539 bp, 6 predicted proteins | sample 7449781 | NCBI WGS metagenome assembly JACCDW01 (sample SAMN15323449, study PRJNA562643) | freshwater metagenome | isolation source: river surface water | place: USA:Blue River Watershed | collected 2017-08-18
CCCCGCCGCTGTTGGCCAACGCAGCCAGCTCGGCCGCCATGCCGTCGGCATTGGTGGCGTCGCGCTTGAACTGCTGGCGACTGTCTTCGCCACGGGCCAAGGCTTGCAGGAGGTCGGATTCGGTCATGGAAAAGATTTTTGTTCAGTTTTGCAAATTTCGTTTTTATCAAGAGGCAATGAATTCATATCAATCATTTAGTTAAGTGACGGTAAATTACTATCACACCTCTGCGCATTAGAGTGAGCCAAAACTTTTCCGGCCGAAGTAATAGCAAAACTTGTAGGAATACCATCCCACCATTCTCTTAATATTTTTAAATTTTTACGGCTATTCCATTCACTCATGAATGAATCAATATTCTTTTTCTTCAAACCATCGTCTTGCGAGTAAAGAGAATATATTGAATTCAGAGCCTCTATCTGCTTTTCCGCAAGACTCACAGGAGTAGAATGAGTAGCTCCATTTTGAGCAACACTCTTCAGCAAAATAATAGAATTTATTTCTCGCTTGCTTGTGACCAACAATCTTACATATTTATCGTCCAAGCCATGATCAACCAACAACTCCCTAGGCAAATGATTTTCATCAAGAATTTTTAAAGCAATGACAAAATTTTCAGAATTTTTATCTATACCGACATCAACATAGCCAGATAACTTTTGAGGAAAATAATTTTCAATCTTATTTAAACTCCCAAATGATATCAATCGGACAGCATTCAGTACATCCAAATGATCAAGCCACTCATCAGCAGAAGGCAACTGCCCATAAATAATTTTCCCGAATAGATCGTCTAAAACATCCAATCCTTTATTTATATCTCCAGTCACCGGGTAAAAACTCTGAACAGCATGAGCCACTGTCAAGCCTAACAATGCATCATCAGAAACCTTATCGACCATGTCTATAGCAAAACCAATCCCAGCACGAGCGATTCGATTATCGCCTTTTTCAAATCGATGCAAAAGCAACTCAGCCAAAAGATCGTAGTCAGCAGGCCTCTCTGTAGCAGCAGCAATTTTTTGAGCTTCAACCAGCAACAATTGAAAACTTGGATCAGTAAACGCTGCAAGGGCACCTTCGACTTTTTCCATCTTTGGCATGAGGCTATTTTCAAACGCGGAGACCCTGGCATCAGCAACTGTTAATGCCTCTTGCGTGTACTCCCGCCTCAATTGCAAATTCATTTCATGAAAAACCTCCCTTGCACGTTTCTCATCAATGCCTAAATTCACCAACAAATTTTCAGCATGTATTTGCTGTGATACACCTCCATTATGTTGAATTATCTTATTATCAGTTATCACCTGATTTCCTGCGACTTGATAGTTATGTGAATTTTTATTGAAGGCCTGAAAAATATTTATCTTAGACCTTACTTCATCGTTAATAAATATTTGCACAAGCAACCCGCCAAATAAAGCAAGAGATGTAACTGCAGGCTCCCAGTCAGGAGCCTCTAGCCACCAGAAAATTGCGCCGATTAGAGCAATTAAATTTATCAACCCAATTATTATTTTCATTAAATCTCACTTATTTTCAAGCACATATGCAAACGACATTAATTTAATATTTAAATAACTTCAAGGCGACTGGGTGACCAAACTTGCTCAACCAAACCTTTTAGCAACTTCTGACGTGCTAGTTGCTCCTTTTTTGTGAAATGCTCCTGAGGCACAAACGGTAAGCTGGTCGCAGAAATGAATTGCTGAAACTGGGGTTGATGCTGGTACGCCCTGTCGTCCAAGCTGGCCGCATAAAAGTTCTGCTTGCTGTACGGCTCCCGCTTGTACTCGTAGGGTTTGTCTTGCAAGCTCCGATTCACGTCGGCAGGCAACAGCAGCAAAGAGGCCACATGGTTACGCCACTCGTCAAACTCTTGCGGGGTGGCGAAATGCGCTTGTACAGCCGCGTAGTTGTTGGCCCAGATATGCTCTACATCGAATGGGTTTTTCACATCCCGATTCACCAACTTGTCGAATGTTTCTGTTCTACCAGCACCGCGCTCAGTGAACTCAGTGACACGCGCCAGCAAGTGGTAAATGTACCGACGACTAAACTGGTTCAGACCTAAACCATCCAGCCCAGTCCGTCCTTTTGCAGGACTGCCTTCAAAACTCACTTCGTCGTCCAACAAGCGTTGCTTCAAGATCGCAATCACCTCGCTCAATGGTTTGCGACGTATATCGCGGCACAGCAGCCACATGGCATAAGAAACGCTGGAGTAACCGACGCGGATGTAGTTGACCGCACGACGCATGAGCCAAATATCCAAATAAGTGGCAGTCGCCACCATTTTTCGGCGCACTGTTTCGTCGTCGTCTGTCTCTAACAATGGAGCTAGCAGCACGGTGCTCTGCCAAGTGAAGTCGTTGTGGGCGTTGTAGTAGAGCGGCTCCCAGCCGCGTGTGTAGGTACGGCTGACCTCCAAAATACGCCGGTAGGCCTTGGCAAAAAATGGAAAGCTCTCGGCCATCATGTGCAGGTTGGGCTGCGCCTTGCCGAGGCCCAGTTCCTGATTGTGATCACGCACCCAGCGATGGAATGTGGAGCCAATCAACTCCCAATCTTTGTCTACCGAGCCGGCTTTACGCTCACGAATGGTTTGTGCGTGCTGAGCCCTCAACCATGCCTTGATGCAATTCGCGTCGCGCTCAGGTTCGTGATCACCGCCCCATGAAATCAGACTCAGAACCTCTTGCTTCCAAACGCGATTGGCTTTGTTGCGTGCATCTGCGTCCTCTATGGGGGCGAGCAAATAGGCTTTGAGCATGTCCACCGGGCTCAGCGGTTTGCCCCGGTCGTTCATGGTTTCAAAAATGGCGTAAGCGTAGCCATCGTTATCGGTCGCAATCTCAATCAAACCAACGCGAGTCAGCAGCCAGTAGATGAAATGAGGCAATACCTCCCCGAGCTCATCAAACAGGTCGTTGGCTTCGATGTCACGAAACCGGGCGTGCATTGTCTGGATGGATTCATCCTTGCCATCGGGATTGAAATCATTGCCCTCAAACAGCGCTTTGATCACTGGCAAGCGCTCGGCAATGTCCAAGTTGAACTTGGGTTGCCCTAGGTTGTCACTGAAAATCAATGGCGCTAAGGTCTGGGTCACCGACAGCCCTGCTGCTTTGGCAGACCTATATAGACAGATCAACAAAAGGGTCAGCGACGTGACGCGCTGCTGACCGTCAATGAGATAGTTTTTGTTGTTGCGCTTGCTGACGATGATGGAACCCAAGAAATACTCACCGTAAGTGCTGACGGCGGTGGTGTCATCACCCGTTTTGTAATGCGCGAAAAACTTGGCTTGCAAGTCGGACAACAGTTCGTCGATGTTCTTCTTTTCCCACTTGTATTCGCGCTGATACTCATCAATGGCAAAAGATTGGCTTTGCAGCAATTGCTGCACGGTTCTGTAGTGAGGGTTGATCGCGCTCATACCAAGCGTGTCCTTCCGGTGAGTAGTTCTTGCATCATCCCCTGCTTGAGTTCGCGGGTTTTGGCGAGGCGAGATTCAAGGGTTGTCAGTTCGGAGTCCATATCTGAGATAACGGCAGCAATGGCAGTCTGCTCAGCCTTGGTAGATGGCAATTGAACCGCGAAGCTGCGCAACTGCGTCTTGCCAATTTCCAAGAATGTACTGCCGCTGCATAAACCAATGAATTCAGCCTTCTGCGTGACAAGCAGATAGAAAAAAAACTCTGCATCAACAGACTCAAAAGGGACGAAGTTCTTAAACCCCTGATTAGTTGTCATTGGAATTACGTTTATCGCACATTCACCAATGGTGGCGCGTGAAGTCATAACAATAGAACCTGCGGGGATCACCTCAGCAGAACTTTGCTTGAGTCCGTGCTCTGTTATTCGCCGTTCAGTCTGATTCAGGTACTTCCGACCAGCCAAAGCAGTGATATCGGTAGGTGTGCACCACGCGATATCGCCGTCCCAAGCGGCTGCGTCATGGGTACTGGGGGTTCCACCGCTTCGGATATCCGCCAACTCTGGCAAAAATTTGGTAGCCCACTCCCCAAAGAACCCCGGCAAGCGGGTTTGGCCGGTGAGGAGTTGTTGCATGGCGGCTTGTTTGAGGTCGCGCTTTTTGGCGATCAGTTTTTCCAGTCCGGCGATCAGGGCATCGACGTCGCTAAGCGCATTTGCGATTTTCGTGCACTCATCTCTCGTTGGAGGCAGTGGCACTTGAAATGAATTCAGACTTTTGTTGGTGATCTGGTTAATAGTCGCGCCCAGATGCTCATTGATCTGTTTCTTGAAAATGCCAGACTGAAACACGTGACGCAGGAACTGTCCGTATTCACTACGGAAAACTCCCATGAATGCACCGAAGGTCATACCAACGGCCCGCTCATCAATCAGTGCGGATTTGCCGATCAAATCCCGACTGCCGTTCCGCACGCAGACAAGAATGTCTCCTGGCCTGACCATGATGCGGTCAGGAATATCGGCGTCGACAAAGACGTTGTCGTCAAAGCAAAGTGTCCCGTTTTGGACGTTGGATGAGCGAAGCACCAGCGTTCCATAGTTGCGAACTTCAGAGGGGCTATAGGTCAATCCAATGAGGCTGTCGCCAATCTCGCCCAGCGGCTTGGCATCCCAATCGTCCGGGATCACACCAACATCGCTGCACTGATAGCCAGGCATTAATTCCATACCACCCCCATCCGCTTAAGGTGCTCGCCCACCTTGGCCGACAGAGCCTCCACTTCATTTTCGAGCGCAGGCAGCGGTGTGGCGTAACGCTCGGCCAGTTCCCGAATGCGGCGGGTCAGGGTTTGGCTCACGCGGTCCAGCTCAGCTTGCAGGCTGGCTTGCAAGGTGGCCAGCCATTTTTCTTGCACCACCAGTTGTTGGGTTTCGGCATCAGTCAGCGTGGCGTAGCGGCTGTAGGCTTTTTGCTCCAGCGCGGCGTCCAGCGTCTTCACGGTTTTCTTGAGGTTGGCTTCTTCGTCGCTGAGTTTGAGCCACTGCTTCAGCACTGCTACATCGTCTTTCGCGTTGGGGTCGATGGCCAGTTTTTTGATGTGAGCTTTCACCTCTTTGTCGTTGACTTTTTCTAGGTCGGCAAAGGCGGCACCTTCTGCACTGTGTTCTTCTTCCAGCTCGGCCAGTTGGGCGCTCACTGCGTCCAGCTCGGCTTGTTTGGCGTCCAGCGCAGCTTGTTCGGCGGCGTAGTAGCGGGCAATGAGCAAGGCACGGGGAATCAGGTCGCTCTTGTAGCGGCGTTTGTTGACCACAAAGTCGTGCGCCTCGGGCCACACCAGTTTGTTGTCTTTGTTTTTCACCTGCACCACTTCGCGCAGTTGGCTGCCTGCGGCCCAGCCGTCTTGCACCAGCAGGTACACGTCGTCTTGCATGACTTCGGCCCAATAGTCCATGAGGTGTTGGTACACGTCGTACGCGTCCAGCAAGGGCACGGGCTTGAAGGTGGCCAGCAGGTCTTCGGCCAGTTGGGCTACCAAGGCTTTGGGTTTGTCGCCGGGCAGTATGCCTTGCAGCGCGGGCAAGTTGCGGGTTTGCCAGTCGGCAAAGGTTTGGGTGGCTTTGGCGTTGAAGGCCACAAACTCGGGGTGAGCCAGCACAGCGGCTTTCACTTCAGCAATGGGCTGCTGCAGCTGGGCGTAGCCTTCGCGCAGGGGCTTGAACAGCATGTTGCGCAAGCCAGGCATGACCTGCCAATAGGCGGCCAGTGCGTCCAGGTCGCGGTTGGGAATGCCGCCGCTCATGTGGGCTTGCAGGTCTTGAATGTCTTCGGCCTCTGTGCTGTCGATGTAGCGCGGCAGGTTGAGGTTGTAGGCGTTTTTGTCGCTGGCAATTTCGCTCAGCGGCACCATGCGGGCATAGCCTGGCAGGTCTTCGCCTTTGGCAAAGGCGTCGACGATTTTGTGGATGTCTTGCTCGCGCAGTTTGTTTTTGTTGCCGTCTTTGATGAAGCCTTTGCTGGCGTCGATCATCATCACGCCCTTGCGGGCTTGAGCGTTGTCTTTGTCCAGCACCAGCACGCAGGCCGGAATGCCCGTGCCGTAAAACAGGTTGGCTGGCAGCCCGATGATGCCTTTCAAGATGCCGGACTTGACCAGCTTCTCGCGAATCACCGCCTCGGCATTGCCCCTGAACAAAACGCCGTGCGGCAAGATGCAGGCGGCTTTACCGGTGCTGTTCATGCTGCGGATGATGTGCATGAGGTAGGCGTAGTCGCCCTGCTTGGGTGGCGGCACCCCCCAGCCAAAGCGCTGGTAGGGGTCTTGTTGGCCGCTGTCGCCCAAGGTGAGGCCGGTGCTCCACTCTTTGTCAGAGAAAGGTGGGTTGGCCACCACGTAGTCGTAGGTGCGCAGTTGCTCGCCGTCTTTGAACTTGGGCGCGGTGAGCGTGTTGCCTGAGAGGACGTTGGCCGTAGGAAAGTCGTGCAAGATCATGTTCATGCGGGCCAGGCCCGCCGTGGTCACGTCTTTTTCCTGGCCTTCCAGGGTGATGGGCTTGCCTGCCTCGGCAGCCACTTTGAGCAGCAGCGAGCCCGAACCACAGGTGGGGTCGTACGCGGTGGTTTTGGCGGTGGTGTTGTCGGGGCCCACGCCCAGCACCTTGGCCAAAATGCGGCTGACCTCGCTGGGGGTGTAGAACTGGCCTTTGCTTTTGCCCGAGTCTTGCGCAAAGTGGCGCATGAGGTATTCATACGCATCGCCCAAGATGTCGTCGTGGTCGGCGCGGTTTTTAGAAAAGTCCAGCTCTGGCTTTTGAAACACGGCAATCAGGTTGCCCAGGCGCTCGACCATTTCCTTGCCTTCGCCCAGTTTGTTGGGGTCGTTGAAGTCCGGAAAGTCGCTGCGGGCCAGCTTGCTGTTGGCATCAATCAGCGGCTGAATGATTTGGGTGTTGATCTTGTCGCCAATATCCGGCTGGCCTTTAAGGGCCACCATGTCGACAAAGCTGGCCCCTTTGGGGATGACCACGGTGGGGGCAAAGTCGGTGCTGTTGGCGTATTTGTCGCTCACGTATTTGATGAACAGCATGAACAGCACATAGTCTTTGTACTGGCTGGCGTCCATGCCCCCGCGCAAGGCGTCACAAGAGGCCCAGAGTGAGGAATACAAGTCGGATTTTTTGATGGCCATGGGTTTGTTTTTCTGGGCGATCAGAGAGGAAATTGAATACCAATAACTTTACATGTGCTTGGCGGCAGAATGCGCCCCACGGCCATGCTTGCCCAAGATATTTCGATGACCCGCCAGGGGGCCTAAAGGGGCATGGATTGGCTGAGGTTAGAATCTGGCCCTGTCAGGAGAGAGTCCCGCCACGCGCAGGACCGCCGAAGGCGCAGGGGGTGGCAACACCGCTGAACGCTCAGGCAAAAGGACTGACAAAGCGTCTTGTTCAAGACGTTGCCTCACTGGAGAGAGGTGCCGGGTCATCGAGCCACGGCACCCACCGAAGGAGCAAACCGCAGAACGACCCGCACAAAGCTTGGGCGTTCCCGGCGAATCTCTCAGGTAAAGCGGACAGCGAGGGCCCACCACGGCATGTGCTTTGGTGAACCGTGCCCTTGAAAGCTGCCCATGTCCGCTGACGCCACTTTGCTCACCACCCCGCTCAACGCCCTGCACCTGGAACTCGGTGCGCGCATGGTGCCGTTTGCCGGTTACAGCATGCCGGTGCAATACCCGGCTGGCCTGGTGGCCGAGCACCACCACACCCGCACGGCCGCCGGCCTGTTTGACGTCTCGCACATGGGCCAGCTGCGCCTGGTCGGCCCCGATGCTGCCGCCGCCTTTGAAAGCCTGATGCCGGTGGACGTGATCGGCTTGGGCCTGCACAAGCAGCGCTACGGCCTCTTGCTCAACGACGAGGGCGGCATCATCGACGACCTGATGTTTGTCAACCGTGGCGAAGACATCTTCGTGATCGTCAACGGCGCCTGCAAGCACGGCGACCTGGCCCACATCCAGAGCCGCATCGCCGGCCGCTGCACCATCGAGCCGCAGTTCGACCGCGCCTTGCTCGCGCTGCAAGGCCCGCAAGCTGTGATGGCGCTGGCGCGCCTGCTGCCGGGTGTCGACAAGCTGGTCTTCATGACCGGCATGCCCGCCAGCTGGCAAGGCGCTGACCTTTACGTGACGCGCAGCGGCTACACCGGTGAAGACGGTTTTGAAATCTCCCTGCCCGCCCACGTCGCCGACGCCTTTGCCCGCGCCCTGCTGGCCCAGCCGGAAGTCAAGCCGATTGGTCTGGGCGCGCGCAATTCGCTGCGCCTCGAAGCCGGCCTGTGCCTCTACGGCAACGACATCGACAGCACGACCACGCCGGTCGAGGCCAACCTCAACTGGGCCATGCAAAAGGTGCGCCGCACGGGCGGTGCCCGCGCGGGCGGCTTCCCGGGCGCGGACAAGGTGCTGGCCCAGCTGGACGGAACGCAACCACCGCAACGCCTTCGCGTGGGCCTGGTGGCGCTGGAGCGCGTGCCGGTGCGCGAGCATGTCGAACTGCACAACGACGCTGGCCAGAAGATCGGCGAGGTGACCAGCGGCCTGCTCGCGCCCACGGCCGACAAACCCGTCGCGCTGGCCTATGTGCAGACACAATACGCCCAGGCCGGCACACGGCTGAACGCCATGGTGCGCGGCAAAGCTGTGCCCATGGAAGTCAGCGCCCTGCCCTTCGTCCCCAACCGCTATTTCCGCGGCTGATTTCTCCCCCTAAACAATCGGGATCTGACCCCCATTAACTTCCAGGAGCTTCACATGAGCCTCAAGTACACCGAAGACCACGAATGGATCCACGTCGAGGGCGATGTGGCCGTCGTCGGCATCACCCACCACGCGCAGGACGCGCTGGGCGATGTGGTGTTTGTGGACCTGCCCGCTGTGGGCACCACCTTCGCCCAAAAAGACGTGGCCGGCGTGGTGGAGTCCGTCAAGGCCGCGGCCGACGTTTACATGCCCGTGAGCGGCGAGATCACCGAAGTCAACGAAGACCTGCGCAATGACCCATCGCTGGCCAACAGCGACCCGCTGGGCAAGGGTTGGTTCTTCAAGGTCAAGCTGGCCAATGCGGCCGAAGTCGACGCCCTGTTGGACGAAACCGCCTACAGCCAGTTCTCGGCTGGCTGATCTGCCAAGCCTTGAATGAAGGGCATCCCTCGGGTGCCCTTTGTTCAATGTTTTGACTGGAGCAAACCATGCTGATGTCCGCCCACCGCCCCCTAGGCGACCTCGAAAACCCGTCCGAATTCATCGCGCGCCACATCGGCATCAGCGCGCAGGACGAAGCCCACATGCTCAGCGTGATCGGCGAGGCTTCGCGCCGCGCCCTGATCGAGTCCATCGTCCCGCGCTCGATCGCGCGCGCCCAGGCCATGCAGCTGCCCGCGCCCGTGACCGAAGCGGCGGCCCTCGCCCAGCTCAAAACCATCGCCCGCAAGAACAAGCTCTTCAAAAGCTTCATCGGCCAGGGCTACCACGGCACGCACACCCCCGGCGTCATCCTGCGCAACATCCTCGAAAACCCCGCCTGGTACACCGCCTACACGCCGTACCAGGCCGAGATTTCGCAGGGCCGCATGGAAGCGCTGGTCAACTTCCAGACCATGGTGTGCGACCTGACGGGCATGGCGATCGCCAACGCCTCCATGCTCGACGAGGCCACCTCTGCCGCCGAAGCCATGACGCTGGCCAAGCGTTCGGCCCGCGCCAAGGGCAATGTGTTCATCGTGAGTGGCGACGTGCACCCGCAAACACTGGAAGTGATCGAAACCCGTGCCGCACCCTTGGGTCTCAATGTCAAGGTCGTGCGCTCGGGCGAAGAATGGCAGTCGGCCATCGCGCAAGACGACTACTTCGCCGCCCTCAACCAGTACCCGGGCAGCAGCGGCTGGCTGGCCGACTGGCAGGCTAGCGCCGACCTGATCCACAGCAAAGGCGCGGCCTTGATCCTGGCCGCCGACCTCATGGCGCTGGTGCTGCTCAAGACGCCGGGCGAGATGGGCGCTGACATCGTGGTCGGCACCACCCAGCGCTTTGGCATGCCCATGGGCGCGGGCGGCCCGCACGCCGCCTACCTGGCCTGCCGCGACGAGTACAAGCGCTCCATGCCCGGCCGCCTGGTCGGCGTGAGCGTGGACGCGCACGGCCAGCCGGCCTACCGCCTGGCGCTGCAAACCCGCGAGCAGCACATCCGCCGCGAAAAAGCCACCTCCAACATCTGCACCGCGCAGGTGCTGCCCGCCGTCGTGGCCAGCATGTACGCGGTCTACCACGGCCCCGAGGGCCTCCAGCGCATCGCCCAGCGCATCGCCAGTTTCACCGCCGTACTGGCCGAAGGCCTCAAGGGCCTGGGCGCCTCGCTGCTGCACGGCACGGCGTTCGACACGCTGACCGTGGATTGCGGCAGTGCAGCCGCCGCCGACGCGCTGCACGCGAAAGCCGTGGCGAAAGAACTCAACCTGCGCCGCTACACCGGCGGCCGCGCCGGCTTTGTCGGCATCACGCTGGACGAAACCACCACGCGCGAGGACATCACCACCCTGTGGACGTTGTTCGCGCAAGACAGCCAAAAGCTGCCTTCTTTCGAAGCTTTCGAAAAAGGTATCGCGCCGCTGATCCCCGAATCGCTGCGCCGCACCAGCGCCTTCCTCACCCACCCGGTCTTCAACCGCTACCACTCCGAGACCGGCATGCTGCGCTACATCCGCCAGCTCTCCGACAAGGACCTGGCGCTCGACCGCACCATGATCCCGCTGGGCTCGTGCACCATGAAGCTCAACGCGACCAGCGAGATGATCCCCATCACCTGGCCCGAGTTCGCACTGCCCCACCCCTTCGCGCCGGCCGACCAGCTGCAGGGCTATGCCGAGCTCGACCAGCAGCTGCGCGACTGGCTCTGCCAGGCCACGGGCTACAAGGGCATCAGCCTGCAGCCCAATGCCGGCTCGCAAGGCGAATACGCCGGCCTGCTCGTGATCCAGGCCTACCACCGCGCCCAAGGCCAGGGCCACCGCAACATCTGCCTGATTCCCTCGAGCGCGCACGGCACCAACCCGGCGAGTGCCCAGATGGTGGGCATGCAGGTGGTGGTGACCAAGTGCGACGAGAACGGCAACGTGGACATGGACGACCTGCGCGCCAAGTGCGAGCAGCACAGCGCCAACCTGGCCGCCGTGATGATCACCTACCCCAGCACGCACGGCGTGTTCGAGACGCAAGTCAAAGCCCTGTGCGAGTTGGTGCACCAGCACGGTGGACGTGTCTATGTGGACGGCGCCAACATGAACGCCCTGGTCGGCGTGGCCGCGCCCGGTGAGTTCGGCGGCGACGTGAGCCACCTGAACCTGCACAAGACCTTCTGCATCCCGCACGGCGGTGGCGGCCCGGGTGTCGGCCCGGTTTGCGTGGTCGAAGACCTGGTGCCTTATTTGCCCGGCCATGCCACCGGCGGCCTGCCGGTCAATGGCGTGGGTGCCGTGAGCGCAGCCCCGCTGGGCAACGCCGCCGTGCTGCCGATCAGCTGGATGTACTGCCGCATGATGGGCGC
>JACCDW010315073.1_pt1 | contig 11538 bp, 8 predicted proteins | sample 7449781 | NCBI WGS metagenome assembly JACCDW01 (sample SAMN15323449, study PRJNA562643) | freshwater metagenome | isolation source: river surface water | place: USA:Blue River Watershed | collected 2017-08-18
CGGGCGATGGTGTTGCCACTGTCGGCCACGCGGGTGTATTCGGTCAATGGGCCTTGAACCTGAAACGCATCGGCATGAAAAACGGCATTGACCGTCCCATTGGCCGAAATGTGTTGGCAATCGCGACACCAACAGATGCGAGATGAAATGGGCTCGCCCGTCAGCCTGAAGGTGACGGCGCCACACAAACAACGTCCGGATCGATGGGTCATGTCAAGGCGCTTGAGGGCCATTCTCCAAAGGGGGGAATGTTGGATCTGATTCTAAGCGCCTGGGAAAGCGCGCCACCACGACCACCCCGCCCATGCTGCGCTGGTTGGCGACGCCTCGCCCCGGTCATGCGACTCGCTTGGCTCTCAAGGGTTCAAATCACTTCAACCCCGGAGGCAGCACCGCCAGCCAGTCGCCGATGGCCTGCTCGTACATGTGGGCCAGTTGCAACAGGGCGAAGTCGCCCTGGGGTTTCCCGATCAATTGCAAGCCCATGGGCAAGCCATTGGGACCAAAGCCGGTGGGCACGCTGATGCTGGGCAGCCCCGCCAGGGTGGCGTAGATCACCACCTCCATCCAGCGGTGGTAAGTGTCCATGGCCACCGGGCCATTGGCGGTCTGAATCGACGCCGGCCAACGCAGGGTTTTGTCAAACGGCCAGACCTGCGCGCTGGGCAGTGCCAACACATCGTAGCGCTCAAACAGCTTGAGCATGCCCTGATAAAAAGCGCTGCGCTCGACGCTGGCCTGCATGAACTGACTGGCACTCACGCCCTGACCCTGGTCGTATTCCCATTGGGCCTCGGGTTTGATCTGGGCTCGGTGGGCGGGGTTGGCCATGAGGGGCGCCAAGCGGCTGGCGACCAGCACCTTGCGCCACATGAGCCATGTCTGCCAGACCTGCTCGGGCGGGGTGTTCAGACGTGCTTCATCGACCACACAGCCGATGTGTTGCAAGCGCCCCAATCCGGCTTCACAAGCACTGAGTACGCCCGGCTCGGTGGGGAGATAAGCGCCCAAATCCCCCAGCCAACCCACCCGCTGACCGCTGACGTCGACGCCCAGGTCGTTGGCAAACACCGCAGGGTCGGCCACGATCGAGAGAGGCGCACGCGGGTCATGGCCGGCCTGGGTCGACAACAACAGGGCCAGATCGGCCACGTGACGGCCCATGGGACCATCGGTGGGCATTTGGGACACATACACATCGTTGGCGGGCACGCCGGGCACTCGGCCTTGGGATGGGCGCATGCCAAAAATGTTGTTCCAGCCCGCCGGATTGCGCAGACTGCCCATGAAGTCTGAACCGTCGGCCACCGGCAGCATGCGCAGGGCCAAAGCCACGGCCGCGCCCCCACTGCTGCCACCCGCTGTTTTTTGGGGGTCGTAAGCGTTGGCGGTGGTGCCAAACAGGCCGTTGAAGCTGTGCGAACCCAAGCCAAACTCGGGCACATTGGTTTTGCCGATCAGGATCGCGCCCGCGCGCCGAATGCGAGCCACCATGGCCGCATCCTCGCTCGGGATGTGGTCTTTGAGCAAGGGCGATCCCTGGGTTGAGGCGATGCCCGCCGTGGCGGCCAGGTCCTTGATCGCGATCGGTAGGCCGTGCATCCAGCCCATCGACTGCCCGCGAGCCAGCATGGCGTCGCGTTCGTCGGCCTGGCGCAGCAGGTCGTCGGCGTCTTGCAGGCTGACGATGGCCCGGTGAGTGGGGTTGTGGCGGTCGATCTGGTCCAGGCAGGCCTGCATCACCTCGCGACAAGACAGGCTGCGGCGGTGAATGGCCTGGCTCAGTGCTTGGGCCGACATTTGGGTAAACACCATGGGCGTATGTCCTTGATTGACGGTAAATTGGATTGTGCCAGCGGCTGGTTGATGGTGTTGTCACCCAGTTCCAGTTCGCTGGGCGTGCTGTGGATTCAAACCCGATTCAAAAAACAGGAGACCACCATGAAGCGACGTTTTGTCGCGCGCCAGTTGTGCGCGCTGGGCTTGGGCTTGGGCCTGGGCTTGCTGGCCACGCAAGCCACGTTGGCGCAAGCACCCAACCCCAAGGTGTTTCGTTTTGTCCCCCACGCGAACCTGGCGGTACTCGACCCCATTTGGACAACGGCGTATGTCACGCGCAACCATGCGTACATGATTTACGACACCCTGTTTTCCGAAGACGCCCAGGGCCAGGTCAAACCCCAGATGGTGGACACCTACGACACCTCGAGGGACGGCAAAACCTGGACCTTCAAATTGCGCGCGGGACTCGAGTTTCATGACGGCAAACCGGTGACCAGCGAAGACGTGGTGGCATCGCTCAAACGCTGGGCGAGCCGCGACGCCATGGGGGGCATTTTGGCGACTTTCATCGACCGGTATGAAACCCCCGACGCCAACACTTTCCGGCTGGTGCTGAAAGAACCTTGCGGCATCGTGCTCGACGCGTTGGGCAAGGCGTCGTCCAATGTCCCCTTCATCATGCCCGCTCGCATCGCCGCGACGCCCGGCGCCGAACAAATCAAAGAGCACATTGGTTCTGGCCCCTTCATCTTCAAGGCCGACGAGTTCAAGCCCGGCGCGTTGGCGGTGTATGTGCGCAATCCGAAGTACAAATCGCGTGCCGAACCCAGCAGCGGCGTGGCCGGTGGACGCACGGTGAATTTCGACCGTGTCGAGTGGGTGATTCTGCGCGACCCGCAAACCCAGTTCAATGCGCTGAAAGCCGGGGAAGTCGACATGGTCGAGCAACCCAGTTTCGAACAGTTTGAGACGCTCAAGAAAACCGAAGGCGTCAAAGTCGACGATTTCTCGCCGGCGGGCTTGCAATTCATCATGCGTTTCAATCACCTGCATGCCCCGTTCAACAACCCCAAAATCCGACAAGCCGCGATGGTCGCCATCGGCCAGCAAGCGTTTCTCAACACCCAAGTGGGTGTGCCGGAGTTGACCCGCGTGTGCCGCAGCATCTACCCTTGTGGCACCGCCTATGGCGACGAAAACACCGGCTATTTCACCGCCGTGGCCAACCCCGCCAAAGCACGCGAGATGCTCAAGGAAGCCGGTTACGATGGTTCGCCCATCGTGCTGATGCGCCCGACCGACTTGGCCTCGATCGCCAAAATCCCCCTGGTGGCCAAACAACAACTCGAAGCAGCGGGTTTCAAAGTGGACTTTCAGCAAATGGACTGGGCTTCCCTGGTGGCGCGACGCGCCAAAAAGGACGCCCCCTCGCAAGGCGGTTGGCATCTGTTTTTGACGGCCTGGACGGCGGGGGACATCTCGAGCCCGCTGACCATGGCGATGCTCAATGCCAAGGGCGACACCGGTTGGTTTGGCTGGCAAAACGAGCCCCGCATCGAAAGCCTGAAGGCGCAGTTCGCCCGCGCGGCCAGCAGCGCCGATAAAAAGCGCATCGCCAGCGAGATCCAGGCCGTGGCCATGGAAACCGCGACCCACGCGCCCTTGGGACAATACCAGCAGCCCACCGCCTTGCGCAGCAATGTGAGCGGCCTGCTGAAAACCCCTGGCATCCCGGTGATGTGGAGCCTGAAGAAAGACTGAAGGCAACACGCGCGACCCGCCCGACATGGCATCGTTCATCGCGCGCCGCTTGGCGGCGCTGATCCCTGTGCTGCTGGTGGTCTCGCTGGTGGTGTTCCTGATCTTGCGGCTGGCACCGGGTGACCCGGCGGCCGTTATCGCCGGCAACAACGCAACGGCACAAGACATCGCCCAGATCCGCGCCGAATTGGGTTTGGAACGCAGCCTGCCCGAACAGTATGTGATTTGGCTGGGACGGGTGATTCAAGGGGACTTGGGGCATTCTTATTACCTGAACAAACCGGTCAGTGGTCTGGTCGCGGAACGGATCGGCCCCACGCTGTCGCTCGCGCTGGGCTCGGCCGTTTTGGCGGTGTTGTTGGCAGTCCCCCTGGGCACCTGGGCGGCATGGCGACTGGGCAGCCCCTTGGACCGCTGCATTTCAGGTTTGGCCGTGATGGGCTATTCGGTGCCAGCGTTCGTCATCGGCTATGTCTTGATTTATGTGTTCTCGATCCAGTTGCAATGGCTGCCCGTGCAGGGCTATAAACCGCTTTGGGGCGCGTCTTCGAATGGCGTTTGGGCTTGGATGCGCCAATTGATCTTGCCAGGTGTGGCGCTGGGCTTGATCTACACCGGTCTGATCGCGCGCGTCACGCGCGCCAGCGTGTCCGAGTCCTTGACCGAGGACCACATTCGGACGGCGCGGGCGAAGGGCTTGAGCGAGATTCGGGTCTTGCTGCGTCACGCGCTGGCGCACGCGGCAGTGCCGATCGTGACGGTCATTGGCATTGGCGTCGCCTTGTTGATCGGCGGGGTGGTGGTGACCGAAACGGTGTTTGCGATCCCAGGGCTGGGCTCCTTGACCGTCGATGCGGTGCTCAATCGCGACTTTCCCGTCATTCAGGGCTTGGTGCTGTTTTTCTCGATCAGCTACGTGTTGGTCAATTTGTGCGTGGACCTGAGCTATTTGTGGCTGGACCCTCGCATTCGGTATTAGCACCATGGCGATCTTGTCCCTCTCCCTGAAACAACGCCTGTGGGCCAACGGGGCCGTGCGCTTTGGCACCTGGGTGCTGGGCCTGATGTTGCTGTTGGCGCTGGCAGCCCCTTGGCTGGGCACGGTCGAGCCGGGGGCAATGGACTCGAACCACATCAACAAAGCGGCACTGACCTCAGGCTCCTTCGCGCTCCCCGACGGCCAAAGCGTGACACACACCTTCTGGCTGGGCACCGACAGCTTTGGCCGTGACATGTACAGCCGGGTGATTTACGGCGCCCGGGTGTCGCTGCTGGTGGGCGCGGGAACGGCGGCGCTGGCACTGTGCCTGGGTGGGGCCTTGGGCATGCTCGCGGGTTATTTCCGACGCGTCGATGCGGTACTGATGAGGGTCATGGACGGCCTGATGGCGATCCCGGCGGTGTTGCTGGCGATCGCTTTGGTGGCGGCCCTGGGGGCCCATGTGGCCACGGTGGTGGTGGCGATCGCCGTCCCCGAAGTGCCCCGGGTGACGCGACTGGTGCGCTCGCTGGTGCTGGGACTGCGCGAGGAACCCTTTGTTGAAGCGGCTCGGGCACTCGCGACGCCGACGCCGCAGATTTTGTGGCGCCACATCTTGCCCAATGCCATGGCCCCTTTGCTGGTGCAGGGGACCTTCGTCGCGGCAGCGGCGGTGCTGACCGAGGCGGTGCTGAGTTTTCTGGGGCTGGGTTTGCCCGCCGACATACCGACCTGGGGCAACATCATGGCCGAAGGACGTGTCCAGTTCAGCCAGTACCCTGGACAGGTGTTGTGGCCCGCGCTGTTCCTGATCCCGACCGTGTTGGCCATCAATCTGCTGGGCGATGGCTTGCGTGACGTGCTGGACCCCAAATTCGCCCAACGGGGTCGCACATGAGCGTGTTGCGCATCCAAGGTTTGGACATCGCCTTGCCCGCTGGCGCCGACCGCCCGTGGGCGGTGCAAGGTCTGAACTTGTCCATCGAGGCAGGGCAGACGCTGTGCGTGGTGGGCGAGTCGGGCAGCGGCAAGTCGGTCATGGCCACGGCGGTGATGGGCTTGTTGGCACACGGCGTGCGGCCCACGGCCGGACAGATCGAATTGCATGGAGAAAACCTGCTGGCGGCCCATGCCGAGCGATTGCGCCAATTGCGCGGCGTCGCGATGGGGATGGTGTTTCAGGAGCCCATGACGGCGCTCAACCCGGTGATGGCTTGTGGCGAACAGCTCGACGAATTGCTGTGCGCGCACACCGCCCTGCCGGCGAGCGAGCGGCGCGCTCAGGTTTTGTCGATGCTGGATCGGGTCAAATTGCCCGACGCGGGCCGCATGGCGCGCAGTTTCCCGCACCAATTGAGCGGTGGTCAACGCCAGCGCATCGTGATTGCCATGGCCATGTTGCTCAAGCCCGCTCTGTTGATTTGCGACGAACCGACCACGGCGCTCGACGTGACGACGCAAAAAGAGATCTTGGCGCTGATCGGTGAGCTGCAGCGCGAACAAGGCAGCGCCGTGCTCTTCATCACCCACGACATGGGGGTGGTGGCCGAGATCGCCGATCGGGTGCTGGTGATGCACCAAGGGCGCTGCGTCGAGTCGGGTGACAAACGCCAGGTGCTGAGGCACCCGACGGCACCTTACACGCAGGCATTGTTGGCGGCCGTTCCGGGCATGCAGCCGCCACCACCGCGTCCACAGGCTCAGACCCCCGTGGTGTTGCGCGCCACGGGGGTGGGCAAGACCTACCATAGCCGCGATTGGATGGGGCGCGCTGCCCAACACGTGGCGCTGGCCGACGCCAGTCTGGCCTTGAACCAGGGCGAGACGGTGGGGGTGGTGGGCGAATCGGGCAGCGGCAAAAGCACCTTGGCGCGCTGCCTGATTCGGCTGATCGACCCCAGCGCGGGCCAGGTGCATTGGGGCGATGCCGAGGTCGCACAACGGCCAGAGCGACAATTGCGGCCTTTGCGCGACCGGGTCCAGGTGGTGTTCCAAGACCCCAACCGCTCGCTCAACCCGCGGCGCACGGTGGGTCAGTCGCTGATGGAAGGGGCGATGAATTTTGGCCTCACGCGCGAGCAAGCCCAGGCCAGCGCCGCCGAGATGATCGAGCGTGTTCAATTGCCCGTCAACGCCCTGGGGCGCTATCCCAACCAATTCAGCGGCGGGCAGCGCCAGCGCATTGCCCTGGCACGCGCCTTGGTCTGTCATCCCAAGGTACTGATCGCCGACGAAGCCGTGAGTGCCCTTGACGTCTCGGTTCAAGCGCAAATCTTGGCGTTGCTGCGCGACGTGCAGCAGCAACTGGGCCTGGGGCTGCTTTTCATCACCCATGATCTGCGGGTCGCGGCGCAATTGTGCGACCGCGTGATCGTGATGAGCCAAGGGCAGATCGTCGAGCAAGGGCCGACCGCGTCCTTGTATGCCCAGCCCCAACACCCTTACACCCGCCGTCTGTTCGCCTCGGCACCGGCTGGCTTGGAGCACGTGTGACCCGCATCTTGATCGCTGGCTACCAGCATGAAACCAACACCTTTGCCCCCCGTCTGGCCGATTGGACGGCCTTCAATCGGGGCGACTCCTTCCCGGCCTTCAACCGGGGCCGGTCCATGCAGGAGCAACTGACCGGGGTCAACATCCCGATCGGCGGCTTCATCGACGAAGCCCGGTCGCGAGGCTGGCAACTGGTGCCATCGGCGTGGGCCGGGGCAATCCCATCGGCGCACGTGACCCGAGATGCTTTCGAGCGCATCAGCGGGGCGATTTGCGACGACGTGCGCGCCGCGCTGACGCGGGGCTTGGACGCGGTCTACCTGGATTTACATGGGGCGGCGGTGGCCGAACACTGCGACGACACCGAAGGCGAGTTGCTGGCCCGGGTGCGCGCGTTGATCGGGCCTGATCGACCGCTGGTGGCCAGCCTGGACCTGCACGCCAACGTCAGCCCACGCATGCTCGCGCAAGCCGATGGGCTGGTCTCGTATCGCACTTACCCGCACGTGGACATGGCGGCCACCGGCGCCTTGGCGGCGCAACTGTTGCAGCGGCGCTGGTCGTGGGGTCGGCGCGAGGCGCTGCGGGCGCATCGATTGCCCTATTTGATTCCGCTCAACGCCATGTGCACGCAGGTCGAACCGGCGCGCACGATCTACGCCCGCCTGGTCGAGTTGGACCGACAGCACGGCAGCATGCTGAGTTTTTGCATGGGGTTTCCAGCGGCGGACATCGCCGAGTGCGGGCCGGTGCTGTGGGGTTACGGCGCGAGCGAAGCGCAAGCCCAAGCCGCCAGCGACGCGCTGCATGCCCTGGCCAGCCCGGCGGCGCAGTGGCGCCAGGTTCTGCTTTCTCCGACACAGGCGGTGACCCAAGCCATGGCGCTGGCCGAGCACGCGGGCCTACCGGTGGTCGTGGCCGACACCCAAGACAACCCAGGCGCGGGCGGGGACAGCAACACGACAGGCATGCTGCACGCCTTGTTGCAGCAGGGGGCCGGTCGGCGCTACCCGGGACAAGTGGCCTTGGGCCTGCTGTATGACCCCGAGAACGCGGCGCGTGCCTGTGCGGCAGGCGTGGGAGCGCAAGTGGATCTGGCCTTGGGCAAGCAGGTGGCCACGCACGCCGGACCCAGTGACCCACCCGTCACCGGAAGATTCAAGGTGGTCGCCGTCAGCGATGGTCGGTGTTTGCTCAAGGGGCCCATGATGGGTGGCCTGACGGTGCAATTGGGTGCGAGCGCCTGTCTGGAGATCGACGGCGTTCGTGTGGCCGTGACCAGCGGCAAAAAGCAGATGCTCGACCGCGAGCTGTTCCGGATGGTGGGCATCCAACCCGAAGCGATGAAACTCTTGGTGGTCAAGAGTTCGGTGCATTTCAGGGCCGACTTCGAACCCCACGCCAGCCATGTGCTGGTGGCACAAGCGACTGGCCCGATGGCGGCAGACCCCGGTGAACTGAACTGGCAACGCTTGAGCCCCCACACCCGAACCCGACCCTGACCCACCGAGGCACGCCATGGACCTGACCCTGTGCACCGCTGTTGAATTGTTGGCCCTGTACCGCAGCGGCCAAACCTCGCCCACCGAGGTGACCCAGGCGGTGCTGGCACGCATCGACCGCCTCAACCCCACATTGCGGGCGTTTTGCCTGGTTGACGAGGCGCAGGCCATGGCCAGCGCGCGCGCCAGCGAGGCGCGTTGGCAAGCCCACCGCCAGCACGGCGCGACGGTGGGCGAACTCGAGGGCGTGCCAGTGTCGATCAAGGACCTGGTGCTGACGCGGGGTTGGCCGACGCTGCGGGGCAGTCGCACGATCTCACCCGATCAGCCCTGGGACATCGACGCCCCTTCGGTGGCGCGCCTGCGCGAAGCCGGCGCGGTGCTGCTGGGCAAAACGAGCACCCCCGAGTTCGGCTGCAAGGGCGAGACCAACTCCCCCCTGACGGGTTTGACGCGCAACCCCTGGCACCAGAATCACACGCCAGGCGGCTCCTCGGGTGGGGCCGCCGCCGCGGTGGCCGCGGGATTGGGGCCGCTGGCGATCGGCACCGACGGCGCGGGCAGCGTGCGCATCCCCGCGGCCTTTTGTGGCAACGTGGGACTGAAACCCAGTTTTGGCCGCGTGCCAGCGTACCCTTTGTCACCCTTTGGTTCGGTCGCCCACCTGGGACCACATGCGATGACGGTGGCCGATGCGGCGCTGATGCTGCAAGTGATCAAGCAAGCCGACGCGCGCGACTGGACCGCGCTGCCCCCCGACCCGAGCGATGTGCGCGTGGGTCTGGACGATGGCATCCGGGGCTTGCGGGTGGCGTATTCCGCGACCCTGGGCTACGCGCGCGGCGTGCACCCCGAGATCGCCGCCGCGCTCGATGGCGTGGCACAAACCCTGCGCGAACTGGGTGCGGTGGTCGAGGCGGTGGACCCAGGCTTTGAAGATCCGCTGGAAATCAGCACGGGCCTGTGGTTTGCCGGGGCCTGGCAGGTGTGGCAGTCGCTCAGCCCCGAACAGCAGGCGCTCACCGACCCCGACTTCAGGGCCCAGGCTTTGCTGGGCGAACAGCTGGGGGTCAACGACTTGCACGCCTTGCACCAACGCCGGGGTCTGCTGGGCTCGCACATGCGCCAGTTCATGACCCGCCACGACCTGTTGCTCACGCCCAGCGTGGCGGTGCCGGCGTTCGAGGTGCGTGAACCGGGCTCAGTGCCCATGGACGCCGCGGCCATGCTCGGCTGGACGCCATTCAGCTACCCCTTTAACCTGACCCAGCAGCCCGCGATCACGGTGCCGTGCGGCCTGACGCGCGCCGGGTTGCCGATGGGCATGCAATTGGTCGGCCCCATGTTTGGCGACGCGCTGGTCTTGCGCGCCGCGCGGGCTTACGAGTCGACCCGTCCAACACGGCGCCCCAAGCTCGGCGCCTGATGGCTGCCCCACTGGTGTTTTCACGGATAATGGGCACATGAGTTTTTTGGCCTTGGACGTCGGCAACACGCGCCTGAAATGGGGACTTTACGATCGCCCCGAACCCGGTGCGACCCTGTTGCAAAGCGGGGCGGTGTTTCTGGAAAACATCGATCGCTTGTCCGAACAGGAATGGAAAAGCCTGCCCCAACCCGATCACATGCTGGGTTGCGTGGTGGCGGGCGAGGCGATCCGCCGCCGGGTTGAGGAGCAGATGGAAATCTGGGACATCCCGGCCCGCTGGGTGGTCCCCAGCGCCGCAGAAGCCGGCGTGACCAATGGCTATGACCACCCGACCCGCCTGGGCGCGGACCGTTGGGTGGCCATGATCGGGGCCCATGCCCGCATGCGACTGCACACCCAGGGGGGGACGCCACGCCCGCTGGTGCTGGTCATGGTGGGCACGGCGGTCACGGTCGAGGCCGTGGACGCGCAAGGCCATTTCCTGGGGGGCTTCATCTTGCCGGGGCACGGGATCATGTTGCGCGCCTTGGAGTCGGGCACGGCCGGTCTGCGCGTGCCCACCGGCGAAGTGCGTCCGTTTCCGACCAACACCAGCGATGCGCTGACCAGCGGGGGGACTTACGCCATCGCCGGGGCGGTCGAGCGCATGGTGCAACACGTGCGTCGGCACTGCGGTGCCGAGCCGCTCAACATCATGACCGGTGGCGCTGGTTGGAAAATGCTGCCCAGCATGGGCATACCGATCGATTTGGTCGAATCGCTGATTTTTGACGGCCTGTTGCAAATCGCGCACGAACGCAACCTGGGTCGGTTCCCCGAATAAACGAGACCCGGGCGCGCCGCCCACCTGCGCGCCTTTGACGCGATCAACGCGCGGTGGCAAACCACTTCTCAACTAGACGCACCCACAGGCTCCCCCCCAAGGGGATCAGGTCATCGTTGAAATCGTAGCTGGGGTTGTGCAGGGTGCATGGCCCAGCGCCATGCCCCATCTCACGATGCACCCCATCGCCGTTGGCGATGAAGGCATATGCCCCCGGGCAGGCCTGCAACATGTAGGCAAAGTCCTCGGCGCCCATGGTCGGCTCCTGGGCCGACACGTTTTCGGCGCCCACCATGTCGACCATCACCTGACGCATGAACTCGGCCTCGGCCACGTGGTTGACCGTCGGCGGATAGTTGCGCACAAACTCGAACTCGCAGGTGGCCCCCATGGCGGCACAAATGCCCTGGCTGATCTCGCGCATGCGTTGTTCGATCAGGTCCAACACCTCCAAGGTGAAGGTGCGCACGGTGCCTTGCAGCTCGCAACTGTCTGGGACCACGTTGGTGGCCTCGCCAGCGTGGATCATGGTGACTGAAATCACGCCCGCATCGACCGGCTTTTTGTTGCGGCTGATGATGGTCTGAAAGGCCTGCACCAGTTGCGCAGCGATCGGCACCGGGTCGATGCCGTTGTGGGGCAAGGCGGCGTGGCTGCCCTTGCCATGGATGGTGATGCGAAACTCGTTGCTGGACGCCATGACGGGGCCGGGACTGATGGCAAAGGTGCCCACCTTGGGGCCAGGCCAGTTGTGCATGCCAAACACGGC
>JACCDW010184319.1_pt1 | contig 11537 bp, 8 predicted proteins | sample 7449781 | NCBI WGS metagenome assembly JACCDW01 (sample SAMN15323449, study PRJNA562643) | freshwater metagenome | isolation source: river surface water | place: USA:Blue River Watershed | collected 2017-08-18
AGCGCATGGTGCTGCGCCACATGCAGCGCCACCCCTGGCGCAGCGGCCTGAGCGTGCTGGGCCTGGCGGCCTCGGTGGCGATTGTCATCAGCGGCAGCTTCTGGCGCGACAGCATCGACCTGCTGCTCGACACCCAGTTCGCGCAGGTGCTGCGCGGCGATGTGAACATCGTGCTGGCCGAGGCCCGGCCTGCGGCCCCGATGCACAGCGCGCTGCTGCGCTTGCCGGGCGTGATCGCGGTGCAGGCCTCGCGCAGCGTGGGTGTGCGCCTGGTGCACGGACACCGGCACTGGCGCGGCACGCTGCAAGGCCGCGAGGCGCCAGCCGATTGGTTGCGCATCATCGATGTGCAGCAGCAAGCGCACGAGGTCGGCGAAGACGGCCTGCTGCTGACCGACCGGCTCGCGCACAAGCTGGACCTGCGCGTGGGCGATGTGGTGCGCGTGGAATGGCAAGAGGGTGCACGCAGCGTCTGGCAACTGCCGGTGGCCGCCGTGGTGCCCGAAATGATGGGTCTGAACGCCTACATCGCGCGCGGCGCGCTCAACCGCCTCTTGCACGAGGGCAACATGGTCAACCAGCTCACGCTGGCGGTGGAGCGCGGGCGCGAAGCCGAACTGCTGCAGGCCTTGCAGCAGCAGCCACAGGTGGCTGGCGCCTTCAGCAAGGCCGTGATGCTGCGCAATGTGCGCGGCATCACGGCGCGCAACCTGCTGATTTTCAGCGCGGTGCTGACCGCTTTTGCCAGCGTGATCGCGGTCGGCGTGGTCTACAACCAGACGCGCATCGCGCTGGCCGAGCGCGCCTGGGAGTTGGCCAGCCTGCGCGTGCTGGGCTTCACCCAAGCCGAAGTGGCGCGCTTGCTGCTGGGCCAATGGTGGCTGGAGATGCTGGTCGCGCTGCCGCTGGGTTGGTGGGGCGGGCGCGCGCTCTCGGGCGCGATCGTGCGCCTGATCCAGACCGATGAGTTTTTCTTTGCGGTGCGCGTGCGCCCGGTGACTTACGCCTTCGCCTCGGTCTGCGTGGGGGTGGCCGCCGTGTTCAGCGCAGGGGTCGTGCAGCGCCGCATCCGCCACCTCGATCTGGTCGGGGTGCTCAAAGTCCGGGAGTGAACGTGCGCATGAACCGACAACGCTGGGCCCTGACCGCCGCCGGTCTGCTGGTGCTGGGCCTGCTGGCCTGGGCCGCTTGGCCCGAGCCGCTCGTCGTGGAAACCGTGCCGCTGGTGCGCGGCGACTTTGTGCGCGAGGTGGTGGAAGACGCGCAAACCCGCGTGCGCGCGCGCTACACCGTCTCGGCCCCGCTGGCCGGGCAGCTGCTGCGCCCGCGCCTGCAAGCCGGCGACGCGGTGCGCGCCGGCCAAACCGTGGCCGAGATCTGGCCCGCCAGCGCCGCCCTGCTCGACAGCCGCAGCCAGGGCGAGCAGGCCGAACGCGTGGCCGCGATGCAGGCCACCTTCGCGCGCGCCCAGGCCAACCGGGCGCGCGCGCACAGCGCGCAAGAGCAAGCCCGCGCCGACTGGCAGCGCAGCCAGGCGTTGGCCGCGCAAGGCTTTGTCGCGGCCACGCAGCAAGAAGCGGCCCAGCGTGTCTGGCAGCAGCGCCAGCAAGAGCTGGCCATGGCAGAGCAGGAGCTGGCCGCCGCCCAACACGACCTGCAGCGCCTGCGCATCGGCCTGCAAGGCCCGGTGCGCGTGCCGATGGGAACCCCCTGGTCCGTGACCACGCCGGTGGCCGGGCAAGTGCTCAAGCTGCACCGTGACAGCGAAGGCCCGGTGGCCGCCGGCGCGCCGCTGCTGGAGGTGGCCGACCCGGGTCAGACCGAGGTGGTGGTGGAGCTGCTCACCACCGACGCCGCCAGCCTGAGCGCGCAGGCCGGCGCCCGGCTCACGCACTGGGGCGGCCAAGCCAGCCTGGCCGCGCGGCTGCGCCGCATCGAGCCCGGCGCCTACACCAAGGTCTCGGCCCTCGGCGTGCAGGAGCAGCGCGTCAAGGCGATTTTCGACTGGGCCGAGACGCCACCGACCACGCTGGGCGACGGCTACCAGCTGGAAATCCGCATCGTCGCGCAGCAGGCGTCGGGGGTCTTGTTGGCGCCGGTCGGCGCGGTCTTCCCGCTGGGCTCGGGGCATGCCGTGTTCGTGGTCCAGGGTGGCCGCGCGCGCCAGCACCCGGTCGAGCTGCTTGCGCGCAACGGGCAGCAGGCCTGGCTGCGCAGCGAACTGGCGCCGGGCACCCGGCTGGTCAGTTACCCGCCGGTGACATTGCGCGATGGCACACGCGTCAAGATCCGAGGGGCCTCGCCGGGTGGCTCAGGGAAGTCCTTTTGAAAGAGACTGCTCTTGGCCAAGTGACAGCACGCAGCAGAGATCGGGCCAGAGTCGACTCGCAGCGCTGGCGGTGATATGACATTGGTTCGCCGCCGTGACCAAACTTCCATGGTCTGCGCATGCCACAACCCATCTTATGGAGAAAAAATCGATGGAACTGGGCTTCATGTCGGGTGACTCGTTCAATCTGGCTTCCAGTTCGGCAACTTGCGCACGCCTGCAAGCAACGTGCGCCATGCCACAAGGGCCAGCGACAGTGCGGACAGATGGCCGACGTTCTCGGTTTTCAATCTGTCCGTCCGTGTACAGCACAAGCAGGTCCCTGCATGCTCAGGGCATGATCACATCCAACCAGGGGGTGTCAGCGATTGATGACCCGCGCCATTTCCAAGCACTTGTTGGAATAGCCCCATTCGTTGTCGTACCAAGCCATCAGTTTGATGAAGGTGCTGTCCAGTGCCAGACCGGCACCCGCATCGAAAACGCAAGTGCATGATTCACCACGAAAGTCGGTGGACACCACCTTGGCCTCTGTGTAGCCCATGACACCTCTGAGCGCCCCCTGGCTCTGTTTTCTCATCTCCGCGCAAATGTCGGCATAGCTGGCTGGCGTTTCCAATTCAGCCGTCAGGTCCACCAAGGAAACGTCGCTGGTGGGCACACGTACCGAGCCACCCGTGAGCTTGCCGTTCAAGGCAGGAATCACTTGTCCCACAGCCTTGGCGGCACCGGTGCTGCTCGGAATGATGTTCTCCAAAATGCCTCGGCCACCGCGCCAATCCTTGTTGCTTGGGCCATCCACTGTCTTTTGCGTGGCGGTGGTGGCGTGCACAGTGGTCATCAAGCCTCGCTTGATGCCCCACTTGTCGTGCAAAACCTTGGCCAAGGGCGCCAGGCAGTTGGTGGTACAGCTGGCGTTGCTGATGATGGTCTGACCGCGGTAGCTGTGGTGGTTGACCCCATAGACGAACATGGGGGTGTCGTCTTTGGAAGGCGCAGACAGGATCACCTTTTTCGCGCCCGCAGTGAGATGCCTGCTGGCGCTGTCATGGTCCAAAAACAGCCCTGTGGACTCGATCACGACATCAGCGCCAGCCTCGCCCCAGCGCAAATTGACTGGATCACGCTCTTGGCTCAGGCGGATGCGTCGGCCGTTGACAATGAGCGAATTGCCTTCCACGGTGATATCGCCTTTGAAGCGCCCATGCACGCTGTCGTACTCCAGCATGTAAGCCAGGTAGTCGGGCTCAAGCAAGTCGTTGATGCCGGTCACCTCAACGTCATCAAAATTTTGCAAGGCAGCGCGAAACACCATGCGGCCAATGCGCCCAAATCCATTGATCCCTAATTTCACTGTCATTTGCGTCTCCTGAAGATGTCGTTTTCATGCCGGGTCATGCATGTTGACGATGGCTACAACTGCTTTTCAGACAAGCATCGAAATTGGCGAGGCTGTCTCATCAACCTCGTGGTCCTTCCTCGCTCCAGCAAAAGCCATCGCGAGCGATCATGGCGCTGGCACGTCTGGGGCCCCATGTGCCAGCGGCATAGCTGCAAGGGCCCGTCGTGTCGCTTGCCCAGTGTTGCAGGATGGGCTGAACCCATCGCCAAGCCTCTTCCTGCTCATCAGCCCGCACAAACAAATTGAGTCGGCCATGGAGCACATCGAGCAGCAAGCGCTCGTAGGCCCCGACGCGTTCGCTGCCAAATCGCCTGTCGAAGTCCAGGTCCAGTTGGACCGCTGACAAGGACTGGCCAACATTGTTGGACCTGCAGCTGCTCTGACCATGGGCAAACAAGTGCAGAGCCAATCCATCCTTGGGTTGCAGATGGATGACCATTTTGTTCACATGTGTGGCCGGCGCATGGAAGATGTCGTGTGGGATCGCACGGAAATTGATTTCAATATGGGCCTCGCGAGCCGCCATGCGCTTGCCTGTGCGGATGTAAAAAGGCACGCCCGACCAGCGCCAATTGTTGATTTCAGTGCGCAGCGCCACAAAAGTTTCGGTTTGACTGGCAGGCTTGACGCCAGGCTCCTCACGGTATGCGGGCACAGGCTGACCTTGCACATTGCCAGCGGTGTACTGACCGCGCACCACATGCTGGGCAAGGCTTTCGGGCGTCCAAGGCTTGAGGGCTCGAAGTACTTTCAGTTTTTCATCACGGATGGCATCTGCATGCGCGTTGATGGGGGGCTCCATGGCCATAGCGCACAGCAGTTGAAGGGCATGGTTCTGCACCATGTCGCGCAAGGCGCCGGTAGCCTCATAAAAGGCGCCACGCATTTCCACACCGAGCTCTTCTGCCATGGTGATCTGGATGTTGGCAATGTGCTCGCGGCGCCACAGTGGCTCAAACAAAGCATTGCCAAAGCGCAGCGCAAACAAGTTCTGCACCGATGGTTTGCCAAGGTAATGGTCAATGCGGAAGATTTGCTGTTCATCAAAGAATTGAGCGGCGACCGAGTTGATTGCACGGTTGGAAGACAGGTCATGGCCCAATGGTTTTTCGAGCACGATGCGGGTACCCGATGTGTTCAGCCCGTTTGCGGCGAGCTGTTGGCAAATGGTGGCGAAAAGCTCCGGGGCGGTCGAGAGGTACATCACCACCGTATCGGCTTTGCGCTGTGCAAGTCGGTCCTTGAGTTGTGCGTAATCTGCAGGGTTGGCCAGGTCCATGCACAGGTAACTCAGCAAAGAGGCAAAGCTGGCAAACTCTTCCTGGTTGGGGCGTTTGTCCCCTTCCACCATGGCAAATTTGGTCTGGATGCTTTGACGGTATTCGGCATCGTCCATGGCCTCTCGGCCGACCCCGATGATGCGGCCACCTTCGGGCAAGCTGCCATGCCGAAAGGCCTGGAACAGCGCGGGCATCAGCTTTCGCCAAACCAGGTCGCCCGTGCCGCCGAAAAAGACCAGATCAAATGCCATGATGGGAAGTGGATTTCGCACCCGCAGGACAGGCCCTGTGGAGACCGTCTGCGCATGGTGCTCAGGGATTTCACTGAGTGCTCTTGCAGCAAAATAGAATACCATGAAAGCGCTTTCATACAAGACCCTGTGAAAAACTTTCTTCTTTCCATTGTTGGCAGCCTTGCCCTGATGCCGTTGGCCAATGTGTTTGCACAAACCGTGCTGACCGTGGCGGCTTATCCTGCTGTGGACGACATCGTCAAGGCAGCCTTGCCCGAATGGCAAAAAAGGCACCCACAGGTGCAAGTCAAGGTTGTTGGACGCGAATACGCCGATCACCATACCGCCATGACCACAGCAATGGCCGCATCATCGGGCCTGCCCGATGTGATGACGATCGAATACGGCTACCTGGGCCGCTTTGCGCAAAGCGGTGGGCTGGAAAACCTGAGCGCAGCACCGTATGGGGCCGACAGCCTGGCCGACAGATTTGTGGCCTATGCCTGGCAGCAAGGCCGCCACGAGGGTTTGGGCCAAACGGCCATCCCCACTGACATCGGTCCGGGCGCGATGTTTTACCGCCATGACATCCTGCTCAAGGCCGACGTCAAACCAGAACAACTGACCGGTCGGTGGGAGGACTTCATCCAGGCCGGCAAACTGATCAAGGCCCGCACCGGGGTACACCTGCTGGCGCACGCACGTGATATCAAAGACATGGTGATCCGCTCAGGGCTGACTGCAGGGGAAGGCATTTACTACGATGCACGCGGTCAATCGGTGGTGGGCACATCGCCGCGCTTCAAGCGCGCCTTTGAGCTGGCCAAACAGGTGCGGCAAGACGGCCTGGATGCCAAGGTCAATGCCTGGTCCAACGAATGGGGTGAATCCATCAAGCGTGGCCATGTCGCGGTGCAGATGATGGGCGCCTGGCTGGGCGGCCACCTGCAAAACTGGTTGGCACCCGATTCGGCGGGCAAATGGCGCAGCGCACGACTGCCCGAGGGGATCGCCACCTCTTGGGGCGGCACTTTTTACGCCATCCCCAAAAAGGCCCTCAACAAAGCCCTGGCTTGGGACCTGATCCAGCACCTGACCACAGACCGACAACAGCAGCAGCTGGCCTTTCAAAAATTCAACGCCTTTCCAGCACTCAAGCAAGCACTCACAGGCCCTTACTTTGACCAGGGGGTGGACTACCTGGGCGGCCAGAAGGCACGCACCGAATGGCGTGACACAGCACAAAAAATCACTGCGGCGCGCGTGTTCCGAAACGACCCGATCGCCGAGGAAATCGTCAATGCAGAGTTGGATCTGGTGCTGACCAAGGGCAAATCCGTCGAGCAAGCTTTGGCGGATGCACACCGTCTGGTGCAAAGAAGGGCGCAACGATGAGCATGCAGCGCTGGCGTCAGGCGGGGGCACCCTACCTGTTTGTGCTGCCCTTCGTGCTGCTGTTTCTGATTTTTGGTCTTTTCCCGATCGCGTTTTCTTTGTACCTGGTGTTTCACAGCTGGGACCCGGTGCAGGGCGTGCAGTCGATGCAGTTCGTGGGGATGGAAAACCTCGCGTTTGCGCTGGATGACCCGTTGGTCTGGACCTCACTGGGCAACACGCTGTGGCTCGCGGTGGCCTCAGGCCTACCCCAGCACTTGGTCGCCATCCCGCTGGCGTACCTGATCAACGAGCGCTTGGGGCGCTGGCGCAACACCGCCATGGGCGTCTACTTCTTGCCCTACATCACCTCCACGGTGGCGATCGCCATCATGTTCAGCACCCTCTTCTCGACCGACTATGGCGCCATCAATGCGTTGCTGCAAAGCCTGGCCCAAAGCGAGTTTCTGGCGCCATGGCTTCCAGCCAGTAACGTCGACTGGTTGGGCCAGCCACACACCATCAAGCCCGTGGTGGCGCTGGTGGTGTTTTGGCGCTACGTGGGCTTCAACACCATTTTGTATGTGGCGGCCATGCAAAGCATCCCGCGTGATCTGTACGAGGCGGCCCGCATGGATGGTGCGGGTGGTTTGCGCATTTTCTGGCACATCACACTGCCGCAGCTCAAGCCCATGATGTACTTTGGCGTCACACTCACGGTCATTGGGGGCCTGCAACTGTTCGAGGAGCCTTTCATCCTCACAGGCGGCAAAGGCGGCATCGAATACGCGGGCATGACCACGGCCATGTACATGTACCGCACTGCTTTCGAGTTCAATGATTTCGGCCTGGCCAGCGCCATTTCGTGGCTGTTGTTTGTCGTCATCCTGGTGCTGACGGTGTTCACCAACCGCGCGTTCCGTGTCAAGGGGGGCGCATGAGCACGATTCAAACCCCTGAAAAAAACCCGGCCACCCTGGGCCTGGTCGGTTGGATTTTTCTGCTGCTGGGCGGGCTGGTCATGCTGGCCCCGTTTTATTTCATGTTCGTGTTCTCCAGCCATTTGCGCAGCGAGATTTTCAGAGTCCCCCCACCCATCTGGTTTGGCACGCACTTTCTGGACAACCTTCACATCCTGATGACCAAGATCCCGTTCTGGCAAAACCTGGGCTGGTCTTTGTATGTGGGCTTGCTGAGCACCGCCCTGACCTTGCTTTTTTGTTCGATGGCTGGCTATGCGTTTGCCACCTACGAATTCCGCTTCAAGAAGATGCTGTTCGGTCTGGTCATGGCGACCATGCTGATCCCAGCCTTCCTGGGCATGATCCCCACCTTCATGATCATGGACTTGCTGGGTTGGATCGACCAACCCCGTGCGCTGTACCTGCCTGCAGCCGCGCCCGCCATGGGCATATTTTTGATGCGCCAATACATCGAATCGGCCATTCCGCGCGAGCTGCTGGAGGCCGCGCGCATGGACGGCTGTGGCGAATGGGGCATTTACTGGCGCATTGTCGCGCCCTTGCTGGGCCCGGCCTTTGGCACCCTGGGGCTCATCACTTTCATCGCATCGTGGAACAACTTCATCGGGCCGCTGATCGTGATGCGCTCGGTCGAGCGCTACACCTTCCCGCTGGCGTTGCGCAGCGTGCAAAACCCTGTCGACACCGAGTGGGGTGCGCTCATGGCCGGCGCGGTGGTGGCGGTGCTGCCCTTGCTGGTGATGTTTGTTTTTTCTTCACGTCGTCTGATCGCCGGTCTCACCGCCGGTGCCGTCAAGAGTTAAACCATGCTCATGCAAACCCGACAAGACCCCGCCCTCAAGCGACAGGATTTCCCGAGCGATTTCATCTGGGGCGTGGCCACTTCGGCCTACCAGATCGAAGGCGCGGCAGAAACCGAAGGCCGTGGGCCCTCGGTTTGGGACGCTTTTTGTGAGCAAGCGGGCAAGATTGCCGACGGCAGCAGCGGGCGCGTCGCCTGCGACCACTACCACCGTTATGCGCAAGACTTGGATTTGATGGCCAGCCTGGGCGTCAATGCCTACCGCTTTTCCATCAGTTGGCCGCGCGTGCAGCCCGATGGCCGAGGCGCCTGGAACGAAGCCGGTTTTGCGTTTTACGAACGCCTGATCCAAGGCCTGATCGCCCGGGGCATTCAGGTTCACATCACGCTCAACCACTGGGACATGCCCCAAGCCCTGCAAATCTCGGGTGGCTGGGCCAACCGAGACACGTGCGCGCTGTTTGTGCGCTATGCACAAGAAGTGGCCAGGCGCTTTGGTCGCCATGCCAGCAGCATTTGCACCCACAACGAGCCGTGGGTCATCGCCATTCTTGGCCATGAGCTCGGCGTGTTTGCACCAGGGCTGAAATCGCGGCAAACGGCCATGCAAGTGGCCCACCACCTCTTGCTGAGCCACGGCTTGGCGGTGCGCGCCATTCGCCAGATGGGGGTCGACACCGAACTGGGCATCGTGCTCAACCTCTCGCCCATTTACCCCGCCTCCGACAGCCAGGCCGATGTGGAAAAAGCCAAGCTCGACGATGGCCTGAACGCACGCTGGTACCTGGATCCGCTGTTCAAGGGCTGCTACCCCACCGATGTGCTGGCCCATCTGGGGGGCGATGCACCGGCCTTCAGCGATGAAGACATGGCCACCATCGCGCAGCCGATGGATTACCTGGGCGTGAACTACTACACCCGCAACTTTTCGTCGAGCGGCAATCCCTGGGACGTGCACAGCACCGGCAACGAGGTCACCGACATGGGTTGGGAGGTTTATCCCCAGGGGCTGACCGAGCTGCTGTGCCGCCTGCACCGCGACTACCCTGTCAAGCGCCTGCGTGTGACGGAAAACGGTGCCGCTTTCAAAGACGAGCTGGTCAATGGCGCCGTGGAGGACGTGCGCCGCGAGGCCTATCTGCGCGAGCACATCCTTGCCACGCGCCACGCCATCGAACAGGGTGTGCCTGTGGACGCCTACTTTGCCTGGAGCTTGCTGGACAATTTTGAATGGGCCAGCGGCTATGAAAAACGCTTTGGCATCGTGCACGTCGATTACGCCACACAGCAGCGCACCCCCAAACGCAGCGCCCAGTGGTACCAGCAATTCCTGAAAGCCTGAAGCATGGCCCGCATCGAGCTCCAAGGTGTCTGCAAGCGCTATGGCGATCACACGGTGATCCCCGGTGTCGATCTGACGATCGACGAAGGGGAATTCATGGTGTTCGTCGGCCCCTCGGGTTGCGGCAAATCCACCATGCTGCGCATACTGGCGGGGCTGGAAGCCATCAGCGCGGGCGATCTTTTGTTTGACAGCCAACGCGTCAACGACACGCCTGCCGCTGAACGCGGCGCGGCCATGGTGTTCCAAAGCTACGCGCTGTACCCACACATGACCGTGGCCGAGAACATGGGTTTTGCCCTGCGCATGTCCGGTCACAGCAAAGCCCAGCGTGCTGCTGTTGTCGCCGAGGTGGCCGACAAGCTGCAGCTGACCCCTTTGCTGGATCGCTACCCCAAGCAACTCTCGGGCGGTCAGCGCCAGCGCGTGGCGATTGGTCGCGCCATCGTGCGTCGGCCCAAGGTGTTTTTGTTTGACGAGCCACTGTCGAATCTGGACGCTGCACTGCGCGTGCAAATGCGCATCGAACTGGCCAAACTGCATGCCGAGCTGGGCACCACCATGGTTTACGTCACGCACGATCAGACCGAAGCCATGACCCTGGGCGACCGCATCGCCGTGTTCAACCAGGGCCGCATCGAACAGTTGGGCCGCCCGATGGACCTGTACCGCGAACCAGCCAACCGTTTTGTCGCCGAGTTCCTGGGTTCGCCCAAGATCAACATGCTGCCCTACCGCTGGGACGAAGCGTCGGCCCAACTGCGCTTTGCGGGCGGCAGTGCCCTGTCTGCCCAGGCCTGTGGCTTAAACACACCACCCTTGCGCCAGGGACAACTGATCGCCTGGCGCCCCGAAGACCTGCGCCTGGCCGAGCCGGGCACAGGGCTGCGCGGCACCGTCGAGCACACCGAAAACCTGGGCGATGTCAGCGTTGTCTACGTGCGCTCGCCCGGGCTACCCGAGCTTCTCACCCTCAAATTGGCTGGGGCACAGGCAGCAGTGCGGGTGGGCGACAGCGTGGGGGTGCTGCCCGTGGCCAACGCACTGGTGTTTGGCGCTGAGGGTCAGCGGGTTCGCGGGTGACAGTGAAGCCCTGGCTAAGTGCCGGCTCGCCGACGCTCATGGTGCTGCTGTGCGGCACGCTGACCGCGTGCGGTGGGGGCGGTTCTGAGACCACCGCAACGGGCGTGACCACACCGCCCACGACTTCGGCCACTGTGCCGCCAGATCTCCCGGGCTGGGTGCTGGTTTGGCACGACGAGTTCGATTCGCCCGGGTTCCCCGATCCCAACAAGTGGGATTACGACACCGAGTACAACCGGCGCGGTTGGTGGAACGGCGAGCTCCAGTACTACAGCCGAGCACGCGCCGAAAACGCCCGTGTGGCCGACGGCAAGCTTTACATCACGGCCCGGCGTGAGCGCTTGAGCACTGCGGCCGACTTTGGCGGCCAAAATTACACTTCGGCCCGGCTCATCACACGAGGCAAAGCCAGTTGGACCTACGGACGCTTTGAGATACGCGCCAAACTGCCCTGCACATTGGGCACCTGGCCCGCCATCTGGACACTGGGAACAGGGGGTGTGTGGCCGAACGATGGCGAAATCGACATCATGGAGCAAAAGGGCTTCTCAAATGCAGACAAGCAGCGGGTGCTGGGCACGCTGCACATGGGAGCTGCATCCGGTGGCTTGGGTCCCAGTGCCGTGCGGGCTGTGCCGAACGCCTGCACCGATTTCAACACTTACCACATGACCTGGGACGCCCACCGAATCAGCATTGGCGTCAATGG
>JACCDW010280287.1_pt1 | contig 11534 bp, 12 predicted proteins | sample 7449781 | NCBI WGS metagenome assembly JACCDW01 (sample SAMN15323449, study PRJNA562643) | freshwater metagenome | isolation source: river surface water | place: USA:Blue River Watershed | collected 2017-08-18
AGCGTTCTGCTAACATGTTCGTTGTTCTTGGAGATCTTTCAGCATAATAAAATAGGGGGAATAAAATTATGGCAATTCAAAAAACTGGTGATACAGGTATAAGAAAAGCAACTGTTCCAGATATGAGCGGACAGACAAGAACTCAGTATCAGGCAGCACTTACTGCTCTAGGACTTACTTATAGTGAAACTCCTACCAATACAAGCGATAGCAATTTAGACCAAAAATTTTATTCCCAAGGAACTGCAGCAGGAACAGTAGTAAATATTGGAACTAGCATTGCAATGACATATTACAATTATGTATATCCTGGATTTAGCCACTATGGATCATTTGGACACTATGGATCATTTGGTCATTATGGTGGATTTGGACACTATGCTGGATTTGGACACTATGCTGGATTTGCACATTATGCTGGATTTGGACACTATGGTTCATTTGCTCACTACGGATCATTTAAGCATTTCTATGCATATGGTCTTAATGCAACAGAGGCTCCATGGGGTGGTGTACTAAATAGTATCCTAACTCCAGGAGGATTTACAATCGCCTCTGAGTTGATGATGGGTGATGCATTAATTACAGTAGCATCTGACGAACTATCAGAGTCCTCAGATATTAAAGAATGGTTCACATCTTCATTAAATAATGTTGATAATAATAAAGAGACTACAGTAGTAGAAGTTACAGAAAAACTAGTTGAAGAATTAGTTGTTGTTAATGGATCGCTACACTTCTCTAAAGATCAGTTTGTACTATCTAAGAAAAATGATTTAATCAGTTTTGTTAAATTTGCTGACTTAGATGAGTCATATCAGATTTACTCTGCAATAAATAAAGACTGGATGAGTATTGATAGACTAGAAAACATGTCATTTATTGATAAGGTCAATGTAGTAAAATGCAATCCATTTAATTGGTATATTGCGGATGGTTTAATTATAAGCAACGGAAACTAAAGTGTCTAGGAAGCCTACGCATGATTACATGCCAAACTTCGAAGACGAAAAGCACAGCCAAGAAAGAGAAAGAGTTTCTTTAAATAAGGTTGCAAATTCTCCATTTACTATTAGTTCTCACGTAATAGATATGACAAAAAAGTATAATGAAAAAAATAAAAATTCTCATATACAGGACACCTGGTCTATTGACTGGCAGTCAGAATATTTAGATTCTTATTTTGTTCCAGAAAACAGGTGGACAAGCGAAGTTACCTATCAGCCAGTTTTAATAAAAGATAATTTATACAAAATTGTTTTGCCAGCAGATATATATATTAAAAGAACATTTGATAATGTCTATAATAATGATAAGCCAGAATTTATTAGTAGAACTCTGTATCCATACATTAGCAAAAATTTTGAATATATAGATATAGATGCTCACGATCCATATATTAATGTTATGTTCTTTTGGGTTTATAGATGGTTGCCTAAAAATCCATGTACCCTTACTTTTTATACTACTCCTGAGATAGAAGAGTCTTTATATATTAAAACACCAAAAACAACTATTAAAATTGATGATTCTCAGCATAATGTAGAGGTACCACTTCTAATTAGAAAAGATATTTTTGAAAAATTAACAATAATTAAGCACGATAGTGATATACTATATATGGAAGTAAAAGAGGATTTATGAAAAAAAATAAAATTACATTTATACCAAAACATGAATATGTTTCTGCCTATGCCCCTCAACCAGAACCTATGTCTAAAAATTTTCCTACCTGGTGGAGAAAACAAGATCCATATGTTAATGGATTTAAAGAAGTTATTAGTGGACAATACAACGAAACAGTTAAAAAATGTCCAGGTATTTTAGATTTATTAGTCAGTGGTTATTTACTTAAAACACCATGTGATATTAATATAGATACAACTGGTGAAAATATTATTTTTGAAGTACATGAGCAGCATAAGGCCTCTATCTCTATGCATAATAGGCAGCAAGTCGGAGAGTGGAATTTTGATAAAGAATACTATATGGATGATGTATTTAGAATTCATCCAATGTGGGTAGTGGGAACAGATAAAGGATATAGCACTTTATTTATTCATCCGTCTTTTCATGATGATTTGCCATTTAGAATAGTTCCAGCCGTAGTAGATACAGATATGTATATTGCTGATGGCCCATTTTCATTAATTGTAAAAAGAGGATTTAAAGGCATTATTGAAAAGGGAACCCCATTAATACAGTGTATTCCATTTAAACGTGAAGAATTTGAAATGAATGTTTTAGATGAGCCAGACTTAAAGGCTTTAAATACAATACCTTACAGACTTAGATCAAAGTTTGGTGGAGCGTATAAAAAGTATATGTGGGAAAAAAAGGTTTTTAAATAATGGATAAACTAGAAAATATTTATGGCGAAAATGAAAAAAATGAAGAACTTTTAATTCAGTTTTGGACAAGTCCAGCCTATATGGAACAACTTGCCCCAGTTCCAGCAATTGATAACCTTCCTAAATGGTGGAAAGACAGGCCTTTATATCAAACACATGACGACATTCGTAAATTAGGAATTTCAAATAATCGTGGTGCAGATGCTGCCTCAATAAGCGTTAAACACTGTATGCCATTTTTTGATGCCATTACTAATGGATATCATTATATGCTTTCTACAGATGTTCATGTTGAAAAAACAGATGATCCAAATACTCCAAAAGTTTGGTGGAATGAAGATGATCCAAGACCAATTGAAATGAGAGGGCATTTAGAATTACCAATTCCATCTAATTGCTATCCAATTCATTTTGTTTGGGATATGAGATGGGGAACAAAACTTCCAAAAGGCTGGTCATTAATGATTACACACCCAATAGATAGATATGACTTGCCATTTTTTACAATGACAGCAATACAAGATTCTGATAGATGGTTTACTGGAAATGTTGTTACCTTCTTTTTAAGAAAAGATTTTGAAGGAACGATTCCAGCAGGGACACCAATTATGTCCTTGATTCCAATAAAACGTGCTGACTGGAAATCTGAGGTTGATCATTCTTTGCAAAATCAAGGAATTTGGGATCTAGAAAGAAAAAGAAATTATATTTATGGGTTTTACAAAAAACATAGATGGGTAAGGAAAAAGTTTAGATGAGCCTTTTAAGTATTCTTTTATTGTTTATTAATTTAGTCACCTTGATTATTTTTTATAAATATTCTATAGATAAAAATTCTACTATAAAAGAATTAGAGATTAAAAAAAATAAATATAAACAACACTCTTGGAATTTAAGAACAGAGTCAAACCCTTTAGAAGATTCTTTTAATAAGGCAAATGATCTAATTAATAAGTTTAGATTAGGACAACAAATTTTGGCTCAAGATATAATGGATACAGAAAATCTAAACGATCCTGAAACTAAAAAAGATATGGTAAATGCTGTTTTAAACTTAGAATTTTATGCAGAGATTTCAAATGATAAAAATAAATGATTACACAATTATAAAATTAAACAATAACAGAAAAAGATTATTTGAAAGAACACAAGACTTGCTAAAAGATTTAAAAGAGCATGAAATAGAATCCGTAGATGCTTCTAATTTTGAAAACATTGTTAACTTTTTTAAAAAAAATCCAGAAATAAAAGAAACAAGATGTTATAAAACAGGATTTATTGGACATATGATGTCAGAAATTAATATATTAAAATATTGTATAGAAAATAATATTGAAAACATGTTAATTGTTGAAGACGATGCAATACTTTCGGAAACATTTTTGTCAGATTTAGATATATATTTAAATCATTTACCAAAAGATTTTGATTTTTTCATGTTGTTTGAAGATATGCAAAGGCCAAAATGTTATCAGTTGTCAAAAATAGAATCTAGAAGTTTTGACCCAGTTACTATATCTGAAGAAAGAAAAATAAAAGACGAAGTGCATGAGGACTGGATAATAGAAGGAAATGATCATATTGTTAAAGTTTATCAAAAATTAGGTAGCGTTGCATATCTTATAAGTTTACAGGGATGTAAAAAAATATTAGAAATAATAGAAACTCACGGATTTGGAACTTCAAGAAGAAACGGAACTGGATATGATGAGGTAATCTATTATTTTGCTAAGTTTGATGCCTTAAATGGATATCAACCAAATCCAAAAATAAACATTAATAAATTAATTACAATTGAAGAGTCTATTATTGGTACGGATACAGAATCAACTATTAGACATTCCTCAAAAGTATGTATCTCTGATATACTTAACAGTTATGAATAATATACTTATTTCTGGTGGCACTGGTTCATTGGGCCTATCGCTAATAAAAAATCTATCTTCTCATAATATTATCTCTGTTTCTAGAAATGAATTTTTAATAGCAAAAGCCAAAGAGTTATATCCAGACGTGAAATTTGTCATAGGAGATATTCGTGACAAAGACGGTATTAAAAAATATTTTAAAAATATAGATATTGTTATCCATTCTGCAGCAATAAAACATGTTGATAATGGAGAAACCTTTTCATCAGAAATAATTAAAACTAATATTTTAGGATCTCAAAACATAATAGATTTATCTACAAAATATAATGTAATGCAAAATATTTTTATATCTAGTGATAAGTCAGCATATGTTGATAATCTGTATGGAGCAACTAAATTAACTGGAGAAAGGTTATTTCTAAATAGTCTAATAAATTCAAAAATAATAAGGTTTGGAAATCTTATTGGAAGCAACGGATCCGTGTTTGATTTATGGAAAAATAATAAAACTAAAATTACTCTTACTGATGAAAAAATGTCTAGATTTTTTATTTCAAAAAATAATGCTTCAGAATTTATTGTAGAATGCATTAGTAATAATTTAATTAATAATAAAATCATTATTCCAAAAATAAAGGCAATCAATATGAAAGAAATTGCAGATGTATTTTCTCATAATCTTAACTTGCCTATTTTAATTTCTGGAATTCGTCCTGGAGAAAAAATTAAAGAATTTTTAATGACATCTGAAGAATTCTATTCTTCTTCAGAATATGATAATTTTTGGGTATTAAATTCTAATAGTCCAGATAGCAAAGATATAAAGCAAATAGATAGTTCTTCGGCAAATAAGTGGGATGCCAAAGATCTATTTAATATGATATAATAAATAAAAAGGAGAAAAAATGTACAATAATGCAAATCAAAACGGTGTAAGCAATTCTAAGCAAGAGCATAAGTTTTTTGAAAGATACTTGGACAATAATCTTGCAAGTCTTGAAAAATTTTTAACTGAGATGTATAAAAAAATTGAAAATGGAGAATTATTAAAAGGAAATGCTAATGAGCCAAGTCCATGGGATGAGTCTGGCAGTGTAACTACATCAAAATGGAATAAATATAATGCATTTCAATTTCATAATCCTGCTGTGCATGATTTATTTAAAGCCGTTAAGTCTATGACGGTAGAAGCCTGTGATCATTATGGGCTTAATTTTGAAAAAGAAAGGTTTATGGTTCAAGGCTGGTTTAATATTAATTACAATCATATTGGTAAGTTGGACTGGCATGAGCATGGTGGAAATGGAGCACCACATTTTCATGGATACTACTGTGTAAAAGCAGAGCCATCAATAACTCATTATAAAGTTTTTGGTAAAGATGTAGACAATATTAATAAAAATAATAGAGCAATTCTTTCAGAAACTGGACATCCACATGCTATGGCTGATTGGGATTGGGATGGTCCAAGAATTACAATGGCATATGATGTAATTCCTTTACGCTATGTAGAACCAGATTGGCAACAACACTGGATACCAATGGTATAGAATGATTAAAGTAACTATTTCAAAGAAATGTCAATCTTGGGGTCAATGTGTTTTTGATGCCCCAGAAGTTTTTGATTTAGTTGATAGTGAAAGAAAGCAGTGGGATTACGAAGTAAATAATTCGTTTTTAGACAAAGTTATTTTAGCACAATCCCACTGTCCAAATTCTGCAATATCTTTTGAGGAGTTATGATTAAATTTTTTATTTGTTTTTTAAAAGGCCATGTTATTAATGAATCAACTTGTCCATACACAAAAAGAACATATCAAGAATGTATAAGATGTAGCGCTGTTGGTGTTAAGTCAGAATGAAGATTGCAGTATATGGTGTAGCCAAAAATGAAGAATATAATATTAAAACTTGGTACGAATCATCAAAAGATGCTGATTATCATTTAATTTTGGATACTGGTTCAACTGATAATACTATAGAGTTAGCAAAATCATTTGGAATTAATGTTTTTTCTGCATCTTTTATACCTTGGGACGAGACATTAGCAAAAAATGTTGCAATATCTTTATTACCATCAGATATAGATTATTGCGTAATGCTTGATTTAGATCAAACAATTAAAACAAAAAATTGGAAAGATTTACTAATTTCTAACAATGTAAATGAGTATGATATTGTTGAGCATAATCTAGTTGATGCCACAGATTATATTAATGAAAATTTAAATGTTGGCAGGATTAGATCCATTCATAGTAGAAAAAATGTTTATTGGCATAAATATAGGCCAAGACTAACAGTATACTCTGAAATAGAAAAGTCAATTTTTATTGATTTAGAGATTGAGAATCTTGTCGGAAATGAAAAAAGATTTGTAGAAAGAGAAGTTTTATACGAAGATGCATGGCAAAGAGAATATATTAAAATGAAAAAAGATAGGGATGAATCACAAAAAGCATACATGCTTGAAATTCTTGCTCATCAGGCATTTAATTTTTATGAAAGAGATTTTTTTGAAGAATATTTTACAAAATATAAAGAGTTTTTAGAAATATATTTATCTGTAAATGATTATTATCAAAAATATTGCATAGTTCATTACAGTACTTTTCTTTTAGCAAATGCAATGTACTACATAGAAAATGCTGAAGAGATATTAGAAAATATCCCAAGTCATTCTCCACTTAGACCTAATGCAGATTTTAAAATAGAATTAATTAATTTTTGGAAATCAAACCAAAATAAAGAAAAATTTGAAAAATATACTCACGAAGATTTAATCTATTCTTATTCTGATACTAAAACTGGAAGACATAAAATTGAGTTGGCTAGAAAAGCACATGAGTATTATAGTAAACAGTATAAAGAAAATTAAAACTCTAAACTAAAGATTTAGGTAGAGTTTTGCTTTTTTGAAAACTCTGCTATACTTATAACCTATTCCAATTTTGAAAGGTGTTTTATATGTCAGACTTTTTTTCTTTTAGATTACCAGAAGACTTTGTTGAGAAGTATACAAAGTTACCATCTCCATTTGGTTTTAAAGATGCAGCAGAAAACTCATTAGGAGAGATTACTTTTATACGTACATATTCTCGTGTAAAGGAAGACGGTACTAAAGAAAGATGGCATGAAGTTTGTCGTCGTGTAATCGAAGGTATGTATTCAGTACAAAAGAACCACGCTAAAGAAAATCGTCTTCCATGGAACGATTACAAGGCTCAAAAGTCAGCACAAGAAGCATTCCAAAGAATGTTTGAATTAAAGTGGACACCACCAGGACGTGGAATGTGGACATTTGGAACCGCCATGACTATGGAGAAAAGAAACTCTGCAGCACTTCAAAACTGTGCCATGGTATCCACAAAAGACCTAGACAAGAATGATCCAGGAGCCTTATTTGCATGGGTAATGGATGCCTTGATGCTTGGTATTGGTGTAGGTTTTGATACAGTAGGACAGGAAAAGAATTTTTCAATCTATGCCCCAACAGAGCCAGAAGAGATTTACGAAATCCCAGACACTCGTGAAGGCTGGGTAGAGTCTGTAAGAATTTTAATCAACTCTTATCTAAGGCCAAACCAAAGCATACAAAAGTTTAACTATGACCTTATCAGGCCTTTGGGAGCCCCTATTAAGGGGTTTGGTGGGGTATCTAGTGGTCCAGCACCATTAAAGAAACTACACGATCAAATAGACAAAGTAATTGGCGGAAGAGTAGGAGAAACACTAGACTCTCGTGCAATTGTAGATCTAATTAATCTTATTGGAACATGCGTTGTTTCTGGAAATGTTCGTCGTTCTGCAACCCTAGCATTGGGTGCTGCAGGAGATGAAGATTTTATAAACTTAAAAAATTCAGAAGTATTTCCAGACAGAAACTCATTTGATCCTGAAAATCCAGGATGGGCTTGGATGAGTAATAATTCTATTTCTGCAGAAGTTGGAATGGATTATGAAAAGTATACTGATTTAATTGTTAATAATGGAGAGCCAGGATTTATTTGGCTTGATGTTGCTCGTAATTATGGCCGTTTAGCAGATCCTGCAGACGGAAAAGATTATCGTGTTATGGGCTTTAATCCATGTGCAGAGCAACCACTAGAGTCCTATGAATTATGTACTCTTGTAGAAGTTCACTTGAACCGTCATGAATCTAAAGAGGATTTCTTAAAGACATTAAAGTTTGCATATCTATATGGAAAGACTGTTACATTGCTTCCAACACACTGGCAACAGACAAATGGAATTATGCAACGTAATCGTCGTATTGGAACATCTCTTACTGGTATAGCATCATTTGCAGATCAAAAGGGATTGCCTGCAGTACGTGAATGGATGGACGAAGGATATCAAACAATTAGAAAATATGATCGTCAATATTCTGAATGGTTATGTGTTCGTGAATCAATTCGTGTAACTACTGTTAAGCCTTCTGGCTCTGTGTCTATTCTTTCTGGTGCCACACCTGGAGTTCACTGGGGTCCTGGAGGAAACTTTTTCCTTCGTGCAGTTCGTTTTGGAGAAACAGATCCAATGCTTCATTTATTTAAAGCAGCAAATTATAAAATTGAAAAAGATTTGGTTTCAGCAAATACCTCTGTTGTCTATTTCCCAATCAAGTCTGGTCATCCAAGATCTGAAAAAGATGTAACTCTTTTTGAAAAAATCGCTCTTGCAGCGACTGCTCAAAAATATTGGTCTGATAATGGAGTTTCTGTAACACTTTCTTTTGATAAAGAAACAGAGTCTAAACATGTTGCTCCAGCGCTTCACATGTATGAGGGACAACTTAAGGCTGTTTCATTTTTACCAATGGGGAATACAGTTTATCCACAACAACCATATACACAAATAACCGAAGATGAGTATGACTCGTATATTGGTAAACTCAAGCATATAGATTTTTCTGCAATTTATGATGGAGTAGATAATCTTGAAGCACAGGGCGAGGCATACTGTACTACAGATTATTGTGAGATAAAAATATCTTAGTATGATAAAATAGACTAGGAGAAAATATGTCTAGTCCATCTAATTTATACGCTGAAAAGGTTTACGCAGAGCATCCTATTGCTCTGTGGTCGTTAGATGATGACGTAGACTATTTAAGTTTAATAACAGAACAGCAAAGAGAGATAACTGAGCCTAGTTGGGATATTACTGGGGTAGACAGCGTATATGAGCAATATGATGATACACAGCCATTTAAAGATAGTATAAATAATGTTATTGAGGGAGTTCCAGATCAATTAGTTGTACTAAAAAGCCCAAATCTAGTCAACCTTTCATCACTACAAGATACGCTTTCAACTTTATGTATAGGAACTTATTATTATTCTAATAGCGATAACTATGATTATATTGAAATTGGATATGAATATGTAGATTCTCAAACATCTTTAATTGTACAAAATATGAAAAAGTTTACTACAGTAATACAAGATAAATGGGTATTTATTTCAAATACATTTGAACTACCAGATGAAGGAAATCCTTTTAGAGTTGTTATTAAAATTAAGTTGAATGATGCTGGATCATTGCCATCCGAATATGTTTTTAGTTTTAACGGTTTATCTGTTGGTCAATGGTCTGAAGAATTTAATGCAACTTCTTTAGGAACAACCTCAATAGATTTTCCTAACGACATAGGATTAGATACAGATGGTTTAAAATGTATAGAATCTAATTCTTATGGATCTTTAACAAATAAGGGATACTACATTGTTTCAGAAAATGTATTAACTGCAAAAAATACAAGTATTCCATTAGTTTATGGATCTGCAGGAGTTGTTAGGTTATTACCAAACTATAAAACTCAGATCGATGAAATTATTGATGGTGGGCCAGCAGAAACAGATATCACCAATATAATCGATGGCGGTATTCCATATCCAGCAGTAGATAGTATTATAAATGGTGGAGAGATCTATAGCGTTCCATCATACATTATTCCAGGTTTTGGATTATTGAACAATTCTGGAAAATACAAAGAGTACACTTTAGAATTTTGGGCACGAATAGACTCTAACGCTGTTATTCCACAAAGAATAGTTGGGCCTATATCATCAAAAGATGGTCTATATGTTGAAGGTGGCTTTATCACTCTTGTAATTGGTAAATATTTTAAATCTTATTTTGTTGGTCAATGGATAAGGCCAATGCTTTTTAATTTAACAGTTGATAGTTCGTCCGCATCCTTATTTATTAATGGAGAAGAAGTAATATCTATGACAATTGACATGTCAAGTATTGACTTACCATTAATTACAAATGATCAAAATAAGAGTCAGGATTACATAGGGTTTTATGTTTATCCAGACATACCTTCTTTTGAGTTGGACTCTGTTGCAATATATTCATATAAAGTGCCATCTATTGTTTCAAAACGTAGATTTGTTTATGGACAAGGTGTAGGATCTTCAGAGTTAATTAATAACTCTTATGCTGGAAATGAAGCATCTATAGATTATACTTTTGCAGAGTATACTTCAGACTATAACTATCCAGATTTTGCTAAATGGGATCAGGCTACTTTTGATAACGTTACAATGAATAATTTATCCTTAAATACACCATTATATTCTTTGCCAACACTATATTTTAATAATAAAACAGAAGATAACTTTTATTTAGATAATGCTTTAATTCAAAATGAAGAGCATCCTTTTATTACAATGTTTCCTAATTCTAGTTGGGATGATACAGTATCATACATAAATTTTCCAAGATTAGATATATTGCAAACACCAGTTAAAATGATATATACAACATTTAAAATAAAAGAACATACATCTGAAGATGAATTAATTTTAAAAATTTATAACTCTGAAAATTCTAATTATTTTAAAATAATTAAAAATAATAATAACATTAAGTATCTATTTAATTTTAATAATAACGAAGAAGAGATTTATTCTTTTGGTTATAGTTATAATGAAAAAATTGTGGCAGGTATTAAGATAGACGACCTTTCACAACAAAATAATAACATATACTCTTTCTTTAATAATTTAAGTACGCTTAAAATGTATGTTGGTGGAGATGAATCTGGACTGTCTGCTTTTTATGGGAATATATATAGCATAGGATTTGGTAGTGAAAACAATTCATCTTCCTTTGACAACTTTGTTGATGGAGTTGCTAATCATGCTCAATATGAATATTTTATAAATAAATTAGCAAGTTATACATTACTACCAACTAAAAAATATGATAAGTTTTTCTTGGATATTGGAATTTCTGGATATTGGGAAGACTATATCCCACTTTCTTATTTTGGAAAATATATTGATGATCTTTATAATAAAAA
>JACCDW010840495.1_pt1 | contig 11534 bp, 9 predicted proteins | sample 7449781 | NCBI WGS metagenome assembly JACCDW01 (sample SAMN15323449, study PRJNA562643) | freshwater metagenome | isolation source: river surface water | place: USA:Blue River Watershed | collected 2017-08-18
AGATAACAATAGACCAAAATCCATCCCAAGTCTGGATCCTGGGTAAAAACATAGCACAAAACATTTGGAAAGATCCACCTTTATACATGCTGAATATCGAGCATAGATATTCGATATCTGAACCATATATGTCTTTGTCATAATTGAAGATTTCACCATTGAACATAAGAAATACACCAGGTGAAAGTTCTTTGGGCTGATTCCAGTCATCGCCATCTGAAGTTTGAATTGGTAATCTGTGATGACAGAGGTAAATACCATTCTTCTCTATAACAGTTTTTTCTATCCCTCTATGTTGAATAGAATTAAGTACATTTTCCGATCCGTCGTTTGTTAAAAGTATGCCGCACATATTAAATTTTTTCTAGCTGGGAATTTACTGAATTATCAAATGAATTAAATACAGTGATAATTTCTACATTATATGGTTGATTTGAAATATAATCTCTCAAATTCTCCATGATACCTTGTTCTTCACCCGTTCCATCTCTATGATCCCAAAAATCTTTACCCCTTGGATCTGTGTTTGGATTATTTCCAATCACATAAACAATTCTGCAATTTTTCAAAAGACCCTTTTGAGCTAGAATCCTCAAATGGTCTTGTGCTTGCCCTTCTGTTATTCTTCCAGATAAAACTCCCCACGTAAGAACTGTTAAAAAACCTCTATCCAAAACGAAATCTGGGAGCATATTCTCTTTATTCAATTGCAATAGCATAGCTTCTTTTCCTAGAGCAAATAAATGGGTAGATTCAGAATTATCTAAAAGCTTTAGCTCATTAAACCATCCGACGAAATCAAATTTAAATATTTTCGATTTGGTCATGTCGGCAAATCTATTTGCTAAAAACGTTTTACCCGAATTTCTGGGTCCTTCAAATATTGTAATCATGCTTCAAGTTTTTAGATATTTCTTTCAGTTTACTATTTTGAACATATCTTATTAGGTCCTCATTATAGATTACACGTAAGTACGGATCTAGTCTAAGTCTTCTATTATTAAGTTGGTATTTAGGAAAATCTGGTGGCAATTTCCCATCCAGGACATACTTATAAGCCAGACAATTCATGATGTGCTGCTCGGGGCAAGAGTGAGTATATTCTGGGTGTGGGTTTGGATTTGGCCATTTCTTCAGTAGATCTTTATTCTCACATAAATCCTTATAGTCCTTGAAAAACTGTCTCGATAATGGAGTATTTCTAATTATCATTCTACTCGATGCAAGCTCGTGGCAATCCTCTACCAAAGATCTTTCAGTATCATCGGGTATAATAAATTTAGTTGTAAATCTTTTACCGTGAAACTTTACCTTTGAAACTATTCCAGCGTCTGAGGAAGACTCAAATGGTATAAATAGATTTCCACCGTTATTGTCAATGAAAAAATTACAAATCTCAGAAAGATTCCTCCAATCAGTTTGCCAGTACTGAACATACTTCTCAAAATTGCAATCGTGGTATATTAGGATTGCATCTTCAGGAATGTTAGATAATGTATGGTCAATAAGAAAAGATTTAAAATCGCCACACCCCAGCTTATTTAAACCGGGATTCAGCGGAAACTCTCCTTCCTGTGGATTACAAAAATTTTCAGATCCTGGTATTTGTTTAAGAGTCCTTGGGGTATAGATTAATATTTCCTCGAAGTATGGACTAAGAAACTTTTTGATCTCGTGGGCAGACTTTGTAATATCGTATCCTTCATCATGTGGGAATCCTTCCGTACAAAGTGATAAAAAATACAATTTTGTTCTGCTCATTTAAATACCTTCTCTTTCTATGTAGTGTATAGATTTAATATCAAGCCCGTAATTAGAAGAAATTCCAGCGAAAGCCTTGCTACGTTTCAATTTTTTAGCAATCTCCCATCCATTTGTTTCCCCTTCAATTGCTTTGTATTCATCAGGGTGAATGTTTTTAAATTCCTCAATAGCTAATGCTAATTTTGTGGTTTTTTCAACATCTACTCCAGAATTTTTTATTTCTTCAGAAGCAGTTTTTGATTTCTCAATAAAATTGTCAAGGTGACCTGAGCTGGCATTATCTGAAACCTTTACCTCTTCCAATTTAGAGCACGAAGCAAAAATTAGAGATAACGAAATTAACAAAAGGATTTTAGTTTTCATATTGGTTTTTTATTACATATCAAAAGTACTAAAAACCACCGCACAAAAAAAATGGAACACTGTAAAGTATTCCATTTTTTTAAAAGTAAAATGATTATTCAGGGACTACATAAACCATCGATTTAGCGGGAGCAGAAAGATCGTCAATAGACTTCATGTTCATTCTTGAAGCATGTTGTTCGATTAATTTCTTGTGAACGTCCTTTGCTCTTTTCAGATTGTTCTGCATTACCTTTTTAGCATCGTATTCCTTCTCTCCAATCTCAATACCATTTCCACTTACAAGCTTTGCCATTTTGTGTTTTTTCTTACCAGTGCTAAAACTCTTATCGCTTTCTACTCTTGATAAAACATCTGGATTTAAAGCGTCTTTTAGTAATACATCTATTGCTGGTACAAACTTTTTAACTTTATTGTCGTACGTAACACAGCTAGCAACAAGTGCGATAAGATTTGCAATAAGCATGAAATCATATTCTCCAAGGTCCGGATCTTTATCTCCAACCTGGGCAGCTTTTTTAGCGGCATCACAAACTATTTTCATAGTTTCTGATGTTATGTACCCACGGTTGAAATATTCATAAGCATTATCCTTACCTTCAGACTTTGCTGACCTTAATGAATCTCTTACCTCATCGTAAGAAGATACCAACCTTGAAACCTCATCAGAAAGTCCTGCTGGTGCCTCATCTACGTTTTCAGAATCTGCGTGGAAGACCAAAATATTTTTCAAAGTTTCTAATCTATTCGTGTCTGATATTCCACCGAAATTAGAGAATGTACTTGTGTACCAGTTAGCAAAAGAGTTCACATCTGAATCTGAATCTGATTTGGCAATCTCCATCCACTTCGGCCAGTTACAAGGCTTTTTAGCATTACCAGCAAGTCTTCTCGTAGGGTATAAACCACCTACTTCATCGTCTTCATTCTGTAGCCAGAAAAACGAAGGCTTCTTTTCTGTACCCTCATTAGCAACAATTGTGTCGTACCATGCCTGTACATAATCTACTGGGTAGGATGCCTTAAATGTTCCATCCTCTCTAACAAAATTGTCCTCCTCTGCATTTTTATTGTATCCATTTTTACGAAGAGCTTTTGCTAAGTCTTTAGCTAGCTCAGAATCTGAAGTGGATATTTTTCCTGGTGCTGAATTGGTATCAGGAGAATTGGCGATATCCTCAGAGTGTTTTTCTATTTCTTTCTGAAGGTCTTCGTCATTTAGATATAACGAAGCTTCGTTCATTTTCATAAATTCAAGTGAGCTTAAAACTTTAGAATTTTCTGAAACTGCATAAGCTTTCTTTAGTTTTTCAAGACTCTGATTTATAGCCTTTTTGTTTTCTGAAGAAATTTGGTCCAGAGAAAGTAATGTATCAAGCAATGTTTTATCCAAATCACCACTAACATTTTTATTACCGAAAGCAGCTTGCATAGCTTTTATAGCTACCGTTGTTCTGTCACCATACTTTCCATCTGCTCCACCTCTTGCTGAAAGGAGTTTTGCAATCGAGGGAAAAGCATCCATTAAAGACTTCTGAACAGCAGCAATAATTCCAGACTTCTTGTATTTAAGATCAGTGTCTTGAGCTCCCTTTTTAATAGGGAATACTTTTTCGTTAATCTTTGCCTCAGCCTCTTCTAATTCCTCTCTGATTCTAGTTTCAATAATTGCCTCTTGTACATTAGCTTTAGCAATCATATCAAGAGCGGTTGTTATCAGATCATTTACATCGGAGAATTTGGTAATAAGTTCGTCATCATCTACGATCTTTTTCATTACCTGTTCGGTTGCTTTGATCTTGTAGTTGTAATACTCCTGTGCTAAACTGTCAGTTTGTTTTTCAAGTTCGGCTAGGTTTTTTCTATCCTTATCCCCAATAACATCCTTAGCTGTATCGATTGCGTCTAACTTTTGATCCAGGGCATTAAACATTCTTTGCCAATCTCTACCATAACCAGATTTGGTATCCTTTCCTTTTGAATCTGAAATAAGATTTACTAATTTTTTTCTTAACTTTTCAATTCTTCCCTTGTAACCAGTAAAAATAGATTCATTCAGAGAATCACCTTCAAATTCAATCGAATCGTTCATTTTAGAAGCATATGAAGTAGCGATTTCTTCTAATGATTTTACTAATTTATTAGAAAGTTCCTGGAAATTATCAATTGCCATATCTCCAAGTTTAGGATCTACCTCTACTAATCTTTTTAAAGCATCCGCTATTTGCTCCAATGCTCTTAGGTACATTTGTTTTACCTCTGCGTATCTAGAATCTGAAAGACCCGACTCGTCTGCATAGTCTTTAATCTTTGCAACCAAATTCTTAATAGTCTTTGATGATCCAACATCAGTTAATTTAAGTCGGAGGGCGTCTGGATTTCTATCCGATTTTTCTGCAAGATCGAAGATTAACTTTTTAAAAGTATCAAGCGTAACCTCCGTCGCTCTTTTTAATAAGCTATCAACAGAAGCATTCTCATTTAATTTAAATGTTTCTAATGCTATCTGTCTTGCAATTGGGTTATTACCAAAGTAATTTTTCATAGTTCTTAATAAATGTTTGTTCTATCACCTGACTTTTCTTTAGCATCTATCGCATCTGCCAATTTATTCATAAGTGTTGGCATCTGTGCATAAAGGGATGCTTGCTTTCTGATGCTTGCAATTTTATTAGGGATTTCAGTCTGTTTTTTCTCGTTAGCAACTTCACCCGCAATTTCTACAAGTTTATCGTTAACAAGTTTTTTTGCTGCAATCAGATCCTCATTTACTCCCTCATTAATAGGGAAATCACGGAGTCCTTTAATTAAATTAGGCATATCTTCTAGCAATTGTTATTTTAGTTCTAAGGTCTCTTATCTGCTCCATCAATGTTTCCCTTAAATCCTTAAGACTTGCTTTTACATCAGATGAAGAAATTCCTTTCTTATCAGCCTGAGCTTCTAATCTATCTCTTTCGGTATCAAGGGTTGCATATCTTTCATTCCTTTCGGTCATCATGAATCTTATCAATTCCTTAACTGCATTTTTTTCCAATCCCTGAACGTATTTGGTAAATTGAACTGCATTCATAGCTAGAATTGGGTCCAAAGAGAAATTGCTTGCTTTTGATAATTTTTCATCGCCGGCTTCAATTGTGGAAGGGGTAGAAAGTTTTAAGTCACCAAATTTGGATCTGAATTGCTCATCCTTTTTCTTTGCCATTAAAGCTGCATCTTTATACTTGTCGTATAATTCATCAGCAATCGAAGAATCGGTAAGATTCTTTGCCATTTTATAAAGTTTTTCAGCAACATCAGATTCAGCCTCAGACTTTTTCATATTCCAATATGAGATTAGTCTTTGCTTTCCTTTAGTTGCATCCTCAACTTTTTTTTCAACAGCATCTATAGCAGATCTACGCTTTTTAGAAAGTGCATCAAGAAGCTTTTGGTTTCTTGAAATCATTCTTTCTAATTTTTTAGCTTCCGCTGGGTCACTTTTGATTTGAGCTTTTTGAACTTCTAGAGAATCAATTTCGGTCTGGATATCGTTCCATTCTTTCATATAATCCTCTTCTATAGAAAGAATACCTGCTAATAAAGCATCAATCTTGGAAACGGAACCACCAAAATTGGTACTAAGCCAATTCATGATATTATCCATTGATTTAGATTCATTCAAGGCAACTTCATTCTGCCATTGCTTAAAATTATACAGCATCTTATTTAATTTTTTTAATAGTTTGATTAAGGTTCTTTACTGTAGGATCTGAAAAGACCAATAGTATATCTTTCGTATATCCAGAAGAATCATCCTTAGCATCTTTCACTGCATCGTTTATTTTACTGAATAGAGTATTAAGATCTGAAGGGTCGTTCATCTTCTTCTGAATTTCCTGCTTTGTATTACCTACTTTATTATAGAGATTTAAAAGATTTATCTCAGCATCAATTTCGTTAGCTATCTTTCTTGCTTCTTTTTCCTTCTCAGAAAGAACAGAACTTCTTACATTTAGGCCGGATTTATTTAATCCTTGAATTTTATCAGAGAGTTCTTGAAGAGCTTTTTTCAGTTCTTCTTTTTTGTCCTCTATATTTTTCTCAGTTTTTTTCTTAAGCTCAAGCAAATCAGAGGATCTTTTGGATGAAAGCTTCTTCTTAATAGCACCGGGATTGCTAAGATCTTTAATTTCTATATCCATCGATTGAGGGGCAACTGAAGAAACTTGGCTCTGAAATCTTTGTATAAGACTCTCAGCATCGGTTCTAGCTTTATCAAGAGATCTTTTTAATCTGTCTATTTCCTTAGAGGAGTTAGATTTCTTTTTTGCCATATCGTATTCATAATTAGCAAGATTTAACTCATCTTCGGCTTTACCAGCTTCGTAATATTCTTTTCTCCTTTTATTCTTATCGATTGCTTTAGAAAGAAGAGATAGTCCCTTTTCGATTTGAATTTTTCTGCTTTTAATGTAAGCCCTATATTCTTCTTTCTTTTTGGAGATTTCATTTTCAGCAGCCAAAATTGCTGCTCTATTTCCACTTTTAGTTACCTCAGCTAACTTCAACTCTAAAGCGTCTAGTTTATCGTTGTATTCGTATTTTTTAGCAACAAGGTCTTTTTCTATCTCGAGGTTTCCCTTGCGGATAGAATCTATGGCAGAAACTTTAGAAAAATCTCCAAGTATACTTTTGGACAACTTATTCTTAATAGTGTCAAATAATCCCTCGTTGATGGATTTTTCAGATTCCCATGAAAATATACTTTCCGCTAACTCTTCACCAATTGGAGAAAAATAGTCTCTTTCCTCTAAATATTGTTCAAATTTGAAAATTTTGCTCATAGATTATAAACTATCCGAAGATTTACTTTTTACTATATATCGTCTTACAAAAACATAAAACATAAAAAACCCCAAGCCGAAGCTTGGGGTTTTCAAAGTTAACTAGTTTAAATTATTAGTTCAAACCTCCAGCTGGTACGTTAACGTTGAAGCAGAAGTACATAGTTTCTGGGTGGAAACCAGCTTCTACTAGAGCGTAACGAGACTTAACTGCGATCTTAGGAGACATTGTTCCTTCAGAGATAGTCTGGATTGATTCAGCCATCATGTAAGGCATGAATTTCAAACCTGGTTCGTCATCACCACCTTTTCTACCTACTAGGATTCTGTTGTCGCTGTATCTCATGTTCTGATCTACATAAACTGTCATACCTGCAAGAGAACCTACTGGGTAAAGGGTTCCGTTGTTTTGAGTAAGAGTGTTAGTGAAAGGTGCGAAAGTGAACTGGCTAATATCTTGCATCGAAGTCGCCATGTTAGCGTTAGTGATGATGAAGTTAGCAGGACCTCTTCTTCCTCTGTTAGCTACTACGTTAGCAGCTGCAAGAATTCTAGAGAATAGTCTTCTTTGTAAAGTTGACAAGTTCTCGTAGGTTGAGCTAGCAGGACCAGCAGTTCCAGCCATAGTGATAGGCTGATCGTCTTTACCTAAGTAAGATGGGATGGTGTAAGAACCAGCAGTACCACCAATTACAAGGTTAAGGTTTAAGTTTTGTCCTTCAGTTGTCAAGAAAGCGTTGCTATTAGACCAACCAAGAGCAAAAGCTCTAGCAAGGATGTGCTTGTTGATAGCTTGAGAAACCTCGTTAACCAATGCGTTCTCGATCATAGAGATTACGTCGATACCGAATTGCTTGTTAAGATCCTGAATTTGTTCAGTTGTTACTGAAGCAGCTACTTGGAAGGTGTCAGCTTCTACGAACTTAGTGAAAGTCGAAAGACCCATCAAGTTGTAGTAGTTTTCTTCACCTACGCTTCTAAGCATTGGGTTGTAAGTCTTGGTACCATCTACGAAAGGACCTTGCCAGTTTTGGTTGTCATAGAAACCAGCACCAGAGAAACCTTGGATGTGATCTTCAAGAGCTTTTACCAAAGATGCAGAAGCGGTAGTAGTACCAACTTGTGAACCATCAGCAGCAGTACCAACTTTAGTAGCACCGCCGTTTACTACAGAAGCTACTGACTCACCAGCAGTTACGTCGGTGATTTCGAAGATTGGGAATCCGTCGATTCTTGAAAGACCAACAAATTTGGTAGTCAAGTAAGCGCTTGCTGAAGTAGCGTTTGTAATGTAGTATACAGTACCAACTGCAAATGAATCAGGATATCCTGAAGCATAAGAAGTGATCTGCAATTTGATCATTGTTGGAGCTGCAGCCAAAGCGTCAGCTGAAGTTGTTCCAACGTTGTTTGGGCTAACTTTACCGCCAGCGTAAACGTAGTCAAGGTATGACAATACGCCTGAAGGACCTGACATAGGAATAACTGGAACGATGTCGAAACCTACAGTCTTCGCAGCTACCTGAATAGCCAAAGGAAGAAGTGAAGGGAACTTATCGCCAGATCCTTGCCAAGATTGGCTGTAGAATCCTTGGTTTGGTCCGTATCCGCCTACAGAACCTGCTTGAGTAGCAGCAGGGAATGCTGGAGGAGCAACTGGGCCCATACCGTTAACAACGTTCAAAGACTGGTAAGCACCAGCTGATTCGTTTAATGAGTGGTAGTGGCAATATTTAGAAAGCCACTGCTTTTTTTCTGAATCAACAATACCTGCTTTTTGCTCAATAATAGGCGCCCAGGTATCGAAGATTTCTGCTTCGTTGATGAGTTTCATTTTTTTATTTATTTTTTTAGTTTTTGAATTTACCTTCTAATGACTTAGCTACCCAATTCAGATAATCTGAGTTATAAGGTTGTGCTGAAGTTGTAGATGGTGCTGGGGTTTCTTGACTTTCAGTGAGTTTTTGAAGACCAACGGGTTTAGAACCAAGTTGACGAGTTGACCAGAAGTTTTTGATCTGATAAGGTGTTTCTAAATTGTAGAAGGTTGATTGTGCAATAATTGATTGCTTGTGACCTTCATTTAGAGATTCCCAAATCTGAGCATAATCTTCGGGCATTTCATCAATAAATTTGTGACCTGATGTCTGAACTGGTGCTGATGCTTCGTTCTCATTTAAAGTCTCTTCTGCTTTTTGGGTTTGAGCAGCAGGCTGGAATTTACTTTCAGCCTTTTGTTGTAATTCTACAGTCTTTTGTGTTTGGACTGATTCAATCAGAGCGTCCAGTTGATTTGAAAGTGATGCGTAATCACCAGCAAATCCTGACTCTACTAATTCGGTTTTAGAAGCGATTTCTGCTTGTTCCTTTGCACTTTCGTTAAGAGAATTTGCTTTAGGAGCTTTTACACCTTCTGAAAGAGATTCAGTGTAAGAAATCGTGCCATTTAATTTTTCTGCTAAGTAGTCAGAGTAAGCAATTCCTTTGTTAAGGCTTTCTGCAATGTACTCAGAGTAAGAAATGGTCTTGTTTACATTCTCTGCAAGATACTCAGTGTAAGAGATACCTTGGTCGAGTTTTTCTGCAATATACTCAGAGTAAGCAATTCCCTTATCAAGGTTTTCTGCTAAATACTCTGAATAAGAAATAGACTTGTCTACATTCTCAGCAAGATATTCAGAATAAGAAATAGTCTTATCTAAATTTTCTGCTACGTACTCTGTGTACTGAATGTTATCGTCTACTTTTTCTGCTAGATACTTGGAGTAATCAATTGCTTTGTCAACGTTCTCAGCTACATATTCAGAATAAGAAATAGACTTGTCTACGTTCTCTGCTAAATATTTTGAGTAAGAAATAGTTTTGTCAAGATTTTCAGCCAAATACTTGCTGTAGGTAATGCTACTGTCAAGATTCTCTGCGAGGTATTCGCCATACTTAATAGCATTTTCCAAATTTTCTGCTAGGTACTCGGAGTACTTTTCTAAACGAGCAACTCTTTCTTCAAGCTCAGATGTTTCTTCGGTTTTGTTTTCTGAAACGGTTGATGGTGTTTTTTTCATCTCAGAGATCTGAGACTCGAGTTCATCCATCTTCTTCTTAAGGAAAATCGAATAACTATTGAGCTCTTCGCTAGTTACAAATTCTTTTTTGGTCGACTCCATAATATCGGATTTATTTTTTTCTTGTTTAAAAATTTTTTCAAATTCTTCGTTATTGTCAACATTATATATCATCAATCCAGAATCATTTTTTATTCCTAATGATTCATTCATGCATACTAACGAATTAACAATTGAGTTTTTACCTCTTTCTGAAAATTCAGAATACGTAAAACCAGCACTTTCGTAAACACGCTCTAATTGAGCATCTTGGAATCCAGGGTCTGCAACTAGATCATAAGTGAATATCTTTTTGATCTGTACTTTTTTATCTGGTCCAACGTTACCGGCTGCTCTAGATGAAATAGAAAGTGGAATGCCAGCGTCAACAAGTTTTTTAGCAATTTGCCCAGCTGGAGTATCGAGCAATCTTACTTTAATCTTAAGTACTCTTCCGTCTTTATCGTAGGCTAAATCTTCTACAACGTGAGAGATGTTTTTTAGAGAAACGTCAAATTTTTCAGGGTGATCCAATTCTCCAAGCAATCTCTTTTGCTGGATCTTGTCATTCAAATACTCTAGGTGAGGAAGATATTCACCTTCTTCGTAAATCCTGTTGTTATTGTTTTCTTTGCCGAATTGAGCAGCAATACCCTGAAGAACATAGCTGTCTCCTGAGCTAGTTTTTTCCTTAGAAGCATCTAAATTGTGAGATTGCTTTTCTAAGATGAAAACCAGATTTTCGTTCATAGACGTGGATTTTTCCATTCCTTCAGTCATCTTTTATTTAAGTTTATATATCTTCCCTCATTTCGAGAAAATTTGACGTTTTTTTATCAATTGTATTTTATGCCAGATTTTACCTTATCAATGAGTTTTACAGCGGCATCGAATCCAGCTTCTCCCTTTCTAATTCTTCTAACTTTATCGGATCCACCAAACTTATTTCTAAGTATTACCTTGATTGGGTTTTTCGCACTGTCATATCTAACTGTCATTTTTGTCAAGTTCTTCCAGTCTTTTATTCCCAATTCTTTTTTATCCTCTTCAGAAACGAACTCTTCCAAAACGTTTACATCCTCTTCGGTTTCGGTGTCAGTATCTGAGATAACCAAAGAATTTTTTTTCTGCTTAACGTCTACGTCTTCCCTGTTGGTTACAAATTCTGGATTTTTTTCCAAATCCTCCGGTTTAATTGGTTCAATCTCTTCTTGATCCTGCTGTCCTTCTTCACCTTCTTCTTCAGGTGGAGCAGGGGGTACGTAAGTTGCAAGCCCGTACCTTGGTGCATTTACTGCATCATCAGAGGTAACCTCAACATTAATAGCTTCATCTTTTTCTGCATCTAAACTTTCGTCACCTACTATGAAGTATCTGAATGTTGGCGTTTGTCCTTTTGAGGCTGGATCTACAAATTGAATTTCGGTAGCTTTGTAAACAGGCATAGAAACCTGCCCATATGAGCTTTCTGCATTTTTTG
>JACCDW012033590.1_pt1 | contig 11533 bp, 15 predicted proteins | sample 7449781 | NCBI WGS metagenome assembly JACCDW01 (sample SAMN15323449, study PRJNA562643) | freshwater metagenome | isolation source: river surface water | place: USA:Blue River Watershed | collected 2017-08-18
GTGTTACCAAAACCAAAGAAGAACTGAATCAAGAACTGTTCGAAGGATACAGTTCAGTGATTTTTAATAACATTCGCAACGAAGGCCTGGATCTAAACAAGATCACCATTAACGGTAAAGAAATTGTAAAAGGCAATCAGTTGGGCTATTCAATTGTGGACACCAACATTCAACGCCTGGGTCTATTACAAGATCTGCGTGTGGATGGACCTGCTGACATCTTCAGCACACTGCATGTTACCAAGAACAGAATTGGCATCAACACTGTGGAACCTACCAATGCACTGAGTGTATGGGATCAGGAAGTTGAATTGGGCATGGGCAAACGCGAACGCGATGTGGGCTACATTGGCACGCCAAGAGGACAACGATTGATACTGGGCAGTGGAAAAAACGATAACCTAGTACTTGACACTGACGGCTCAGTTAAAGTAAAATCACTTGAAGTAGACGGCGTAAAATTCATGGCAGTTGATACAGCACCTAATTTTTCTGCACCAGTTGGCGTTATTGCCTGGAATCGCAGACCTGCACATGGTGCCAGTATTGGATGGGTGAGTTTGGGCAATGCGGCCTGGGCCAAATTTGGAATACTATCATAAGGTAAAACATGGAACATTTTTATAGAACAATACAAGGTTGGTTTGATTGGGAACAGGTTTATTCTGCTTTTGTTGAAATGGCACCTGCAGACCGTTCCAGCGTGTTTGTGGAACTGGGAGCCTGGAAAGGCCGTAGTGCTGCATTCCTGGCCACAGAAATTGCCAACAGCAGCAAAGACATCAAATTCTATGTGGTAGATGGATGGGATGGCAGAGGCCATGTGAATCCTGATGGCACTCCTGAGTACTTTGGCTATGACCTGGACATCAAGGCTGGCCTGTTTGAAACTTTTACCAAGAATCTATCTCCAGTGGCGGATCACTACACACCTCTGCGCATGGACACAGCAGAAGCAGCCGCAAAGTTTGAAGATGGCAGCGTGGACATGGTGTGGATCGACACCACTCAAGACTATGACATGGTGCTGGCGGACATTCAAGCCTGGCTGCCCAAGATCAAGTCAGGCGGTTGGATTGCTGGACACGATTATACATCTGCTCCGCAATCAGTGGGTGCAGCCGTGCATGCCACGTTTGGAAACAACTTTAAAATCCATGCAGGCTGCTGGTTGCACTGCGTAAACGGCGATAACAACAGCATCGACACTGCTCTGAAAAATGTTCTACCATTCAGCCAGGCAGTTGGTCCAGACCAGAGCAATGCTTATCTGCGCAGCAAGTATGCAGCACTTGGAGCACCTGCTCCGGATGCACCAACCCCAGATAGGCCCGAGTACCTGCGTGGCAAATATGCTGTGAAGTTCTAACATGCTGTTGCTATTTGATGTGGATGGAACGCTCACACCCAGTCGTGAGCGCATGGATCCAGAATTCAAACATTGGCTACAAACAGAGTGTAAACACTCGTTTAGACTGATAACTGGCAGCGACCCCGACAAAACCAAAGAACAAATAGGCGAAGATCTCTGGAGCAGTTGTATCATGTACAACTGCGCCGGTAATCATGTTTTTGACCACGGCCGCGAAATATTCAAAAGTGACTGGCGCCTGCCAGAAGATCTAGAATGGATACTGCAAGCCAGACTGTTTGCCAGCCCCTGGATGATTCGCACTGGCAATCACATTGAACACCGTGTGGGCTTGTGTAACTTTAGTATACTAGGGCGCAATGCCACCCCAGAACAGCGCAAGATGTACTATGAGTGGGACTGCATGACCTTGGAAAGAGAAATCACTGCCAAGCTGATAAACATGGTCTGGGGCGCCACACTAGAAGCCACTGTGGCAGGCGAAACCGGCATAGACATTTACAAAAAGGACACGGGCAAAGACCAAATTATCACGGATCTTTTGAGCCTAGCACCTATCCATTTTTTTGGAGATCGCCAGGATCCTGCTGGCAATGACTACAAATTAGCCCAAACCATATTGACAAAAAATCTTGGAAAGTGTTATCATGTACAAAACTGGCAACATACATGGACACTTTTGAAAGAACTCAATGACACATAAACGCATAGGTTTTGCTTGCAAATGGCTCACTCATGAGAACGAAGTTGCAGGCGTCAAGCCAGCGGCCACTGACCACAACACTCGTGCCACCACTGTGGCCTGGCTGAATAGACAGGAGCGTGATGTGGCAGTCACACGACTATGGGAAATTGTTCAACACAACATTGCAGCAACACAACGGTTGGTGGAAAGGGTGGGCAGTTATGAGCATGGTCTCCGAATGGTTCGTATTGGCAGTGATATTCTGCCCATGTATACTCAGCCTGATTGGTGCTGGTTTTATCGTGAACCTGATGTTAGAGCATACGCCGAGAAACATTTTGCTGAAGTGGGACGGCTGGCTCGTGCCCTTGATGTACGCCTGTCTTTTCATCCTGGCCAATACTGTGTTCTTGCTAGTGATAATGATAACATTGTTGAACGCAGTATTGACGAATTTGAATATCATGTAGACATGGCTCGCTGGATGGGTTATGGTGCCAGCTGGCATGATCATGGTTTCAAGATCAATGTACATCTTAGTGGACGTGGTGGGGTCGATAAGTTTGTACGATCGTTGAACAGAATGACCCCCGAGGCGAGAAACCTTATAACAATAGAAAATGACGAGATGGCCTATGGACTTGACATTACCCTTGCTGTTCGTGAACATGTTGCTCTTGTGCTTGATATTCATCATCACTGGATCAACTCCGGGGAGTACATCTCTCCACAGGATGATCGTGTACGCCTTGTGCTGGACAGTTGGCGCGGTACTCGTCCTACTATGCATTACAGTGTTAGTAGGGAAGATGTTCTTGTGGATCATTGTACCCGAACTAGACCAGATCTTCCTGCGCTTGTTGCTGGAGGTCATAAGAAACAACAGCTTAGAGCACACAGTGACTTCTTTTGGAACGATGCCGTGAATGAGTATGCACTGACATTCTGCGATAATTTTGACATCATGTGCGAGTCCAAAGGCAAGAATCTTGCCAGCCATGCACTGTACAATCTACGCAAGGAAAAACATGGTTGTTAGAGCCACGCCAACAGAAATCAAATACGATGACAAGTATGACGGATTGACTGCCAGTCACGGGCACGGAGAACATGCTCACCTAGGCGGTAATCTGGTTCAAGGCGATCCAATGAGTTTTGCTCCCATGACCTGGGAATGGGTGGTCAAACGATTCAACATACGCAGCATGATGGATCTTGGCAGTGGCAGCGGTTTGGTTGCTGCCAACTTTCACCGCATGGGTGTGATATCTTATGCAGTTGATGGGCTAAGAGACAACTCCGACTTCAACATGCACCCTACCTTGCACTGGGACATAACACAAGGACCTTTGTACTGCCCAGTAGATCTGGTCTACTGTGTTGAAATGGTAGAACATGTTGACGAACGTTATGTGGAAAACATTTTTGAAACTTTTAAAAATGGCAAGTACATTCTCATGACCTTTGCCAACCCCAATGAGCCAGGACATCATCATGTGAATTGCCAATGGGTGGACTACTGGATCAATCACATGCAGTCTCATGGCATGATGTACACACCTTCTGACAGTGAAAAAATTAGATCCATTGCCACACAGGAGTCAGCTGCGTATCTTGCTCGTGCCGGACTACTGTTTATCAACCATAATAGGTTTCCTGCAAACAAATAAAAAGCCCCGTTAGGGGCTTTTTGTTTTGCTAATTGAATCAATTACTTCTTGGGTTTTTTGGCCGGTGCAGGTTTCTTAGCAGGGGCTGGCTTTTTTGCTGGTGCAGGTTTCTTAGCAGCAGCTTTAGCCTTGGCAGCGGGTGCCTTCTTGGCTGGGCTTTTTTTGGCCTTGGCCTTTGGGGCAGCTTGAGTAACAGCATCAGTGATTTGATCATTCACTGCTGGGGTTGACTCAACCAGTACAGGTGCTACAGTCTGTGGTGTAGGGCTAGATGCAGTCTTGCTGGTGTTGTTGTAGTACAGCAATGCGCCCAGTCCAACTAGCACGATAAGTCCGATTAATAGTTCCATTGTATATCTCCTTCGAAGTATGGATGAAATATTTAGTGGGTATATTTGGGCAGCAAAAAATTAGTGAGCGAACACTAAAACTCAGTAGAAACCATAATAAATGTTGCACTGCATGATAAATAAATGTATAATGCAAACATGATGCCACAGTGGGTCATACGCATTATGAACATTCGTCTATAAGGAGAAAACCATGTTCACACTAGATACAACCATCGACACCGTGCAAGGTGCCAAAAAAGAAGCAATCAAGCATTTTGTAAAAAATGAAGAAGTTGCAAAAACTCTAACAGAGTTTGTAGATGCTCAAACAGCCTACACCAAAGAAGCACTAAAAGCCACCACAGAAATGACCACCAGACTGGCAACCAAATTGGCCGGCGAAACTGTGCGTGTTACCCAAGAAGCCATGAAGGCCGATCACTGGAAGCAGTTCAATGTTTGGACACAGGATTGGACCAAGGCTACCAAGGCCAAGTGATCATGACTGTAAAAGAAATGTGGGAAAGAGTACAAGAGATGTTCCGTTCGCGCAGTGATTTTGAGCGTTGGATCATCAGCAAGAATCCGCAAAATGTCGCGGATCTTGAGCAACTGTACAAGCAATGGACCTACAAGCAGTTTCATGATTGTTACTAAAATTGCAATTAGTTGCAAAAAAGCAACACGCAAAAGCCCCATAAATTGGGGCTTTTTTTACGGTTGACACAAATCAGCCCTGATGTTACAGTATAGGCTCATAACAACTGTTTTGGAGCAACAATATGAAGACCGATACCAAATTTCTACTTGTTATAATTGGCCTGGTGCTACTGGCACTGATTGGACCAATTGCTATAATTTGGGCATTGAACACTGTGTTTCCTGCGCTGGCCATTCCTTACACCATTGAAACCTGGTTGGCCACTGCGGTACTGTCAGGTCCGTTTATTCATAAAAAATAAACGGTTGACGAATAAATTCATTTCGCGCACAATACTAACATGATGAAAAAGAACACTATTCAATTTGAACTGCCCAAAAGTCGCACTCGTGCTCACTTTGTGCTGTTCGCTGAGAACACACCTTTCAAACAGAAAGTGGTGGAGAGCAAGCGTTCCTATCGTCGTACCCCTAAACATCGTAACTCAGCCTTGGAGGGCTAAATGAGTCTGTTAGACTGTGCCAATACGGCAATTTTTCAGCGCCAGCTCAAAACTGAGCAGGCAGTCCGCTTCATCGTGAAGCTAACCGGCGTCAACGAGGAATCCGCCCGTGCCGCCATACAGGACACACTGTTATGGTATCGCGCACGATAACAGGCATCCTGCTGGTTGGCGTTCTAAATGGCTGCGCCAGCCAACCCACGCCAAGGTACACACATTTTCCAGAACCACGCATTCAGCTGAACGAACTGCGATTGGTACAGGTGGACTGTGGACATCGTGACTTCCAGATTGCTTGGTTGGAGCGACAAATGTCCATGCCACGTGAAGAGCCACAACACTTGGCCTATGAAATAGACTGGAATCGTCGTGCCAAAGAACTCATGTGGCAGATTCGAACTCAATGCTATTAAGGCGCATATGAAACACACTCTATTGTTCATTGCACTGTTCTCTGCAGGATCTGCTCATGCAGAATGCTTTGCCCGCAGTGCCATGAGTCATCACATGCGAGCTCAAGTTGAGCGTATCACAGATGTGCATGAAACTGTGGTGCCCACACCCACTGGCCAAAAGCGTTGTACAGTGAGTTTTCGAGCACTGATAAACGGCGACTGGCACTCTGGCGAAGGCATGGCACAGAGCCGTCCGGACCTGCCCACAGGACAACTGTGCAGTCAGGCCATGAACAGCGGAACCACTTTCTTACTGCAAAGTCTGGGTGGCAGTCGTTTGAGCATGGAGCAGGAAATGGTGTGTTCGGACGAGCCCAAACCGCATGTGCGATTGGTGAATGTGGGCGAAGTGATTCGCGAGAGTGAAGTGCAACCACATGCTAGAAATCGTCGTCCGTTTATCTACAAAGGTTCTACCTGTCGTTGGTTCAGTCAATTTGATCCGCATGAAGTGGTCCTGGAACCACAGGAAGGCATCATGTGCAAAATGGCCAACGATCAGTGGAAAGTGGTTGACAAGTTCTAGTCAATCTGTTACAGTGCAGTGGCAACTTGTATTTTTTTGTGTTTAACTTTATGGAGAATTAGAAATGAAACGTCTGATTGCTGCAACATCCGTTGCCGTGGTGCTGACTGGTTGTGGCACATTCGGCGCAAAGAGCAATGCTCAAGCACCAATTCCTAGTCCTACACCTGCTGTGACCAAAGATCAAACAGTGGCAGCTCAGGGCAAGGTTGATGCTCCTTCTACCATTGACATTCCCGCATGGTACATCAAGGCTCCAGCCAGCACCGAGGATTATGTTTACATCTCGGGCACAGGCTATTCCAGCGATCTGAGCATGAGTCAGAGCAAGGCAGTGCTGGATGCACAGGTCAAACTGGCTGACAAAATCAACGGCACAGTCAACGCCCTGATGAAACAGTACAAAACTGACAATGGCGGTGCAGTGGGCACTGACAAGACCAGCCTTACTGTGAAGAAGCTGATTGTGGACACCGCAGTCACTGGCTATCATCTCGAAGACAGTCGTGTGGTAAATGAGAATCGTGCATATCGTAGTTTTGTGCTGATTCGTTATCCAATGGGCGACGCCAATCGCTTGCTCAAAGACAAACTGCAACGAGAGAATCAAAACGGCACCAATGTGGATGCTGCTCTTGACGAACTAGAGCAGGAGATCAACAGCCGAAAAAAGCCCGTAGCCCGGCCAAAGACTAACACAGAACCTCAGGTCAAAGCCGGGCCTACTCCCAACACTGGCAATGTGCAAGCAGTGCCAGACACCAACGGTGCAGTGGAAACACGCAGTCTAGACCCTGCACCTGTTGTGGACAAACAGAGTTGGGCTCGTTCGGATGTGATATTGGCTCGTTCAGATTTCACTCCACCACTGACTCTTCGTGAAATTCAAACCATTGAACGTGACAACAATCTTGCCGAGGTGAGCAACATGGATCTGCGACGCCGCAGGGCAGAAGCCATGCTCAAACCAGGTGCTTATGTGCAGCGTTTCACAGTGCGATAATCACATCCTATAACGCCCTCCATGTGCAGTTTAAATACTGTACTGGAGGGTGTTACCATGAGCAGACCAAGTATGATAACTCGTTATATGACAGCGGGGCTGCCATGTGTCAGCGAACAAAAGCGTTTGCCTTATCGCCCGGAAGCTCAGGAAGTGGATTCGTTATATAGGGTTTTAAATAGAAACATTTTTGGCAACCAGCTCACACAACCGCCCATGTACATAGGACAGTTGAAACAGGCCTGGGGTCGCTGTATATGGTTGCCGGTTCGTCAACGCCGCAGCAGTTGGGGCAAGTCAGGAACCTGGTGCATGATCGAACTCAATGACAAATACATCAGTCCACAATGGTTTTGTGCCACACTGGCACATGAAATGGTGCACCAATGGCAGTGGGACATTTATCGTTGGCAACACCTGGAAAACCATGGGCGAGACATGTGTCTGGATTCGGGCGCACACGGTCCTAGTTTTCATGTCTGGCGAGATGCTCTAGCAGACTGGGGCATTCCTCTCAAATTAGCACACAGCCAAAAACGCTGGTATCGCTCACAAGACTTGTTCAAGAGCTAGATTTCTGCTATAATACAATCAACTACTAACAGGAGTTCAAATGCCTCATTTTGTACCTACCGTACTTGAAAAAACGTCACATGGCGAACGTGCCTATGACATCTACAGTCGCTTGCTCAAGGACCGTATTGTGATGCTGGACACGGATGTAAACGAACATTCAGCCAGCCTTGTAACCAGCCAATTGCTGTTTCTGGAAAGCGAAAACCCAGAAGCAGACATCTTGTTTTATATCAATTCACCAGGCGGTGTTGTAACCGCTGGCATGGCCATATATGACACCATGCAGTATATCAAACCCGATGTCAGCACCATTGTGCTGGGGCAGGCCTGCTCCATGGGCAGTCTACTTGCACAAGCAGGCGCCCCGGGCAAACGCTATATTCTACCCAATGCACGACACATGATTCACCAGCCTTCAGGTGGTGCTGGCGGACAAGCCACAGACATGGAAATCCAGGTGCGTGAAATACTCAAAATGAAGCGCAGCCTTACTGAAATCTATGTAAAGCACAATTCTGCGGGCAAGGTCTATGATGAAATCGCAGCGGATCTAGAGCGTGACTATTTCATGAGCGCACATGAAGCAGTGGCCTATGGACTAGCTGACTCAGTGATTGATAGACGCTAGGCCTGCAAACAGGCGCTAAATACACCAGCGCCTCTTAGAACTAGCCAAAATACTACCAAAAAATCCCGCTAGTCGGGATTTTTGTCTGTTTTAGTTCCTACGGTGTCTACGGTAAATAGGATATAGGACTAAAACATGCGCATTGACGACTTTTTCCAGATTGATCTAGCGGTACATTTTCATGATAACTTGAACCCGCGCCTATTTGATCAAGACCAGCAGATGCACCCAGAAGTGCGTCATGCACTGCTGAACATAGCCAAGCACTTTCAAAACTTTCTGGGTGTAGAAGACCTGGATCTAGTGGACATCACAGTGAGTGGCAGCAATGCAGCATACACATATACTCCACACAGTGATTTGGATCTGCACCTGGTTGTGATGTCTGGCACAGACAATCACGATCATGATGCTCACATGCGTCAACTGTTTGATGCCAAAAAGTATCAGTACAATGATCAACACGAAATTCGTGTGCGTGACATCGATGTAGAACTGTATGTACAAGACGCTGATCAACCGCATGTGAGTGCAGGTGTGTACAGTGTGATGAAAAACAAATGGATTCGTTTGCCAAGACGTCGCAGAGCAGACATAGACGATTACGCAGTAAAAAACAAGTTTCAGAACATGCGCGGGCGCATCAACCAGGCCATACTCAGCGACGATATTGATCGTGTGCAGGCAGTCTGGGACGATGTGAAAAACATGCGCAAAACCGGGCTCACCAGAGAAGGTGAATTTTCTCCTGAGAATCTAGCATTCAAGATTCTAAGAGCCCAGGGCATGATTGAAAAGTTAAAAAATCATGTGCTGTCAATTACCAGCAGCGATCTCAGCATTGACGAAGACGGCGAATTTGGTGACAGCAATCCCATGTTGGACAATGAAGAATACATTGACGAAGGTCAGTACGCCACAACAGTGAACAAGAATGATCCACTGGCCAGTTATGATCTAATTTCAGAACGCACCCTAGGTGGGTTCCGTGTAACACCCTTGGATGTGCAAAGCACTGAACTGGATGAGATTGATCGTAGAGGATTTCTCAAAGCCATGGGCGGTGCTGCACTGGCAGGCGCCACAGGCATGGCAGCAGCAGGCGACTTGGAACGCAGCATAGGCCCACTGCCTATCATGGCCACCATCAAGGTGCAGATGCCAGATGGCACAGTAAAAGTTAAAAAGATCGATCTTGGTCATGAATATGATTACAGACTTGATGATGCCAAGAAAGAAATTGAACAGATTTTAGATCGCAAAGGCGTTAGAAATTATACAATTCATCTGGACAGGTACAATGACAACAGTGCCTATCTAGATCGTGACACAAATAAAAACACTTCCAAGAATGATTATGTAGACAACAAACCCTCGACACCAGGGCCTGCTGGCAAAGACCGCAACTACATGGACAACAAGCCTTACAAACCCAGCGGCAACAAGAACTACATGGATCCAGCAGTGCAAAATGAAGCACTGAAATTGGACGCACCACAAAAGAAACTGGACAGAGATGAACTGCATGGCTATGTGGATCGTATCAAGAGTGGAACCAAAACCAAAGCAGACAAGTTCAAACCAATCATACACGGCAGCAACATCAAGGCAATCACACAAAGCGACAACCCAGATGACAAATGGGATCTTGATGACCTAGCTCAACAGATCATGCAACGCCCTACCAAGATTCTTGGCACCAATGCTAAAATGGCCAAGAGCAAAGAAGAAGGGGCAATGACATACGACTTAACGCTACCAGCACTTTCCGGCATAGTGGTGGATGAGGAAACAGGCGACTTTGTGCAAATTGAAACCTGCCCAGGTGCAGGTGAATGCCAACTGTATTGTTATGCTCGCAAGGGCGGCTATGTGATGTTCCCAGACAGTTCAATGAGTGCTGCTCGTGCTTTGAATTTCCTTGTGAATGATCCTGAAGGTTACATGAGCATGTTTGATCGTGAAGTTAAACAGGCATTGGCTCGTACAACCAAGGCAGGCATCAAACTGTTGGTGCGTATTCATGATGCAGGTGATTTCTTCTCCAAAGAGTATTATGATCTGGCCATGAAAGTGGCAGACAACAATCCAGACGCCAAGTTCTACTTCTATACCAAGATGGGCGACCTAGCACAAGATCCAGGTGCACCGTCCAATGTCATAGGACAGTTCTCCACTGGCGCACAGGGCCGTGAAGTAAAAAAAGTGCAGTTTCAGCGTGATGCTGGACAGCATGTGAAAGATGCTATTACCTTGCCCAAGGACATGTTCCGCGATCTATTCCAGACTGATAAAAAAGGCAAGTATGTGAAAGATGAAAAAGGTCGCAGTGTGGTCAAAGGCGACGCCGAATGGAATCAGTTCAAGCAAGAATTGGCTGCAAAGTATAAACTGGATCCCGACACAATTATCACCTATGATCAAATGTTGAAGATTCCTGAAGGGCCAAAACCCAAATGGAATGTGATTGTGTTCCCTGCAGGACATGGCGACCTGGGAGCGAGCCGCTTGGATGTGTCCCGACAATTTTTAATGTTCCACTGATATGAAAAGTTTAGAATTTTTATTAGAGTATGACCGCGGTAAGACCGCAGCAGCCTATGGTGAAAAAATGCTGTCAGTGGCAGTGAGAGACGCATGGTTTGTGCAACAGTATAACAATGCGTTACCAGGCGGCGATATCAAAGAAGTTGCAAAGAAGAATCCTGAACAGGTACTGGACTATCTGTTGACCTGGATTGAACGCGGTGACCCCACACGCAACAAAGAATACAGTCAGAGCATTGCCAAACTGTATGCCAATGGGCAAAGCAAGTTAGAAGATGTTGCCAGTACTCTAGCAGACTATCTTGCCAAGTTTGACAAACTCAAGCGTCGCAAAAAGATTCAACCTCCACGCAATGACTTTAACCGTTACAAGAATTTAGAAGACTTCTATGACGTTGTGGACGAGTATCCCGACGAAGAAGTAGAAGACAAGCCAGAAGAAAAGAAAAATGCACAGGAACTGTATCGTGACAGCAAACTGATCGTGACTGTGCCGCAGGATGTGGAAGCTGCCTGTTACTATGGACAGGGCACACGCTGGTGTACCGCGGGCAAGAACAACAACATGTACAGTTA
>JACCDW010838910.1_pt1 | contig 11532 bp, 14 predicted proteins | sample 7449781 | NCBI WGS metagenome assembly JACCDW01 (sample SAMN15323449, study PRJNA562643) | freshwater metagenome | isolation source: river surface water | place: USA:Blue River Watershed | collected 2017-08-18
AGTATTAAAATATGAATCCTTTTTAGAAACTATGCAATTTGCAGCTTTAAGTAATGCTCAAAAATTAGCAAAAGAAGAAGAGAATAGAAGAAAGAAAAAACAAGAACAAGAGAAAACTGATAGTTCTAAAGATACAAATACTCAAGACAAACCTGTTCAACATGTAGAGGGAGAAACAGAAGGTCAAATGGAAATGGAAGAGACAGAAGGTCAAATGGAAATGGAAGAGACAGAAGGTCAAATGGAAATGGAAGAGACAGAAGGAGAAGAGTCTGTTGAGAAATAGAATTTTTGTCTAATGAAATATATAAAACCATATAGAATATTTGAGAGTTACAATAGATTTGGTTCTAAAACTATTACTGAATCCGAGTTTGACAAAATCAGAAAAGAGAATTGTAAAAACTGGACTAAAGCTAAAACTGAACTTTTCAGAGGTATGCCAAATTTAGGTGACTATATTTTTGTTGATCCTAAACTTGGTGATTTTAGAAGTTCAATTGAAGATACCAACATACATTTAGAATTAATGTCGAATCTTCCAAGTTGGAAAGATTATCCAAGATACGATAGATGTGTTATTGGTGGAACTCCTGGTTCATCAACAGGCACTTATGGCGAAACTGTATATGAAATGATACCATTTGATGGTGTTAAAATCGGAGTCTGTCCTAATTCAACTATTTGGGAATCATTTGGAAGTGACTTTGATGAATGGGGTGGTGATATTTATTTGGTTGAACATTTTTTAGATTCCATCGAATTAAATTCTAATTGGATACAAATTGGTGGTGAAACACTTGAAACAAAATTAAAATCAATTGATAGATTTGATTTAGAAAAAGAAGAAATTGATAATTTTATTATTGATTGTGCTTTATATCATAAAAAGAAGAAAGAAGAAATAACTGGAGAAGACTGTTATAACTTTATAAATGACTACATTTTTAATCCTGAAAAAAGAGGATTTGAGTTAAAGACGTATGATGTTGATTTCACTGTTGAAAAATCTAAACAAATTTGGACAGAAGGTCCAGTTCTTTTAATTAAATACGGTTTAGCTTAGAAACTTCTAAAGTCTTTTACACCACCAATATTTTGTAGAATAGGAGCTGTGTTTTTGATACCAGAAACCGGTGTTACTGTTTTCACTTTATCAGGATTAATAACTGAGTTCATTTCATCTGGATATTCTGTAAAGTAGTCAATTAGAAATTGTATATTTTCTTCTTCTGATTTTTCATCATCCCATAGTTCGGTAAGATGTTGTTTATTTAATTCAACATACTCTTTTACCTTTTTATTTAATACAGGGTTCCATTCAGACCACTCTTTTATAAACTTCATAAGTTATATATTATTTACCTAATATCGATTTAATCTTTGAGTCTCTTATCTCTTGAACTATTAATTCTTTTAGAAATCTATATGAATATCTTTTTCCTGATTTATGATTATAGTAGATTTTTATATGGTCTCTATCAACTACATAACCACCATATTCACAATACAATGGGACAAAACCTTTTGTTCTCATATTATCAAAATACCAACAAATACTTTCATCATTAATCATACTATTATATAATATTATTTTATTTTGTTAAACTTTTTTGGCATAACAAAATATAAAATTAAGAAAGTCAGAAAAACTGACAATTTGTCATAAAATAAACTTTGGCAAATAAATTGATATAATCATTACTAAAAAATTAAAAATTTATGAGTAAAAAAGATGTAATAATCGGAATTGACTTAGGAACAACAAACTCCTGTGTCGCAGTCGTAGAGGGCGGTGAGCCAATTGTAATCACAAATGCTGAAGGTAAAAGAACAACACCATCTGTTGTAGGTTTTACCGACAAAGACAGAAAAATCGGAGACCCAGCTAAACGTCAAGCTGTGACTAATCCAAAGAAAACAGTTTATTCAATTAAACGTTTCATTGGTAAAGATTTTTCAGTTTGTAAAGATGAGGTAGGTAGAGTACCTTATGAAGTTGCAAATACTGGAACTAATGTACCAGGTGTTAAAATTGATGATCGTATTTACACACCTCAAGAAATTTCAGCAATGATTTTGCAGAAAATGAAAAAGACGGCCGAAGATTATCTTGGATGTGAAGTGAATAGAGCCGTAATTACAGTACCAGCTTACTTTGGTGACGCTGAAAGAACTGCAACTATTGAAGCTGGTGAAATCGCTGGTCTTAAAGTTGAGAGAATTATCAATGAGCCTACAGCAGCCGCTTTAGCTTATGGTCTTGATAAGAAAAATACAGATGCTAAAATCTTAGTATTTGACTGTGGTGGTGGTACTCATGACGTATCTGTACTCGAAATCGGTGACGGTGTATTTGAAGTTAAATCTACTGATGGTGATACTCACTTAGGTGGTGACGACTTTGATAACGCAATCATCAACTGGATGGTTGAAGAATTCAAATCTGAAAACGGTATGGATTTATCAAAAGATCCTATGGCTTTACAACGTCTTAAAGAGGCGGCTGAAAAAGCTAAGCTTGAATTGTCTTCAACATCACAAAGTGAAATTAATCTTCCATACATTACGGCACAAGATGGAATGCCACTTCACTTTGTTAAACAATTGACTCGTTCTAAATTTGACCAAATGACAGCCAAATTGGTTGAAAGAACTATCAATTGTGCGAAAAGTGCTCTTAAGTCAGCTGGTCTAAAACCATCTGAAATTGATGAAGTTATTCTAGTTGGTGGTTCAACAAGAATTCCATCAGTTCAAGAGGCACTTGAAAGTTACATTGGGAAGAAACCAAACAAATCTGTAAATCCAGATGAAGTAGTTGCTTTAGGTGCCGCTATTCAAGGAGCAGTTCTTACAGGAGGAATTACAGATGTTCTTCTCTTAGATGTAACTCCACTTTCATTAGGTATCGAAACTATGGGAAGTGTTATGACTAAATTGATTGAGGCTAATACAACCATTCCGACCCGTAAGTCAGAAACGTTCTCTACAGCAGCTGATAATCAATCATCTGTAGAAATTCATGTTCTACAAGGTGAACGTCCTATGGCAAAAGATAACCGTTCTTTAGGTCGTTTCCACTTAGATGGAATCATGCCAGCACCGAGAGGAATTCCTCAGATTGAAGTAACATTTGATATTGACGCGAATGGAGTTCTTTCAGTATCTGCAAAAGATAAGGCTTCTGGTAAAGAGAACACTATCCGAATTGAAGGTGGTTCTCAATTAACCAAAGAGGAAATTGAGAGAATGAAGTCAGAAGCAGAGGCAAATGCTGAAGCTGATAGACTTGAAAAAGAAAAAGTCGATAAACTGAATATGGCTGATAATTTGATTTTCCAAACAGAAAAACAAGTTAAAGAATTCGGTGAGAAATTAACAGAGGAAGATAAGTCAGCAATTAATACAGACTTAGATTCACTTAAAAAAGCACATTCTGATAAAGATGTGGCTAAAATCGATGAAACTTCACAAAAGTTGAATGAGACTTGGTCAACAATCTCAACTAGATTATATCAAGAGTCTTCTCAACAACCAGGTGAGGATAACTCCAACCCTAATGATGAAGTTCAAGATGCAGACTTTGAGGAAGTAAAGTAATATCTACTTGTTAAAGATATGAAAAACAAAAAACCCAGTCATATGACTGGGTTTTTTTATTACATTGAATCGTAATCACCACAAGTTGACCTACAATCTCTATCTAAATCTTCATAGTCAGAATCATTAGTTATGATATTTTCATCTGTACAAAGATATGACATAGTATCCATATAAGGATAATAACCAAAATCTGTTTTATCAGCTCTTACAATAATTCTACCTAATTTTCTAACATCACCATTAGTTATTTGTTCCCACTGTTCCATAGACTGTGATGTTTTCCACCACCATCCATTCTTCTCAGCAAATTGCTTAAACAATTCTACATCAGAATCATGTGTGGTATAAATTCTATCCATAAAAGTAATACTCTGACCATCAAATTCAGCCTCCCATAAAATGGCTCTTCCTCTAATTTTATCTGAAACATATTTATCACCGTCAATTCTACCATTCTCTGAATAAAGAATAACCATAGAAACTTGTTTATTCTTACAATAAATATCAAAGTAACTAGAGTTAACTTCAGCCATACAAGAGTTATTTAATGTACCACCACCACTTACATAGTAATCGTTATCATACCAATATGCTATATCTTTACCCTTAACAATATCAAATTGTTTAAGAGCATCTTTAGCAAAATCATATGTTGCTTTATATTGATTAGTAAAGTCTTCGATATCTTTATCAGTAAAAGTAACATTAGCGCTTCTTAGTAAAGCTCTTACAAGTCTACCAATCTTCATATTATTTCTAGATGTACTCCAAACTGCTTTAATTTCAGGGTCACTAATTTCTAAACAAGCTTTATTTAAAACTGTTAATCTTGGAGTTTCAACATCGTATTCTTGAAATAAAACAAAAGTTTTTCCAGATACTGAACTTATTGTTTCTGATAAAATAGTCCCAAATGTACCTACATCAGGTGCCCAGTTTTGTCTACCTTCTTTATCATAACCAAGAGCTTCAAATATTTTATTATTTTTATCACTATGAGTAAGGTACTTACCACCCTCAAAAACCATCCAAGTTTCAGGTTTTCCAGCATAAAGCTCTTGAGCCTTTCTATCTGGTGTAAAACTAACAGCGTCTTTTTCATCTGTTATATCAATAAAATTATACTGTACTGGGTGGTCTTTTGAGTTTATTTTTATTAGTTCTGATGCAATTTTATTCCCATTGAACTTATTAATCAAGTTAATAAATTTTGATGAAAATACTACTTTAGACTCAAGTAATAAATCATATATCTGGTTTTCTAATAAAAATTCATTATATCTATTAATCATAAAAAAATTATTTATATTAAAGTATATATTAATTGATAATTTCCAATTATGAGTTTTTTATACAAAAAGATATAATTATATATACCTGTATGAAAGTAATTTTAGGTAAGATTGTAAAGAAAAAAATTATTAGTATAATTAAAGAAATTGGCATTGATGTCTTTGAACTTGTTGTACAAATGCCTGTTAGTTTCATTATTTTTGATTCGATAGAATATGTAGAATCAACAAATAAATTATTACTACATTATTGGGAAGAAGATTTTGATATGTCTTATGACTTTGATGATTTAGAAAATGAAGACAAACTAAAAATCTACGAAATACTTTCTAATTTTTAGAATCTTGGTAAAGTACCTCTTTGTGATGTATCTAAACTATTCAACATTTCAATAAGTTCTTTCTGTGGGAATAGGCCAAATTTTTCATTTTCTATTTGAGAGTCTGTTCTTAATCCACCAGAAGTAAGATATTTTTGATTATAATTAAACCAGTCTTCGTTATAGATAGAACTTTCAATTGGAATATTCCATCTGTTTTGTATGTAGGTAATTAATTTTGATAACGAATCAATTTGTTTTTCAGTATATCTTTCCCAATATTTATATCCTCTAAATGGTCTTTCTAATTCAACAACATCTTTTTCAGACACTGGTTTATTAACAGAGTTTAGAAATGAACCATCTTTAGATAAAGTTAGAGGACCATAGTTACAAATCTCAATTGTTATTGATCTTGAGTTTAGTTCTTCATTTTTTGGATCATCTTCAAGATGATATGCCCAATATCTATCATCAAAAGCTCTTAATATTTTACCATCCCAGACTGTTTCTGATGATGAAGAAGAACTTCTTCCGATTACATAGTTAACACCACTTCTTTTTAATTTAGGTTTACCATTTGATTGTAGTATAAGTTCTCCGTTAGAGTCTTTCATAAAATTTGATGACCATCTACCAATACTCCAGTCTGGTCTTGATCCTCCAGATGTGTGATGTAAAAATATTGTATTCTTTTTAGTCTGTTTTTTTATATACTCATCATCATTTAATAAACAATCATAAATAGTAAGTCCGTTATCGCCAATATATGAAGCGTCATAAGGTATCTCTTTTACAGTCAAAGGTTGCTTAGGTAATTCCATCTTTTCATTTTCAATTTGTAATGGAGTTGGATTTGGATTATAAGCAAGAATTTGAGACCAAGTTTGTGGACCGACCGTACCATCTGGTCTTAGTTGAACCTTTCTTTGGAAATTTGATACAGCAATCAAGGTATTCTGACCAAAAAAACCATCTACTCTTTCCTTAAAAAATCCAAATTCTTTAAGTTTGTTTTGTACAAATCTGACATCATCACCTGTCATTCTTAATGATATTACCCTATTTAGTTTCATTATAATAAATTGTTATTTTTGTATCTTTCTTTTTGCTTTTTCTCTAAATATGCTTTTACATCAGCATAAGTAACATTTCCTGGATTGTTGGTAATTTTATCAGGATTAGCATCTGTTATTTTTTCAATCTTCTTTAATTCATCATTTTTGACTTTCTCTTCATATTTTAAGTCTACATCTTTAAGTATGAAACCAATATAATGGTCTACTCCTTTTTCTTTAGCCAATTTATGATCAAATGTAAAAAGAAATTCCTCAAATGAATCTCCGATATATACGGCAAAAGCGTCATCTCTAATAGCATAATCAACATAAAATTTCATGTCTCCTACATTACCTTGTGCGTAAATTGTAGTTCGATATTGATTTTGATAAGTATAAGAAAATTGGTCGCTTGTATTTAGACCTCGTCTACCGTTTTTTTCAACAGTAGCAACTAATCCTAAATTTTGTCTAAAGTATCTAGACCTCTTAAAAATCTGTGCATTTTGAAACGAACATACTACATTTATTGCCATACATTATTTATTAAAAAAATGTAGCTTCCTTATTCAGTTTCTATCTCAAATTCATCGTCTTCATCACCAAATGTCTCATCTAGTTCTAATTTTAAGTCGATGATGAACTCTTCAGATATTTTTTTGATTTCGACATTTTTAGATATCTGACCGATTATCTCAAAGTTAGCATTGATATCATACTTCTTGAATTTGATATAACAATTTTTTACATCTTCAAGTTGGAAGTCTTTATTTGGATCCTTAGGTAGTGCTTCTTTCAAGTCTATCATAATTATCATAGTGTACATAAAGTCAACATCTACAAATGTAACTGTCAAAGAATCGTATAATTTAGAATATTTAGAAATTTCAGAGCTTTCTAACTTCAATCCAAGATCCTTAAAAGATATTTTAGACTTATCTTTTGATTGTTCCTTAGCTTGTTTTATTGATTTTACCTTTTGTTGTTCTTCATTCTCTTCTCTATCTGAACCAGGATAATCAAACATCTTATCAATTTTTCTCTTTAATTGAGTAAGAACTGTAGAAATATAAGTTTCAGGTGTGTCATTTAACAACTCCTCTTTGATAAACTCTGTAAATTTAATAACTTTCATAATGTATATATTAAATTTGATTTTCTATTATAAGTAAATTCTTTCAGAATTAATTTGTAAACCTAAGAATTCTTTAGACTCTTGGTCAAACTCCTTTGGTTCTTCTGTGGTCAGATACTTAATTGTTCCACTTTTAGAACAATTGATATCAGATACTTTTAGATAATCTGATAGAATTTTATCCTGTGATAATATTTTCAAATCTGGATAAATTTCTTTAATATAATTCTTTAATAAATTAAAGTGTGTACATCCTAATAAAATTACTTCTATGTCTGGATTATCTCTGAATAAATCTTTTAAGTCCTTTTTTATTATTTCCTTTCCAGATAAAGTATTATGGTAACCACTTTCTATTAAAGAAACCCACATTGGACAATCTTTGACTACTACACCTGGAATATTGTAAACTCCTGATTCAAAAGTACTTGTTGTTGATAGAACAGCAATCTTGTCAAATTTAGAAATAAATTCTATTGTTGGTTGGACAATACTTATTGTATTTTCAGTATTTAGCTCTTTTTTTGAGGAGGCTGTATTACAAGCTATAATTACTTTACAACAACCTAAACTAAACAGATAGTCAATAGCTTGTTTAGAATAATTAATAACATCACTATCTGAAAGATTACCATAGGGAGATCTTGAATTATCTCCTAAATAAATAAAGTCATAATCTGGAAACTGATTTTTGATAGAATTTAATATGGTCAATCCTCCGTATCCAGAGTCAAAAACACCCACTGGTGAATATTTACCAAAATCACTAAACTTGTTAAGATAATTCATTAAAATTATATATTAATAAAAAATTTTTATTATATTTGTTAAATGAAGAATATTGGATACTGTTGTATTCCGATGGGTTGTAATGTTGGTCTCAAAAAGAAAGAACAAATTACAGTTAACAGAGGAATGGTTCGTAAAACATTTGATGCCAAAGGTTTACCTTATGTATCTGAACTAGTTATTGAGAATCTCAAAGATACTCTCAAAGTATTAGATTATAATCTTAAAAATCATATCTATATCTACCGTTTGAGTTCAGACTCATTTCCTTGGATGTCTGAATATGAGTTCTCTGAACTACCTAACTTCAATGTTATCCAAAATCTTATGACTAAAATTGGAGATAAGATTAAGTCAAATGGTATTCGAGTGAGTTATCACCCAGGTCCTTTCAATGTTTTAGCAAGTGAGAATACATCAGTTGTAGAAAAAACAATCAAAGAATTAAATAAACATGCTGAGTTAATGGATTTGATGGGTTTAGACCAAACTACGTTCTATCCAATCAATATTCATATAAACACTACTCAACCAACCAGAGAAGAAGCCGCTCAACGATTTGTAGATAGATTTCCGAGTCTTTCTGAGTCTTGTAAGAAAAGATTAACACTTGAAAATGATGATTCACCAAATCAATACTCTGTAAAGATTTTACATGATTTAGTTCATACTAAAATTGGTATTCCAATTGTATTTGACCAACATCACTTTAATTATGGTCCACAAGACCAAACTATGGAAGAAGCTCTTAAACTAGCACATTCAACTTGGTCTACAAGAGCAATGACTCATATGAGTTCACCAAAAACATTAGAAGATAATTCTGGTAAACAAACCGCACACGCTGATTACATTTATGAAGAAATTAAAACATTTGGTCTTGACTTTGATACAGAGATTGAGGCAAAAGCAAAAGACCTCGCAGTTATCAGATACAGACAACAATTTAAAGTTCTCAAAGGGTGATTTTGTTAGAATATTTCCTGAACCTGATGGTATCTGGTCGGTTTCATTCTCGGTTTCATTCACTGGTAAAATAATCGACTATGAATCTGGGTTAAAAGAACCTGTTTACATAGTTGAGACTTATTCGTCTAATCTTAGATTTCCAGAATCTGTGTTAAAACACAACAACCCAGATGATGAAAGAGATTGGAAACTTAAACAATTATTGAAATAAAAAAACCCACTTAAATTTAAGTGGGTTTTTTATTATATTTTTTACAATTATTCTTTTACTTTTCTAACATTACTTAATGCTGCATCTCCTAAAAGTCCACCGAATCCAGCAGCTATAAGTGCTGCGTAAATAATCTCAGGAGTAGATGGTTCAACAGACCCAGTTGCAACTGAACCAGCCATTATGATATAAATCAAAAGACCTACGAATAATGCTCCAACACCCCAACTTTTTAATTTATCTATCCAGTATTCTTTAGAATCTATTTTTCTACTTTTTCCAAAATCAGAAATATCTTCATAACCAGAATCTTTAAGTGCACTTGCGATTTTTTTAGCTTCTTCTGGATTTTTTTTAAGTTCTTCTTTTAATTTATTGAAATCAGATACAGATTTTAATTTATCCAATAAAGATTGAAAAATTTCACTATAAACTTCACCACTTTTAGCGATTGGGTCAGATGGCATAAACATCATATCTTGTCCTTCATTAATATTTAAAGATTCAAATTTTTTAATATATTTCATAATATAAGTAATTTTTTATAACATATATATTTAATAATAAAACTAAAAAACACAATTTAATAAAAAAAGAGTCTAAATGACTCTTTTTTCCTTTTCTAATTTTTCTTTTTCCATTTCTTCTGGATGAAGTAATCCTCTTCCATATTTACTGAATCTTTCTTTATATCTTAATTTAACCCTATCTGAAATAGGAATTGATGATCCTTCTTCATCAAGTTTAACAAACAGCATTTTTGTTGAACAAACTAATTCTTGTTTACCTGTATGAACATTGTGTTTTCTTGCCTCAAGATTAATAGTGATTGATGTTTTACCAAACTTATCAACTGAAGCATAAATCTTAATTAGATTTCCAACTTTAACTGGACTCTTAAAAACTACTTCTTCTATTTTCAATGTCACCATTTTAGCTGAGTCACATATCTGACAAGCATAAGCCGCAGCAGCCTCATCTAAAAAAGACATCATATTACCACCGAAAAGATTTCCATGCACTCCTAAATCAAGTGCCATACATATTTTTGTTGTTACTAATTCCATAAATATTGTATCAAAATTTATAATATATGTTTATTTAATTTCATAGTATTTAAATGTCAATGGTGTATCTTGCCAAGTTGGATATAAATCTATAGTATCATCAGGGGTTAAAAAATTATCAGCAATAGATACTAAGTGAGTACCTGGTTTGAGATTAGATACTATAAACTCTACATCAGATTCATCAAATAATAAGTCATTAACAAATACAAAAGAAGCATCTGAGAAATCAATATTTCTGATATCATCATTGATGAATTGAATACTATCATTTGGATTTATTTGGTCTTTAATATACTCGGAATACAAAAATCTTACTTTATCAAGTTCAACTCCAATAAATTTACCAAACCCAGAGATAAGTGAGAGGTGTAGTACAATTTTTCCATTACCTGATCCAATATCATAAAATACTGAACTTGAATTAATATCCATCTTTGTTTTTATAAAGTTGTAAAGCTTATCAACACCAATCTTTTTTAACTCACCATATGTTGTTTTTAAGTCTTTAAGTTTAGAAACATATTCCCATGCTTGTTCAGTTTCAAGATACTTTAGAGTTTCTTCTCTTTTTCTTTCTTTAATTCTGTTATACTCATCTATTTGTTCTTGGTCGAGTTGGTTCCAGAAATCAAATTCATTTGCAATGTCATCTATCTCAAATAAATTATGTGAGTAAAGACTTTTAATTAAGTCAAAATTTTGTATTCTTTTAACTATATCATCCATAGTGAACTATTTCCAAACCAGCATTTTTAAGGAATTCAATTCCAGATAAATCTTTATAATTTTCGATATAAACAAGTCTTTTAATTCCAGATTGAAGAATTAGTTTTGAGCAGTCTTTACAAGGTGAATGTGTTTGATATAAAGTAGCTCCATCACAAGAGTGACCGTGTTTAGCACATTTTAGAATAGCATTAGCTTCTCCGTGTATTACATACCAATTAGTATCACCATCAACATTTTCACAAGAGTTATCAAAACCAGTTGGTGTTCCATTATACCCATCAGATATAATCATACCATTTTTAACAATAAGAGCTCCTACTTGTTTTCTGGTACAATGTGAAAGTTTTGCCCAC
>JACCDW011490748.1_pt1 | contig 11531 bp, 8 predicted proteins | sample 7449781 | NCBI WGS metagenome assembly JACCDW01 (sample SAMN15323449, study PRJNA562643) | freshwater metagenome | isolation source: river surface water | place: USA:Blue River Watershed | collected 2017-08-18
CGCTAGCAGATTCTGGGGATGCAGTCGGCAAGATGCAATCAACGTTATGGCATTGAAAGAATGCGGGCACTGAGAAAAAGCAACCCGCTAGTCGATATAATCAAACTCCACTAGGTTATATTGGCTTCCGAGCGAATACAAGTGACGGTAGTGTATGGGGAGAGAAGGCGCTCTGCTTCCTAATAAGCACCCGGGTTGGAGATGGTGAAGCTCATCGTGATGACGCTTTCTTTTTATTTCACCCTGCAAAGGGTGATCTATGGCTCCACTTTCGTGATAACTTCTTAATAGTAGAAAATATATCTTACAAGTGAAAGAGCGTAGTGAAACGAAGCGATTGAACGCAGTAAGATAAGACCGTAAGGTCTTAGATAAGACCGTAAGGTCTTAAAACAACACAATGAACAGCTATGGCTAGACTAATGTGGTTCAAACGAACCGAAGTCAAAAAAAATCCCAGTCTATGCTGGGATTTCTTATAGATACTCTGTGGCTTGTTTTCCGGACTTGATCTGATTATAATTATTGAGTATTTTGACTACTAACTCTCTTTCTGAGTAACTAAGTAGCCATACTTCCGACCAACTAAATGAGCCTTCACTGAATACAACTAATTCAGTTAACTGCTTTTGGAGATCAGCGGCTTCCTTCCTGAGTTTACCTAAATACTTTACAATGTCTTCAGGTTCAGCTGTGGTTAGGAAGCTGTGAAAAAATTTACTGGGTCAAAGCCAACCTCCTGTGTAAACGGACCGTGATCCTCACATTCTAGTTGTACTGTTTTGTTAACACCAATTTTGTTGATGTTGCCAATTTTTTCTTCAATTGTCTTGCCGATGATAGTTTCGCAGTTTTCTAAAAATTCGCGAATTACTTTTGGGTCGTTGACAATAAACGTTTCGCTATCTTCCCCGACACCTTTGATGCTGGCAACGCTGTCTACAATTAGATCAAAGTTAAGTGCGGCAATGCGTAGGAAGCTGTCGTTGAATGCACGAAGCTGTTCCATTTCATCTTTGATCTCTGCTAGACCTTGTAAACTACGTGTACTCTTAAAGTTAGCAATGCCTGCTTTAACTGTGCTTTCGTAGCTGAATGGTTTAAGTTCGATAGTCAAGCCATTGTGTGTTTCAAACTTGTATGTTTCTTCTAGCACAGACATTGTTTCCAGTGCACCTTCAACACTAGCAATACCTGAACATTCTTTGCCGCAGGTTGGGCAATTGCCTTTTACGTCAATATCGTCGCCGTACGTAGCACCTTGAATAGCTACTAGTAGTGCATCAACGTCGTTGCTGATTAATGCTTTTGGCTTCTTTACACTAGGAACACAGCTAACGATCAAATTAGCAACAGCTTCGCCGTTTAGCAATGCATCTGGATTCTTCATGATCAATTCATCGCGAGCAGTCATTGGGAAAATGGGCAACTCGTTACTGCTGGGCATGTCTACTACGTCGGGTGTGTAAAACTTACCACCGCTGGGTATCTTTGTGTAAAGTTTTGGCGCTCTAAAATATCCACTTAGTGGATTTGAATTGGTTGCCATATAAAAACTCCTGTTAATGAATAAGATAAATATTGTGAACTGGGATATGTATCTTTCAGATATTTATCACCATAAAAACGGTGTTTAACGGATTTTTTGAATGGCTGAAGCTATATTACCTGATAGTAGTGTTATTAGAGTTCCTGACTTTGCGTTAGAAGCTACGCAGACACAGATGCTGGCCGTGTTAAAACTTTTGGTCAAAGAAAACAATGAAAATCAAAAGCTATACGAAGAATTAATTAAAGAGACCAAAGACTATCACAAAGATGGCAAAAAATCAGATACCAAAAATCAGCAAACACTAGACAAAATTGAAAAGCTACAAAAACAAGCCGGCGACGGCAAAATAAGTGCAAGACAAAAAATAGCTGATAGACTAGAAGCTGATGTACAAGGTGTGTTTATTGGTGCCGCTAGAGCAGTAGGTGGCCTAGCAACAGCCGCAACTATAGCTACTACGGCTGTACTAGGTTTTGGCATCAAAGCGTTTACAGGACTCACTGACAACTTAAAAGACCTAACCATGGCAGGTTTGGGATTCAGTGATAGTCTGGGTAATACTGCTAGCCGTGCAATATTAGAATTTAACAATCTAGGATATAGCACACAAGAAGCCGCACAAACAATGATGCGTTTTGGCGGACTGACTGCTACACTTGGTAGAACAGGCGGCCCAGGCAGTCTAACTGGTGTTATCAGACGTTTTGCAGAACTAACACGAAATGGTTCTGATTTAGGATTAGGCTTTAAAGAATCGACAGAAGCATTACTAGAAGAACTTGACAACCGCGGCCAGCTTGGCATGTTAGAAAATGGTTTGTCAGAGCAACAGATGGCTGGTGCACGTAATCAAATTAGATTACAAACAGCATACGCATCTGTGCTGGGTATTAGTGCCGATAAACTAAGAGAAATGAATAAACAGACCTTAGGTCAAAATACCGGCTTAATTACATTAATGGGTAGGTTTGGTACTAGTGTATATGATGGCGCTGCCGGATTCAATACAGTTATGCAAGCGTCCGGCGAAAACCTAGGCAAGTTGAGTCAGGTATTGCTTGATGCTAGTACAATGAGTAGTGCGTATATCAGCGAGGCAGCTAGAGAATTATCCTATGCTGGATTTGGCACTATTACAGACACTATGCAACAAATGAACGAAGGGTTCAAACGCGGTACATTAGCTGGTACTGAAGCTGGTGCAGCCATGGCTACAAAATTGCAAAGTCAATTAGCCAATGTAGGTCAAGAGCAATTAGAAAATTTACAACGTGTAGTTGAAGCAGGCGGAGCAGGCGCTGAAATGGCTAAACTACTTATTTTAGCAACTGCTGATGCTAAACGTGTAAAAGAATCAATGGAACGAGTTAAACAACTACTTGGCGGCAAAATGACTGTTGATGATCTAATGACAGCAAGAAACAATTTTCAGTTTGCATTAGATAATATTAAAACTGCATTTGAGACATTGTCAAATTCATTGATGGTAGGCTTTGGTCCAATATTGAATAAGTTGTCTCAGGCTTTCCAAGATGGTGAAGATGGTAGTAGAGGCATTACAAAAGCATTACAACAAGGCATTAAAAAGATCAGTGATGCAATACTAAGATTATTTGGTGTAGCTGATGCTGATAAGATGAATACTGATCAACTAAGAGATAAAATAGTCTCTAAGATTGATTTGTTTGCTACAAAAATTACTGAGTTTATTGACGGTATTTCAAAATATATCGATAAACTGCCGCGAGATTCTAACGATAACAGTATCATGTGGAAAGAAGTGTTCAAAGATATTGGTCTATCAATCACAGCAGGAATATTATCTGGTATTGCTACTGCTATTACTAGTTTACCAGGATTGATATTTGATGGTCTTGTTGCAACTGTTAAAAATATACTAGGTATACAATCCGCAGAAACACAAACCTATAGAGATGAGATAATGGGGTCTATAGGCAGTAGTATATTAACCATTGTTGGCGGACTATTTGCTATTGGTGCAATGAAAAGTATAATAGCTGTGGGTATTGGCGCACTTAAGAAACGTATACTTGGTGCAACAGCCGCTGAAGTTGCGCAACAGCGTACAGGTGGTTTGTTAGACAGGCTTTTTCCAAAACCTAAGTTTGAGTCATTAGATGAAAAACCTGGTTTCTTAAAAACAGCCTCTGACAAGATCGACGAACGTGCGGCCAGAAACGCACCAAAAGGTCCAGGGATGATGGAACGTGTGTCCAATGGAATGAAATCTTTAGGCAGTGGCTTAGCTGGCTTAGGTTCAGGTATTGGTAAAATGTTAGCCAGCATTGGCAAAGGTGGCGGTGCCGCAATTGCGTTTATATTCAAGGGTCTTTCTACTGGATTGCAATCAATGGCCAGCGGCAAAGTACTTGCTGGTGTTGCTGTTCTTGCAACTGTGGCCGCTCCGGTTTATCTTGTTGGTAAAGCATTTGAAGTATGGAACAATATCAAGTGGCAAGATGTAACTCTAGGCATTGCCGCTATAGCTGGAATGGGTGTAGTAGCTACCATCGCTGGCGGCTTTGCTGTGCCCATCATAGCAGGTGCTGCCGCACTAGGATTACTAGGATTAGCATTACAGGCTTTCCCTGCTGATACTATTTCAGCAATTGGCGAAGCAATGCAAGGCGTTATCAAAACTGGTGCTGAACAGCTAGGTAACTTGGTTGAACGTTTTTCAACACTGGATGGCGGACAATTAGCGGCCGCGGCCGCTGGTATTGGACTAGTGGGCGCCGCACTGGCTGCATTAGGTACTGGTTCTGTAATTGGCGGCATTGGCAACTTTATAGGTACTCTGTTTAGTGGAGGAGACCCACTAGAGAAGATAGCAAAACTAGCAGATTCTGCAGAAAAACTACAGAAGTTAACTGTGAGTCTATCAGCACTTTCTGATGTAATGGGTGCTACTAACAAGATTATCAAGAGCCTGGAAGTACAACCACTTACAGAAATTGTTGATGAGTTCAGTAGACTTTGGAAAAACCTATCAAAAGTAGACCTCAACAACAAACAGTTCAAAGACTTTGCAGGTATAAGCACAGAGCTACTATTAGGTAATGCTGCCGCTATCAACGAAATAGCCAAATCGAACCGCGCACAAAATGCGGCATATGCTGAATTTATTAAGTTGGATAACGTTGCTTTCAGTAAGAACGTACAAACGGCATTTGATCTTAACAAAGCCAACAAAGGTGAAACAAGCTCGTCTAGTTTAACAGAAACAATAAGCAATTTATTTAGGTCGCTGGTTGGATCTCCGGCTACACCAGTTGTTCCCAACCCCACACAACCAAATCCAGCTGGCGCCGGCGGCGCATCAGCATCACCTGTAACAGGTCCAGGTACTCCTACCCGAGTAGTAAACAAGTACAACGAAACGGAACTTGATGTAATGACCGATCTTCGTGATAAAATGAGAACGGCAGTTTCGCTTCTAGAAGCTATTAAAGGCAACGGCTAATCAAATATTTTGTTTTTGATCATAAGTATCTGATAAATAGTGCTATATTATAGGAAAGAGGCCCTTTTATTATGAGTTGGCGCAAGCATTTTACACCTGTTGATAACAGCGGTTTGCCGCTTAATATTCAGCGCACAGATAACTCAACTGGCGGAATGGGTGTGGCTGCATCTAGTCGTTATGCTAGTTGGCTACCTGAAGTATATGCCGGATCACCAAATCGTTTAATGCGTTATATACAGTATGATCAAATGGATCAAGACTTGGAAATTAATGCGGCACTAGATACAATTGCAGAATTTGGCACACAAGAAAACGAAGACACTAATTTGCCTTTTGAAATTGTGTACGAAAACGATCCCAGCGATACAGAAAATAAAATTTTAAACAAAACTCTTTCCCAATGGTGCAATTTAAATCAGTTGCATAAACGTGCTTTCCGTATCTTTCGTAGCACAGTAAAATACGGCGATCAGTTTTTTATTCGCGATCCTGAAACATATGAATTGTACTGGATTGATCCTGCTAACATTGAAAAAGTAATTGTCAATGAAAGCGAAGGCAAAAAGATTGAAGCATACTTTGTTAAAGAACTAGATCCAAATTTACAACAGTTGGTTGCTACTAATGTTTCACCCATGCATGCTAGACCCTATGGTAGTGGTCAAGGTATTGCAGGCGTAATGAGCAGTGTTAACACTGCCGCTAGTAATTACTTAACTGGTGCAATCAACGGTGTTGATCAAGGACAACCAGTTGAAGCCAAGCACGTTGTACATATCAGTTTAACCGAAGGCATGGATGCTGCCTGGCCATTTGGTTTAAGTATACTAGAACCAATCTTCAAAGTATTTAAACAAAAAGAATTGTTGGAAGATAGTATTATTATCTATCGTGTGCACAGAGCACCAGAACGTCGCGTATTCTTCATTGACGTTGGTAACATGCCTCCACACAAAGCTCGCCAATACCTAGAACAAGTAAAATATGAAGTACAACAAAAGCGTGTACCTAACAAAGGCAAAGACGGTAGCAGTGTAGTAGATGCCGCATATAATCCTATGAGCATGCTAGAAGATTACTTCTTTGCGCAAACAGCAGAGGGCCGCGGAAGTAAAGTTGATACACTACCTGGTGGTGAAAACCTAGGTCAAATTGACGACTTACGTTACTTTAACAATAAGTTATTGCGTGGTCTACGTGTGCCTAGCAGTTATTTGCCTACAGGGCCAGAAGATGGCAGTGCTGTATACAATGACGGTAAAGTAGGCGTTGCATACATTCAAGAATATCGCTTTGCCAAGTATGTAGAACGTTTACAAAAGCAAATTCAAGAAGATTTAGATTTTGAATTTAAGATGTTCCTAAAGCACAAGGGTATTGAAATTGACAACAGCGAATTTAGTATTCAGTTTGTTAAGCCAATGAACTTCAGTAGCTACAGAGAAATCCAACTTGAGACTGAACGTGCTACACTGTTTAACAGCATTCAAGGTACAGCATATCTTGCTAATAGATTTAAACTTAAGAAGTATCTAGGACTTAGTGAATCAGAAATCAAAGAAAATGAACAGTTGTGGCGCGAAGAAAACAACTATGACAAATACAGCGACGATGATCAAACTGTTGATCTTCGCAACATTGGCATTAGACCACAACCTAATGCAGCCGTTGATACCGGCATTGAACCTAACTTAAATGACTTAGGGTTACCGCCACCTGAAGAAGTTGCGCCAGATATGGCAGCAGGTGCTTCTGCATTAGGAACTACACCAGGCGCACCCGGGACACCAGGAGTACCACAATGAGAATAGATGAGTTTTACAATCCAGAAAACGATATGGACACCTATCGTTCTGCAGATGATACCCGTAAGTCTGTGCTTACACTAGAACAGCTTAACAAGCTAAGAAAAATCAGAGAAATTAAACGTTCTGAGCAAATTGAGCATGAAAAGTTTGTGCGTGTAATGTATGCACAACCTGCACAAGAACAAATGTAAACAATGTCATTTACTCTTTCTGCCGAAGATATCGCGAAGGATGTAACAATAACTGATGATACAATATTAATACGTGCTCGGTTTGAAGCAACGGATTTATCGTTTACTTATAGTAACATCATTAAATCTGCATACACTGGACAGCGTGTAATATTTGATTTTGCCGCCGAATCATTTTTTTGTACGTTATCGATGCCTAGTGGTAGCAACGACATATACTATAATAGACTACATCAATTAATTGACAATACTGGTATTCCTTACAACAACTTTGAGTTTTACAGCGGAAATATATTGAATAACAGCATGTACGAATGCTGGCGCAAACAATATAATGTAACAAATAAGATTAAAAAAGTAGGTTTCAGACTCCATTGGGCATATGTTGTAAAGCGTCATCATGGAATAGTAGACACCCACTCTGACCAAGTTAAACCACTTTATTTTTGTTGTTTTAACGCATCCCCACGTAGACATCGTGTACTTGCAGTAAAAATGCTATGGGATCGCAAGTTAATGGATAAAGGTGTTGTTACATTTGTTTCCAGTGACGAAGGTCTAAAAAAGTCTTTGTGCACAGATGGTTACACTCAACTAGCTGATATGCTGCCTTTGTCTGTAGATGGACATGCAGATTTCACACATATACAACCACATAGCGGAAACTTCAATGCTGGCTTTTATAACAGCTTCAGTGACACATATTTTGATATTATAACAGAAACACTATACGGCGAAGGCCACGGTACTTCAGCACTAGATGCAGTTTTAGCAGAAAATACGTGGTGGAAGGAAATATTCCTGTCAGAAAAAACATTTAGAAGCTTTTATTATAAAAGACCTTTTATGTTGTTTAGTAGTGTGCACAGCTTACAGGTATTGAAAGATTTGGGATTTAAAACTTTTGATTGTATATTTGATGAATCTTATGACAGCATTGAGCCTTGGGAAGACAGACTAGACTCTATTATAAAACAAGTGGATCGTTTTTGTAAAACAACTTCGTTGGATCAGCTGCACCAAAAAATACAAAGCCCTGAAGTACAATCTATACTAGATCATAACTATAAACACTTTTTAAAATTAGCTGATTACAGTAATATTTCTCTTTTACCTAAGTCATTAGCGTTTACAGATTTCGAGAAATCGCTGTAGTTAATGTTTGTATATCACCTACTAAATAGAACATAAGTCTATTTTGGCCTCGTTTTGATACCATTTTAACCATAAAAACACCACATTTGTGTAAGTAATAATGTGGAATAGGCGCGACTGTATGCCTATGTTACAATAAAATGACAAATTAGGAGGCCACAATGTCAGAATCACGTGCTAAATTAGAACAGGTTCTCGAACTCCTTCTTGCTGAAGACAACGATAAAGCTGAAGAACTACTACACGAGTATGTAGTTGCTAAAGCACGTTCCGAATACGAACGTGTTCTAGAAGCTGAAGATGAGGAAGTTGAGGAATCAACAGACGATTCAGAAGAAGCAGTTGAAGAATCAGAATCAGTCGGTGAAGTAATTAACAAGACAAATGATCTTGAAGATGAAATCACAGCCGACGAAGACGAAATCACAAACGACGAAGCCGGCATCGAAGAAGCCGAAGACGACGAAGGTGCAGAGGGCGAAGAAGGTGAAGGCGACCTAGAAGATAAGGTTGACGAACTAGAAAGCGAACTTGAAGAACTTCGTGCAGAGTTTGAAAAATTAATGTCTGATGAAGAAGGCGAAGCCGAACATGACGACATGGACATGGGCGATGCAGAAGCCGGTGACATGGAAATCGACATGGGCGACGAAGGTGAAGACGAAATGATGGATTCAGTAGAGTACAACCTCGATGAAGAAGTCGACGACAGCGAAGTAGTTGAAGAAGCTACTAAACTATCAGATAACGTTGCCGCTCCAAAGAATGCTTCTGAAACATCAGCAAGTCCATTTACAAAAGCACCTAAGCATACCACAGTAACTGGCGCAGGCGCACCAGTTAGAATTAAAGATGGTAGCGAAGGTAACAAGGGCGCTAACAAGCCTAAAGATCACACACCTACAAACAACATGGGCATCAAGCCTGTAAAGGTAAATGCGCCTAAGGCGTAATTGTAGGGGTAATCATAATGGCACGTAAACTTTACGAATTTATGAACGCAGAAATGGGCGGTTTCAAGCTCATGGAAAGCGAAGATGGCAAGGACTTGTTTATGCACGGCCTTTTCATCCAAGGCGACGTGAAGAATCAAAACGGTCGTGTTTATCCACGTACTGAAATTGAACGTGCTGTGGAAAGTGTGAAGGGAAGATTGAGAAAAGGTGAAACTGTGTTGGGCGAATTAGACCATCCAGAAGAACTTCAGATCAACCTAGACCGTGTGAGCCATATCATTACTGATCTGCATTGCGAAGGCTCAAACGGTATTGGTAAACTTAAAATCATAGACACACCTATGGGTAATATTGCTCGCAGTTTGTTAAAAGCTGGAGCAAAACTGGGCGTTAGTAGTCGTGGTAGCGGTAATGTTAACGAATCGGGACGAGTATCCGAGTTTGACATTGTTACAGTAGACATTGTGGCCCAGCCCAGTGCACCTGATGCATATCCAAAAACAATCTATGAGAGTTTGTTTAACATGCGTGGCGGTGAATCTGTTTACAGAACAGCCGTTGCCGTTACACACGATAAAAGTGCAGAAAAACATTTGGTGAAAGCTATTACAGGCTTGATCCGAGAACTAAGACTTTAAAAATTAAAGTAGGAGACCTACTATGGCAGTGACATTTAACGAACTACTTGAAGGCGCCGGGCTGTCGGAAGACGCTCGTATGGCTGTTCAAGAAGCCTGGGAGTCACGCCTTACGGAAGCTAAAGAAGAACTAACAGCTGAACTACGTGAAGAATTTGCGCAACGTTATGAGCACGATAAGGCTCAAATCGTTGAAGCAGTTGATAATTTTATCACTGCTAAGGTTACAGCCGAAGTTGCAGAATTAGCCGAAGATAAAAAGGCACTCGCACAGGAAAGAGTTAAGTATCGCAGAGCCGTTAGTGAGCATGCTAAACTTCTAGACCGTTTCGTAACAGAAATGGTTGCTAAAGAGGTTAAAGAACTACGTGCTGATCGTGTTCGTGTAGCTGAACATGTTTCAAAGTTAGACAACTTTGTAACAGATCAGTTAGCGGAAGAACTAAAAGAATTCCACGAAGACAAGAAAGCACTAGTAGAGCAAAAAGTCAAAATGTTGCGCGAAGGTAAGCGTCAGCTTACTGAAGCCAAGAAAGATTTCATCCGCAAGGCTGCTGACACAGTTGAAAAAACAATCAACCGTGTTATCAGTGAAGAAGTTAAATCTTTCCGCAATGACATCACAGCAGCTCGTGAGAACGACTTCGGACGCAGAATTTTTGAAGCCTTTGCCGGTGAGTATAATACAAGTTATCTCAACGAAGCTAAGGAAATCAAAAAGGTCCAAAAAACACTAGCCGAAATGGAAAAAACACTTTCAGAAGCACGTGAGCAAATAGCTGAGAAGAACGAAGCTGTAAAACTCACAGAAAGCAAACTGAGAATCGCAGAAGATCGCTATGCTCGTAAACAAAAGCTAGACGAACTTATGCGTCCACTAGGTAAAGAGAAGAGAGAAATCATGTCTGATTTGCTTGAGTCTGTCAAAACAGAAAAACTTGAAGAGTCATTCAACAAGTATCTGCCAAGCGTACTCGAAGGTGATAGTACACCAAGAGCGAAAAAGACAACACTCAGTGAATCAGTTGTCAAAGAACACACTGGTGATAAAAAGGCACCTGCATATGCAGAGGCCGATGACAACGCGGATGTAGTCGAATTAGACAAAATCCGCAAATTAGCCGGACTTTCAAAATAATAGGAGTTATAGAAATGGCAAACTTATTTGAAAGCAACTGGTCCGCAACCAAAGAAGCACTTCTTGAAGGTCTTTCTGGCAACAGAAAGTCAACATTGGATGTGGTCCTCGAAAATAGCAAAAGATATTTGTCAGAGGCCGCCTCAGCAGGTGCAACAGGTGCGGGTTCAGTCGCAACCCTAAACAAGGTAATGTTACCACTAATTCGTCGCGTAATGCCAAGCGTTATTGCTAACGAGTTAGTTGGTGTACAACCAATGACAGGCCCAGTGGGCCAAATCCACACTCTCCGCGTTCGTTACGCAGAGACAGGTGGTGGTGCAACAGCAGGTGATGAAGCCCTTAGCCCATTCAAGCTAGCTTCAACATACGCTGGTTCACCAGATGCTACAGCCGCAGCTGAAGGTACACCAGGCCGCAAGATGAGCATCCAGATCCTCAAGGAAACAGTAGAAGCTAAGACAAGACGTCTAAGCGCACGCTGGACATTTGAGGCTGCACAAGACGCAGAAGCAATGCATGGCGTAGACGTAGAAGCTGAAATCATGCAAGCTCTTGCACAAGAAATCGTTGTTGAAATCGACCAAGAAATTATCGGTTCACTAC
>JACCDW011236960.1_pt1 | contig 11528 bp, 10 predicted proteins | sample 7449781 | NCBI WGS metagenome assembly JACCDW01 (sample SAMN15323449, study PRJNA562643) | freshwater metagenome | isolation source: river surface water | place: USA:Blue River Watershed | collected 2017-08-18
AGAGATCCGCTACCTGCTCGATCAAATCTCGAACCTGCAAAACATCATCAGCGGCAACGAAAGCCGCGCCGCCCACCTTACTGCCCCGATCTACGTGAAGGATCAACCGGTCTTCCCCCAACGGAGTATAAGTTTGGCAGTCGGCTTGCTGCTCGGGAGTTTTCTGGGACTGGTACTGGCCCTAGGGCGTAAGTGGTACCGCTCAAACTGCGCAGCCCTTAAACGATAATTCGCTAAAACATTGGGGGCAGCCCCCCAGAGCGCCCATCCCTAAGGCCTCACAAGCATCAGGGGCTGCTGGAGGCAGCATAAACGCCACCGCTCCTTCCGATTTTCCGCCTGAGCGATGTAGAAAAACCTAATTATTCAAAATGAATTACTTCCAAAAATAACAGTAGGGGGTGGAGGAAAACTGTTCACCTCCTGAACAACTCGTTATAATCTTTGGAATAATTAATCCGTAACCTAGCCCCTAGCCACCGAACAGCCACAAGATAGCCGTTGACCGCATCCCCTAAAAATAAATTACCAGAATCATCGACCGAGTTGCAAGCCAAGTTACAAATTGACTTGATCGTGGGCTCGGAGGTGCACCTAAGGCTCCTAAAGCTCGTAGAGCAAAACCCCGCCTGGACACAGCGCCAGCTAGCCGATGCCCTAGGCATTAGTCTCGGCAAGGCCAACTACTGCCTGCGTGCTCTAAGGGACAGGGGCCTCATCAAGTGGGGCAACTTCTCGCAAAACCCCAATAAGCTCCAGTACATGCACCTCCTAACCCCGCAGGGGATCGCCCAGAAGATAAGGCTCACCACCCACTTTTTGCATCGCAAGGAGCGCGAGTTTGAAGAGCTTCAAGGCGAGATCGAACGCCTACGCGCGGAACTGGTTGAAGTTAATCCCAGTCCCCGCGCTCAAATAACTGGGCTGCCGCTGGGCGAGGCCGCACCGCTAGGAAAAACCGTATGAGGAGCCCGTCAAATTTCTTGCAATGGATGGGCATCCATGCTCGCGATGCTCGGTCGGGCACATGCGCTACCAGGATCGGTGCGACGGTATTCGATACGGCGGTGGTGCAGATAGGATCGTGCGGCGCGGGAATATGCGCCCGGGATCGGGCATTAGCGTGCTTGATTAGAAAAGGTGACGAATGTTGTGTGTTACGTAAAAATACTAAGTAAAGTGCCATCACTCGGATGCATTTGCTTAATACGTGTAAGAAAAGAGCAAAAAGTAAAATCACCACTAAATTAGTGTGAAACTCACAAAATAAAGTTTGTTATTTTTAAAAAGTTTAGATTATGAATGCAGAGCTAGAGAATTTAAAAATATGTATTGTTGGCTTGGGATATGTTGGCCTTCCTTTGGCAGTCGAATTTTCAAAAAAATTTTCAGTAATTGGGTTTGATATTAATTCTAGACGTGTGGAGGAATTGAGAAATGGAAAGGATACTACTAAGGAGATAAATTTTGACGCTGTAGTAAATTCAAATTTATTTTTCACTCATAACGAAGCTTTAATAAGGGACTGTAACTGTTTCATAATCACTGTCCCAACGCCTGTGGATAAGCATAAACAACCTGATTTAAGCCCTTTGCTTTCTGCGAGTGAAATAGTTGGAAAATCAATTGGAGAAAATGATCTTATCATTTATGAGTCAACGGTTTACCCAGGCGCAACTGAAGAGGAGTGTATTCCAGTATTGGAGAAGACTTCTGGTCTTATTTATAACAGAGATTTTTTTGTTGGCTACAGTCCAGAAAGAATAAACCCTGGTGATAGACTTCGAACTCTTTCGTCAATTAAAAAAATTACTTCAGGATCAAATTTTAAAACAGCAAATTTTGTGGATGAAATTTACAAGTCAATCATCAAAGCTGGGACATACAAAGCTGAGAGTATTAAGGTTGCAGAGGCTGCTAAGGTGGTGGAGAATACTCAGCGTGATTTAAATATCGCGCTAATGAACGAATTAGCAATCATATTTAATAGGCTTGAAATTGATACTGAAGCAGTTTTGCAAGCTGCGGCAACTAAGTGGAATTTCATCCCTTTTCGTCCCGGATTGGTTGGCGGTCATTGTATTGGCGTTGATCCTTATTACCTAACACATAAGGGCCAAGCGATTGGCTGTTATCCTGAAATCATTCTGGCGGGTCGAAGATTGAATGATGGAATGGGAGCGTACATATCGTCACAACTTGTTAAGTTGATGTTGAAGCATGGTATTCAGGTTCGAAATTCAAAAATCCTTTTGATGGGTTTATCTTTTAAGGAAAATTGCCCAGATATTCGTAATACTAGAGTTATTGATGTCATTGCCGAATTGAGGGATTTCGAATGTGATCTAGATATCTATGATCCCTGGGTATTGCCCGAAGAGGCTCTAAGGGAGTATGGAATCTCATTAACTGCTGAGCTCGTTCCCGCAAGTTATGATGCTATTGTTTTGCTTGTTGCCCACGATGATTTTAAGAAAATGGGTGTTGACAAGATTCGTGCGCTAGGAAAAGCAAGGCATGTTATGTTTGATATCAAAAGCCTCTTCCCAAGAGATCAAACGGATTTAAGGCTCTAATGTTGGTAATTATTCAAGCGCGAATGTCTTCAATGCGACTTCCGGGAAAGGTGTTGATGAGAATTTCGGGGCGACCAATGCTTGAAAGAGTTTGCGATCGAGTGATGCAATCTAGTGCTGTCAAGAAGATAGTTATTGCAACTTCCAGCCATTCATCTGATGATCCAATAGAGCAATTTTGCTACTTACAAAATTTATCTTGTTTTAGGGGATCACTAGATGACGTAGCTGGAAGATTTCTTTCCGTAATTCAAAGCGAGGGTGCCGAAGAATTTATAAGAATCAGTGCGGACAGTCCTTTAATTGATCCCAAATTAATCGATAAGGCAGTGGAGAATTATGGATATGAAAAATATGATTTGGTTACTAATGTCTTGCATAGAACATTTCCAAAGGGACAGTCTGTAGAGTTAATTAGGAGTTCTTCATATAAGAAAATGTGCTCCGAATTAATTGACCCTGATGATCGTGAACATGTTACGAAAGCATTTTATAGAAATCCTGGTTTTTATAAAATTAAAAATTTTTCAGCAGAGGTATTAGCAGGAGAAATTCAGTTATCAGTTGATACGCGCGAAGATTTTGAAAAAATAAGCTCAATAATTAACCTTTCAAATGGCGGTTGCGATGGCTGGCTAGATTATGTAAGGTTGCTTAAAGGGATTGATCCATGAACTCGCCATTGCTAAAAATTGGAATTATTGGCCTAGGCGTGGGCGAGCAACATATTGCCGGATATCAACAAGACTCACGATGTGAAGTAGTAGCATTGTGTGATTTTAATAAAACTAAATTGTTAGAAGTGGGCGCCCGAAATCCGAATGTTACTTTATATGCAGATGCAGAAAGCATATTGTGTAACCCTGAAATTGATGTTGTGTCTATAGCTTCATTTGATACCTTTCATTTTGAACAAATTATGCTTGCTATCCAAAATGACAAGCATGTGTTTGTAGAAAAACCCATTTGTCTATTTCAGTGTGAATTAAATAAAATTAAACAAGCGCTGCAGAATAAGCCCAATATTCGCCTGTCATCAAACCTTATACTTAGACGAGAATCTCGCTTTCGAGAGTTGTATAAAAGAATTGTTTCTGGGGAACTGGGCGAATTGTATTATCTTGAAGGAGATTATGACTATGGAAGACTCTCAAAGTTAACTAATAGTTGGAGAGGAGAAATACCCTTCTATTCAGTAACCCACGGCGGTGGCATACATTTGATTGATCTGATTTTATGGTTAACTAGTCAGATTCCTAATGAAGTTTGTGCGTTTGGAAATGCTATCTCTTCAAAGGGTACACCTTTTAGATATCCAGATTTTGTTGCCGCTCTTTTAAGGTTTGAGTCTGGATTAGTTGCAAAAATAAGTGCTAATTTTGGAAGTGTAATTCCTCATGGCCATAAGTTATGTGTTTATGGAACAAAAGGCACATTTATTCATGGGCACAACGGCGCATTTTATTATTATTCTAGAGATCCACATTTGCCGCCAGAAGTAATTACAGATTTATATCCAAGTGCAAATAAGGGTGATATGATTCCAGGTTTTATAGATTATATTATTAATGCGAAAAAGCCTCTTGTTGCTGAAAAAGATGTATTCAATGCGATGTCGACATCGCTTGCTATCGAGCGTTCGTTAATCGAAAAATCTATAGTTGGGGTTGAGTGAGATGATGATGAAAATACCATTTGGCATGCCAATTATCGGCGATGAGGAAAAAACAGCGGTTATGAAAGTGCTTGATGGTTCAATATTAGTTCATGGCCCACTAGCCACTAAGTTTGAAGATGATTTTTGTGAATATACTGGAGCACCATACTCTGTGAGTGTCTCCTCATGCACAGCTGGAATGCACTTGGTATATTTTTCTCTTGGATATGGTCCCGGTGACGAAGTAATTGTCCCTGCTCAAACTCATGTTGCAACAGCTCATGCTGTTGAGTTAACAGGTGCAAAAGCTGTATTTGTTGATGCTGAACTAACTACTGGAAATATTGATATTGCAGCAATTGAGGCGGCGATTACATCAAAAACACGCGCTATTGCCGTAGTTCATTATTTGGGTGTTCCGGTTGATATGCCAAGAATAGTTAAGATTGCAAAAAAATATAATTTATTTGTTTTGGAGGACTGTGCATTAGCGCCTGGGGCTAAGATTGACAATATTCATGTTGGTCTATATGGCGATGTCGGAGTTTTTTCGTTTTATCCAGTTAAGCATCTTACTACCGCTGAAGGCGGTATGGTCATACTGAAAGATGGGGATTTTGCAAAACGTTTGAGACTATTAAAGGCTTTTGGAGTCGATAGAACTCATGCAGAGCGAAAAGAGCCTGGCGTATATGACACTGTGGCCTTGGGATTCAATTATCGCATGAGTGAAATTCATGCAGCTATTGGTATTGAGCAAGTAAAAAAATTACCTAATTTTTTAGAAATAAGACGGCAAAATTTTGAATTGCTTGAGAAAAGCTTGGCTGGTGTAAAGGGGCTGAGAGTGTTACCTCAGCCGTTTAATAATCAAATACAAAGCTGCCATTATTGCGCTGGAGTGATTCTTGATGAGGATTTAGTATCAAAGCGCGGTGAAGTTATGACTAAGCTAGGAATAAAGGGTATTGGTACTAGTGTTTATTACCCACAACCTGTACCAAGAATGTCATATTATAAAGATAAATATAATTATGACGCATCCAAATATCCTAATGCATCACGAATCAGCGACGGGATTATTGCCTTAACTGTTGCTCCCCACGTAACATCTGAGCAGGTGATATACATGGCCAATGAACTTAAAGAAATTATGAAAGATATCAATGGATAAATTTGTCAACCTCAGAGGAAGACGCATCGCAATTATCGGTGGCGCTGGGTTTATTGGACATAATTTAGCCCTTAAACTAAAGAAACTTGGGGCAGAGCCTCACGTTGTCGATGGTTTGCAAGTAAATAACTTAGGCTATTACTCTAGTAGGTACACTACAGATCCCAATGCTGAGCGGTACATCTCTTTTATTAATGAGAGGCTAAGCTTGTTGAGGGAAAATGAAGTGGGCTTGCATATCATTGATGTTCGCGATTATCACCTAATTAGTCATACACTTAATAGTATTAAGCCCAATGCAATAGTGCATTTGGCAGCTATTGCACATGCTAATAGATCAAATAAAGATCCATTCTCAACTTTTGATCATAGTATGCGCACCCTTGAAAATGTTTTGGATGCATCAAGAGGCAAGGATGTACACGTGATTTATTTTTCCTCGTCAATGGTCTATGGAAACTTTGAGGGTAGTGCAGTTACTGAAGATAGGCAATGTAATCCACTTGGCATTTATGGGGCACTTAAATATGGGGCGGAAAAACTGGTCATAGCCTATAACCAAGTATTCGATTTACCTTATACAATTATTAGACCATCGGCCTTATATGGTCCACGTTGTGTAAGCAGAAGAGTTGGGCAGGCTTTTATTGAAAACGCATTAATGGGTCAACCACTGACGATTAATGGAGACGGAACCGATGGCCTTGACTTTACTTACATTGATGATCTCACACAGGGGGCAATTCTCGCGATTGCAAAAAAAGAAGCATTAAATGAAATATTCAACATAACATATGGAGCTGCAAGGCAAATTAATCAAATGGCTGAAATAATTTTGTCTGAGTTTCCTGATCTAAAGTTAATACGTAAACCTAGGGATGGGTTGATGCCAGAACGTGGAACGTTGAATATTGATAAGGCAAAGCAGCTGCTTGGTTATATTCCAGAATACCCGCTTGAAAAAGGCTTTATTAATTACATCAATTGGTATAAAGAGTTTGCTACCAATAACCCCAGATTATTTATATGTTGAAGTAAGTGTAATCTTGAAAAATTTTCCATTAATAATTTCTCTTAGATTATTGCTTGATTTTATTAATCAAAACTATTAACACATATATTGATAGTTTTGATTTTTACAGAGTGGACAAGCAGCTAGACTCCCCATTAACATATGCGCCAATGCAGTAAGTAAATATTAACTATTAGTTCAAATATAAGGATATAAACGTGGAAAAATACTTAAAAGCTAACAAAGAATACTATGAGCATGGATACGAGGCTGAAAACATAGAAAGTTATGTATTCCGTGCATACGGTCGTATTTTTAAACATGATTTTGGTCTTGATGGCAGTCATAGTGAGAGGGTGCTGGATTTTGGATGTGGCTCTGGTTCGGCCCTTCGTTTCTTTAAGTCCAAAGGATTTAATGCATTTGGCGTTGATATTAGCGAAACTGATCTTGCAACGGCTCGTTATAGAATGCCTGATATAGCGGATAACTTTTTGCAAATTCCGCCGAAACCCTCGCTAGAGGATATTTTTTTTGGAGGAAATTTTGATCTAATTATTTCTATTCAAACTTTATACTTTTTATCTAATAGTGATATGCAAATTAGATTAAAGACACTTTACAATATGCTTAAACCAGGAGGGTATATTTATGCCTCCATGATGGGTAGTCAAGCATATTTCTCTAAATATGCAACTCCCGCAGAAGATGGAATGAGCTGTATTAATTTTAAAAATGATCGCATTGAGTATAAGAATTTATATGTAAATTTAACTCATTCAAAAGAGGATCTTTTGCAAAAGTTTTCTATGTTTAAACCTATTTATGTAGGACATTATGACAGGGACTATCGCAATGAGGGTAGTGAATTTCATTACACATTTACTGGGCAAAAACCGAAATGAAGCATCCGTGGATTTTGGGATTAAATGCCGTAGGATTTAATACCTCCTCCGTTCTCTTGCGTGGGAATGAGATTTTTTCTGCGGTAGAAGAGGAGAGATTAACTCGCCAAAAGAGAACGAGACGATTTCCTTTCTCAGGCATTGACTTTCACTTAAAAAAAGCTGGAATTGAATTGTCAGACCTTCATGCCATTGCTATTGGCTGGAATCCTGTAATAAATCTTGAAAGTCATAACCCCGCCCAGTCGGAGCGACAAAGATATCTAGGAGAAATGCTTTACAGTATTCCTAGTAGTTTACTATCCCTACAGAAATCTGCCGCTTCGGATGTTTCCTATCAGCATATAGCAACTGAAGATGGGCTGATATTACCCGTCCATTATGTTAGACATCATTTATGCCATGCTAGTAATTTTTACTCATCCTCTTTTGATGAGGCTGCAATATTGACTGTTGATGCTTTTGGAGAGAAGGAATCAATAACTTTTAATATTGGTAGAGGAACAAAAATCGAAACTATATGGCGTCAAGAATTTCCTCATAGTTTAGGATGTTATTACTCAACTTTAACTGAGTTTTTAGGTTTCGAGGCGCAGGGCGATGAGTGGAAGCTCATGGGTGCAAGTTCTTATGGAAATCCTGAAAGGTTTCGAGATAGACTCTCCTCGGTTGTTAAGTTCAGCGAGACTGGCGGATTTGAGCTTGATCTTAGTTATTTTAATTTTTATCAGTTTCACCGTCCAGGGCGCTTTACAAAAAAGCTTGCTGAGTTGCTTGGTGTTCAGCCCAACGTGCGTGGTAAACCATTAAGTCAGGAATATTATGACTTGGCGTCCTCTGCACAAGAGCTCTTTGAAAATATTTACTTCCATTTGCTCACTCATTTGCAAAAAATGACTGGGATGAAAAATGTTGTTTTATCGGGAGGATGCGCTTTAAATTCGTTAGCAAATGGAAAAATATTTGCAAAAAGTAATTTTAATGATTGTTTTATACCTCCTGTACCCGATGATAGCGGGGTGGCATTAGGGGCTGCTTACTATATATACCATAGAGACTTTGAGGGGGTTCGTAGTGGGCCAATGAAATCCAATTATTTTGGACCAAGCTACACAAATATTGAGATCTCTGACTATCTAAAAAAATATAAAATCAGTCATCGTAATGTTGAAAATCCTGCTAAAGAAGCGGCATCCCTAATTTTTTCTGGAAAAGTGATTGGCTGGTTCCAGGGTGGCGTAGAGTTTGGCGATAGGGCGTTAGGTAATCGTAGTATCTTAGCTGATCCTAGAGATGAGTCAATGAAAGATAAAGTAAACGATACAGTTAAATACAGAGAGGGCTTTAGGCCATTTGCTCCATCAATACTTGAAGAAAAGATTTCCGAGTACTTTATTGGAGCTGTGCCTACTCCCTTTATGGAAAAAGTTTTTTTGATACGCGAAGATAAAAGAGATGTAGTACCTGCAGTAACGCATGTAGATGGAACAGGAAGAATTCAGACTGTTACAAAGGCACAAAATAAACTGTATTGGGAACTAATTTCGGAATTTGAAAAGTTGACTGGCATTCCAATTGTGCTTAATACTAGCTTCAATCTAAAGGGTGAGCCAATAGTCTGTGAGCCAACTGATGCTATTAGAACTTTCTTTTCGTCCGGTCTAGATGCTCTAGTAATTGGATCTTGTATTTTAGAAAAATAAACCCATTTTTAAATTTAACGCATTACCATTAATCGCTAAAAGAAAATATTCTCTAGTTGGTATTTACAATTTTTATGGAAAAATTGAAAGGTTTTGAAAATTGAAATACTGTGTAAATTGCGTATTGCCGGACACTCGCCCTGGAATAATCCTTAATGAAACTGGATTATGTGGTCCGTGTAGCGATTTAGATTCTAAGGAAGAAAATATTGACTGGGTAAAAAGAGAGCTTGAGTTTCAGAAAGTAGTATCTTTTGCAAAGCAAAACTCCAGTGGGTATGATTGCCTTATACCAGTGAGTGGTGGTAAGGACAGCACCTGGCAGGTGGTACGTTGCTTAGAGTACGGCTTAAATCCTCTTGCGGTAACGTGGAAGACGCCAGGAAGGACAGAGCTTGGGGCAGAAAATCTCGAAAACTTAATTGGATTGGGGGTCGATCATATCGACTACCAAGTTAACCCAATGGTAGAGCGAATTTTTATGCTTAAGTCTCTAATTAATTACGGCTCTACTGCAGTGCCAATGCACATGGCAATGTTCAATATCCCATTAAAAATTGTACAAAAGTTTAAAATTCCGCTTGTAGTGTGGGGAGAAAATTCAGCCCAGGAATATGGCGCTACTGATGACAAAGCAAAAGGTTTTAGACTCACGAAGGAGTGGATGAGAGCTCATGGGAATACTTTTGGAACAACTGCAAAAGATTGGATTGATTCGGATTTGACCGAAAAAATGTTAACACCTTACTTTGGCCCATCACCAGACGAATTAGAAGCTGAATCAATACAAGCGGTTTTTCTAGGGCATTATTTCAAGTGGGATCCTGAAGCTAGCTTTAAAGTTGCCAGTGAAAATGGATTTAAACCACGTATTCAAGGGCCAAAAACAGGCTACTACAACTATGCAGATATAGACGATGACTTTATGTCTATACATCACTATATTAAGTGGTACAAATTTGGTTTTACGCGGTTATTTGACAATTTATCTATAGAAATTAGAAATGGAAGAATGGCTCGTAGCGAGGCAATTAATTTGATCGCTTCTACGGGTGAACAACGTCCTACGGAGGATATTAAGAAGCTTTGCAAGTTTATTAGAATTGATGAGATATATTTCAATCAAATACTCGAGACTTTTCGCAATCGAAATATCTGGTTCAATGACAATGGAGTTTGGAAGATTAAAGATTTTCTAATTAAAGATTGGGTTTGGAAGTGAAAATAAATCTTACTGAGCCTATACGCATTTTTGAGACTGGTCGTGATAAGGATGTAATCATTAAGGATTGTGCTTGTATTACACTAAATCAGGATGAGCAGGTAACGTTTCTTAGTGGCGACGGTGATGAGTATGACGTTGTTAAAAAAAGTTGGGGTTATTACGCCACTCCATCAACCAACAGCCGTTTGAAAAATTTTGGATTAAAAGCTGTAATTGTTCGTTCGCATGAGTCTAGGATCTATATATTTTTGGTAAAGAAAGGGAGTGAAGCCGATTTTAGGAAGTATTGCTGCAAAGAGGGTCACAATGAAATTCTCTGGCTTGATGGTGATACCGAAGATCTTTCAATTCTGGATTGGTTTACCAGGACTCGCAAAACTGGCACTCATTCGTGTATATGTGGTAGCGAAGCATTAAACCTTATACACGAATTTAATTTAAAGCCCCCGGTAGAGGTAGCATTTAAATTGACCCAAGGAAAAAAATATTATCGCTTTCTAATGCAATGCTCCTCTTGCCGTCATGTCATTTCAGTGCACAAAATGGGTAATATAAATATTTATAAGGATGATTATGTTTCATCTAATTATGGGGACGCAGGCCTAAAGGCAGAATTCGATAGAATTAATGCATTGCCGCCAGAGAGCTCTGATAATATTGGCCGTATTAAAAATATAGTATTAAACGCAAATGTATGGTTTAGTCAAAAACTGGGTATTGATAATTTTATTCCCACAATCTTAGATATAGGTTCAGGACTCTGTGTATTTTTGTACCGCATTAAAAATGAGTATGGATGGAACTGTACGGCGCTAGATCCAGACCCACGAAATTGTGATCATGCAAAAAATATTGTAGGTATTGAAGTATTAGAAGGTGATCTCCTAGAAATCAACCCAAAGTCTAAATTTAGTGTAGTCACTCTAAACAAAGTGATTGAGCATTCGAATTATCCAGTTAAGATGCTAGAAAAAGCCAGAAATTTTTTGGAGGATGAAGGACTGTTATACGTAGAAGTTCCTGATGCTGAAAGCGCCCTAATAGAAGGTCCTAATCGTGAAGAATTTACAATAGATCACCCTCATGTCTTCAGTGGGGCATCTTTGGCTATTTGCATAGAACGGGCAGGGCTTAAGTTAATTAGCATGGAGCGCATTAAAGAACCAAGCTCAAAATATACCCTAAGAGCATTTGCAACTAAAGCATAGTTAATTATTATATAAATAGATAAATTGAGATATTGAAAATACAAATGAGATTTATCTATTGAAGATAA
>JACCDW012023365.1_pt1 | contig 11528 bp, 6 predicted proteins | sample 7449781 | NCBI WGS metagenome assembly JACCDW01 (sample SAMN15323449, study PRJNA562643) | freshwater metagenome | isolation source: river surface water | place: USA:Blue River Watershed | collected 2017-08-18
GCCCCAAAGGCCGCGGCGGCCAGGCCGACGGGTTCATGGAACCTGCTGCGCCTGCGCGTGCAGGGCGGACGCGTGCAGTCGTGGCTCAACGGCGTGGCGACGGTCGACGCCGAGATCGGCAGCGCGGACTGGAACCAGCGGGTGGCGGCGAGCAAGTTCGCGCCCCATCCCGCCTTCGCCAAGGCTCCCGCCGGCGTGATCGTGCTGCAGGATCACGGAAACCCCGTCTGGTTCCGGAGCATCCGGATCCGGCGCCTGTGAACGGCGCCGGGCGCGCGGTCAGAACCGGCCCGTGATGCCGGCGACGATCTTCAGCGGGAACTTGCGGTTGTTGATCACGCGGTCGGGGTAGGCCGCGTAGACGGTGTCGAGGTCGACCGAAAACATGTTGTCGAGGTCGAGGAAGAGGCTGGCGTTGCGCGTGACGGCGTAGCGCGACTTCCACACCCAGGTGATCTTCTCCTTCTGGTACTGCACGAGCGCGGGCGTCGCCGAGTTGGCGACGAGGTAATTGCCGCGGTAGATCGCCTGCAGGCGGAGGTCGAGGCCGCGGCCGCGGTAGCTGAGGCCGAGGTTGCCGGACTTGTTCACGAAGCCCGGCAGGCTGTTGTTCGTGAGCACGGTGGTTCCGCCGTAGTTCCCCTCGGTGCGCAACGCGGTGTAGTTCGCGCTGAGGCCGAAGCCCTTGGCCCAGCCGGGCAGGAACGTGAGCTGTTGCTGGTAGTTGAACTCGAGGCCGTCGATGCGCGCCGAGCCGCCGTTGCGCTGCGTGGTAAGCGTGTAGCCGGCGTAAAGCCCGTCGAAGCCGTTGTCCTGCCCGTTGCCGATGATCTGGCTGCTGTCGGTGTAGATGTAGTCGCGGATGTCCTTCCGGAACGCCCCGACCGAAAGCACGCCCTGCGGGCGGAAGTAGTATTCGGCCGTGAGGTCGTAGTTGTCGGCGTTCTGCGGCCGGAGGTTCGGGTTGCTCGCGGTGACGCGCAGCGTGTCGTCGTTCACCTGGTCGCTGGGGATGATGGAACCGAAGCCCGGGCGGCCGACGCCGGTGGACCAGCTGGCGCGCGTGACGAGATTGGCGAGCAGCTCGTACTTCAGGTGCACGCCCGGCAGCACGACGCGGTAGCGGCCTTCGTTCGTGGCGCGACCGCCGTACTGCGCCTCGGCGCGGCGGATGGCCTCGGCGTCCGTGACCGGTCCCGTCCAGGCCGCGCGGCGCGCCTTCTCGGCGGGCGAGATGTAATTCAGCGGACCCTCGCCCGAGACTCGGGTGTCCTCGACGCGCACGCCGGTGAGGAGGGAGACGGATCCGAGGCGCGCCTGGCCCATGACGTAGGCGGCGGCGATGCGTTCCTCCACGAACTTCAGCGCCTGCAACGCGGTGGGTGCCCCAAAGGCGACGTCTTCTTTCCAGTAACGCGGATTCTCCGCGAGATGGCGGGCGAGGCCGTAGGGGTTGGGCCAGACGGGGGCGCCGCCGCGGGAGCCGTAGGCCTCGGCTTCGTCCTTGCGGTGGTAGCCGGTCACGTCGGTGAACTGCCCGATGCCGGTGTTGTCGTCGGCGGTGCCGAGGACGCCGTCGGCGCCGGTCCAGTTCCAGCGGCGGTTGTAGCCCCACAAGTCGCGCTGCTGGCGCTTCACGTTGAAGCCGGTCTTGAGGAAGGCGGGCACGGCGAGGCGCAGGTCCTTCTTCGCGTCGAGCTTGGCGGCCATGACCTCATCGGTGCTCCGCTTGTCGTTCTGGGTGATCAGGAGGTTGGTGTAGTTCTCGAGGTTGTAGATGTCGGGCCCCTCGGTCTGGCGGACGATCGGGTTCATGCCGTCCTGCGAACGGTCAACGGTCCAGCCGATGCCGCCGAGGCGGAGCGTCACGACGTTCTGGGGCACGCCGTTGTAGGCTCCGGCGTTGGAGTAGGAGAGGCTGTAGTCGAGCGAGAGGCCGTCGAACCGGTGGCGTACCGTGGGCTGGAACAGGTACGTGCGGCCGGAGTTGTCCCAGGCGTTCACCGAGATCGTGTTGGTTGAAAGCGTGGGGTGGGCGAAGACGCGCGTGACGCCGTCGGCGTAATTCGGGTGGATATAGCCGCCGCCGGTGCGGCGTCCCGCGGCGTCGACGGTGGCGAGGACGTTGGGCGTCGCGGCGGTGGGCACGCCGACGGTCGCGAGCGTGCTGAGGCGGGTGTCGGGGTTCTCGAAATAGTAGTTGTAGGAGAGGCTGACCGAGACCGTCGTGCGCGGGCTCCATCGGTAGTCGACCTTGAGGCCGCTGGCCACGCGGGAGCGGGTGGCGTTCTCCACGCGGCGGCCCATGGAGAAGTTGAAGGCCTGTCCGGGATCGTTGCGCCGTTCGAAGGATTGCAGCGTCGTCGAACCGGCGCCCGGCTGGCTGTGGACCGTGCCCGTGAGCGTGATGCCGAGGTTCCGTTTATCGCCGTAAACGTCGGAGTAGCTGAAGTTCATCGAGGGGCCGAAGCCCTCGACCGGCGCCTTCCAGGTCGGTGCCGAGGCCTTGTAGGTCGGGCGCGTGATGAAGCCGAGCGTGTAGGTGAAGACACGCGGCACCGCGCGGTCGAAGGCGCTCTTCGTGACGAGGTTCACGCTGCCTCCGATCGAGGCGCCGTCCATGTCGGGCGTCGGCGCCTTCGTCACCTCGATCGTCTCGATGTTGCCCAGCGAGGCCTGGTCGAATTCGAAGGCGCGTCCGCCGTTGGCCGACTGCGCGCTGGCGACCTGCAGTCCGTCCATCGTCACCGCGTTGAGGTCGGGGCCGACGCCGCGGATGCTCACCTGGCGCACGTCGTGGCCGTTGTAGTTGGCGGTGATGCCGGCGATGCGCTGGAGCAGGTCGCCCACGTTGCCGTCGGCGACGTTGCCGAAGGTGTCGGACGAGACGATCGCCTTCACGTTGGGAGCCTGGCGCTGGAGCGTTTCGGCGAGGGCCGTGCCCTCGCGTTCGCCGGCGACGGTGAACTTGTCGAGCTTGTAGACCTCCGCGGTGAGGGCGAAGTCGCGGGTGACGCGCTGGCCGGCGGCGGCGCCCACGGTGACGCGCTGCGGGTCGAGACCGGTGAAGCTGGCGACGACCGTGACTTCGCCGCCCGCGGGCACCGCGAGCTCGAAGCGCCCCTCGCGATCGGTGACGGCGGAGCGTGCCGTGCCCGCGACCGACACGGAGGCCCCCTCGAGGAAGGCGCGGGTGGCGGCGTTGCTGACCTGGCCGGTGAGGATCGCGTCGGCCGCGCCCAAGGAAATCGGCGCGAAGCAGGCTAGGGCGAGCAGGAGGACGGAGGGGAAACGTTTCATGGCGTGCGGGGTGAGGGTTTCGATCCGCGCGAGGTTGCTGGGAATCCGGCGGCGGACGCAAGCGAGTCCCCCAGCCGAAAACCAATCCAGCCACCGAGAGACTCGAAGAGACGCGGATGAAACCCAGTGCGTACGAAACTGCGGAAACCCAGCGCTCAGCGGACTGCCAGATTCGATTTGGTGCGTGAACAAGGCGCCTCGCCGCGGCTTGGTGGGTGATCTGACCCGCTGGACCGCGACTTCGCCCCGACTGCGGGCGTAGCGACCGACTCAAGTATTGTGCCCTCTAGGGGTATCCGGGCCCGACTTACCGCCGCCGATCAATGCGCAGCTGGCGCGGCGAGGGGGCTGCTGCGGGAAGTCGGCTCAGCGTTGCTTCGGCAGGTGCATGGACCCGTCGAAGAACAGCATGCCGATTTTCTCGGGGTTGCGCGCGTCGGGGGTGGGGAACGAAACGTACGTCTTCGTCTGTCCGTCCGCGAAGGTGAGGGTGATCTGGTAGCCCTCTCCCTTCCATTTTCCGTCCACCGGGACCCGCGCGCTGCCGGCGGTCGCTACGGTTTCCTTCGTCTCATTGCGGAGCGAGGCAGCCAGGCTCCAGGAAAAGGTTCCGTCGGGGCGCAGCGTCAGGCCGGAGACCGTCATCGCTCCGCCCGAGCCGGTGGAGAAGGCGGTGCCACCTTCGAAATATCCGGAGACCTTGGACCAGTCGGGCTTGGCGATCGCACTGAAGATGCCTCCGTCCCAGGCGAAGCCCGTCCCTGATTCCCCGGGCTCTAGCTTCGACTCGGTCACCTTCCCGTCGGACCATTTCACGGTCATCTTCCCATCCGCGAACGAGCGGCGGCTTTGGCGGCGCGAACTGCGTTCCAACTCAGCCGTGGAGAAGAAGCCGCCGGGTGATTCAAAGACCCGGCCGTCGGCCGTGAAGTACCACAACAGCTGCTCCAGGCTATTGGTAAAGATCCAGAAGCGCGTCATGAAGAACAACCCGACGGGACCTTCGGCGGTGAGGCGGGCAGCTTCGGGAAGCGCGCCGGCGGCGGTGTCCTTTGCCTTGGTCGGAAGCGGTGCCTTGGCGGCGGCCGGGGTTTTGGGCGCGGGGACCTGCTTTGGTGCAGCGATGGGCGCGGCTGCGGGCACGCGGTTGGCGATCTCCCGGAAGCGTGGCAGGTCGCGGATGCGCGCGAGATCCTCGTCGCCGAGCAGCAGTTCGCGGTCCTTGAAGCCGATGCGCACGGCCGTATCGAGGGCATCGAGCGCGAGTTCGGTGAAGCCTAGGCGCGCCTCGGCGCACGCGAGGTTGTAGCGGTGCCGCGGCTCCCTCGGCTCCCGGTCGATCAGCTGGGCGATCAAGGTGCGGGCGCGGGCAAAGTCGCCCGCCCGGGCGAGTGCCGCTAGTTGGGATTCGTCCTGCGCGGCAAGGAAAGCGGTGAGCGCCCACGTCAGGAGCAGGAACCGGGGCAGACGAGCGAGGGAATGCCTAAGGGGCATGGTCGAGGATATGACGACAGGAGGAGGGCGACTGGTGCCTCACGCTGCAAGCCGCTGTCGGGAAGTCGGGGCGGGTTTCGGCCGCGCCGGCCAATTCATTCGACTTGGCGCCGTTCGCCGCCCAAGAAGTCAGTTCCCGCGGCGCCGCTGCGGACGCACCTGCCCACCCATGAACCAACCCATCCGTTCCGTTGCCGCCCCCGCCGTCTTCGCGGCCGTCCTCGCCCTGCTTGCCTCCACCCGCGCCGACGCGCAGGCCGTCGCTCCCGCCGGAAACGCCGCCAAGTCCGGCGATACCGTCAAACTGGAGGCGTTCACCGTCACCGGCTCCAACTTCAAGCGCCTCGACCAGGAGAACGTGCTGCCGGTCACGGTGTTCAACCTTGAGGCAATGGAGGTGCGCAACGCGCTCACGCCGGTCGAGATGCTCACCGCGCTGCCGCAGATCACCAATCTCCCGCTCAACGAGTCCCAGAACGGCGGCGCCAACTCCCGCGGTGACAACGCCAACGTCAACCTCCGCGGCATCGGCGCCGGCAGCACGCTCGTCCTCCTGAACGGCCGTCGCGTCGCCCCGCACCCTATCACTTCGAACGACGGCGGCGTGCCGGCGTTCTACGCCAACGTCAACCAGCTGCCGACGCAGGGCCTCGAGCGCATCGACGTCCTGCGCGACGGCGCGTCCTCGATCTACGGCTCCGATGCCGTCGCGGGCGTCATCAATTACATCACGCGGCGCGACTTCCGCGGTACCGACGTCCGCACGCGCCTAGGAGCGCCGGAACGCGGCGGCGGCGAGAACCTCCAGGTCACGCTGACGCACGGCCGCGACTTCGCGGGCGGCAAGGGCCGGCTGCTGATGACCTTCGACTACTTCTGGCGAGACGAGATCGCCTACCGGCAGCGCAGCTTCACGCGCGAAGCCAACCACACCGCGCAGGCGCCCGCGGGTTTCAACGCCCTTGGCGGCTCCTTCGACGGCCGTTCGGCCGTAAGCATCTACCCGTCGTTCCGGATCGGGTCATCGACCGCGGCCAACTTCCTGCGGCCGATCAACGGCACGCTCACGTTCACCACATCCTCGCCCACCGCGAGCGTCGCCGCCCGCGCCGCCAGCCCCGAGTTCTTCACCAATATCAACAGTTACCAGAACACCGGCCACAATAAGACCGACCGCCACAACTGGTTCACGGGAGTCGAGTATGACCTCGGCGATCGGGTCACGGCCTTCGCCGACTTCTCCCTTTATCACTCAAGCGCCTTCCTGCTGCGCCAGCCGGTTCAGCTCAACGCCCCGGGTTCCGACCAGTTCGCGCCCATGAACGTGAACAACCCATTCAATCCCTACGGTTCGCGCTTCTACAGCCCGACGGGCGCGCCCAATGCCGATGGCACGCCGCGCCTCACCGGTAACCCGCAGGCCGTCACCATGGTCTCGGTGCTCCTGCGCGACGTGGGACCGGAGAACATCAACGTCCGCTCCGGCGTGTACCGGGGTGTCGCCGGTCTGCGCGGCAAGCTGCCCGGAGGCTGGTCCTGGGAATCCGCCGCGCTTTACACCCGCGCGTACACCTCCGACGTCTCCAACAACGGCGCCCGTGAGTCCCTCTTCCAGCAGGCGCTGCAGCGCACCGACGCGACGGCCTTCAACCCGTTCGGCGTCACCTTCCGCGTTTCCGGCAACGCCGTGGTGCCTGATCAGCCTTACACCAATCCGAGCTCGGTGCTCGACACCTTCGTGAAAGTCTGGCGCCACGACGGCTTCAGTGCGATCGCCAGCCTCGACGCGCGCGCCAGCGGCCCGATCCTGCGTTACTGGGGCAACACGGCGGCGCTCGCCGTCGGCGCCGAGTACCGCCGTGAGCAGTTCCTCGACACCCGCCCGGCCTACGTCGGCAGCAACCCGCCGGGCGTCGGCCTCAACGTCGACGACAATGACTATCTCGTGGCGTCCTACGCGCCCGACTCTACCGGAAATCGCAAGGTCTCCAGCGCCTACGCCGAGGTCGTGCTTCCGATCGCGGCCCCCTCGCACAAGCTGCCGCTGCTGCACTCGCTCGAACTCACCGGTTCCGCCCGCCACGAGCGCTACAGCGATTTCGGCAACACCACCCGGCCCAAGGCCGGCCTCAACTGGAAGCCCTACCGCGGCCTCATGGTGCGCGCTTCCTACAACCAGGGATTCGCGGCGCCCAACCTGCCCACGCTTTACGCACCCACCCGTTTCACGGTCGACAGCGCCCCGGGCCAGACCGACGTCTACCGCAACCAGACCGTGGGGAACGCGATCTACGTGATGAAGCGCTTCTCGACGGGCAACCTGGAGCTGCAGCCCGTCACCTCCGTCGGCAAGAGCGCGGGCGTCGTCCTCGAGGTGCCCGGCATCAAGGGCCTCACCGTCACCGCCGACTACTGGCAGATCGACCAGTCCAACGTCATCGGCAGCTACTCCGACGCGCAGCTCTTCAACAGCGACGCCGCCAAGCTCAACGCCTACACCCAGTCCCAGCTGGCCGCCGGCCGCACGATCTCGCAGATCGACGTCGGTTCCGGCACCGCCGCCTACAAGGGCGATCCTGCGATCGTGCGCACCGCGCCGACCGCCGCCGACGTGGCGGCCTTCGCCGCTTACAACGCCGGCAAGCCTGCCAGCCAGCAGGCCGCGGTCGTGGGCACCATCCTGTCGCGCAGCATCCAGTTTCAAAACCTCGCCAAGGGCTACGGCAGCGGTGTCGACCTCAGCTTGAGCTATCAGATCCCCGCCGAACGGCTGGGCCGCTTCTCGCTCAGCGCCGACTGGTCCTACCTCGCGCGCAACTACCAGCTGCGCGACGTGCCGGACCGCAGCCCCGACTTCATCGAGCGTCTCAACGTCGAGGGCGCCACGCGCTGGCGCGGCACCACTTCCGTCAACTGGCGCAAGGGTCCTTGGTCCGCCGGGCTCAGCGGTTACTACATCGGGCGCTTCGCCGACTCCGCCTCGATCACCGCAGCCGCCTATGAGTCCCTCGGCATGCCCGGCTACGTCTCGAAGCAGTTCGACAGCGGCCGCTTCCTCTACCGCTACGTGGTGAGCGAAGTCATCACCTACAACGCCTTCGTCGGCCACCGCTTCGGCGCGCAGGCGCCCCGCTGGCTGCGGCAGACCGGCGTCCGTCTCGGCGTGACCAACCTCACCGACCGCGAGCCGCCGCTCACTTCCGGCGCGATCGGCTATTCTCCGTCCGTGCACGGCGCCCTTTTCCCGGGCCGCATCTGGACGCTCGAGCTCACCCGGCGCTTTTGAGCACGGTAGCCGGCTGCTCCTTCGCCCGCCGGCCGCCGGCTGGCGGCGAAGGAGCTCCCGTCGCCGTTCGCGTCGATGCGGGAGAACTATTCCGTTGACAGGGGTTCAGCCCAGGGATGCCTTCACGCCTTTTATGAAAGTCGTCTCCTCCATCAAATCGGCGAAGAAGCGTCACCCTGCCTGCCAGGTGGTCCGTCGCCGCGGCAAGATTTACGTCATCAACAAAGTCGAGCCGCGTTACAAGGCCCGCCAAGGCTAACTCCCTGTCACTGCGATGAAAGCACAAGGTCATCCCGCTCTGAACAACGTCTGCTTCCTGGATATCGGCACCGGCCGTCGCTTCCTCACGAAGTCGACCATGAAGTCCGCCCGCAAGGAACAGATCGATGGCGTAGAGTACCATGTCGTCGTCCGCGACGTCACCATGGACTCCCATCCGGCCTACACCGGTGAGAAGCGCCTGGTCGACACCGCCGGCCGCGTCGAGAAGTTCACCTCCAAGTTCAAGCGCGGTCGGAAGTAATTCCGCCTCCAGTCGCCGAGACTTTCCGCCCTCCGGTCAAACCGGAGGGCTTTTTATTGTCCGCGTTTTTTTCCGTGTCATCCGCCGGCCGCGCCGGCATTCCTCCGCGCTCCCTTCCCATGCGCATCCATCCTTTCCAGGGCCTCGTGCCCGTGCCGACCCACGCGTCTGAAGTCGCCTGCGTGCCCTATGATGTCGTCAACGCCGCCGAGGCGGCCGCGCTCGCCGCGGGCCGGCCGCGGAGCCTGCTGCATGTCGACCGGGCCGAGATCGGCCTGCCGCCGGACACCGATCCGTACAGCGACGCGGTCTACGCCCGCGCCCGCGCCAACTTCGAGTCCCTGCAACAGTCCGGCGTCCTCGTGCGCGAGACGGGGCCGTGCCTCTACGTCTACCAGCAGCGGATGGGGGATCACGTACAGCGCGGTCTCGTCGCCGGCTGTCATGTCGACGATTACGACTCCGGCCTGATCAAGAAGCACGAGAAGACCCGCAAGGATAAGGAGGACGACCGCACTCGGCTCATCGACACGCTCGGTGCCGACACGGGACCGGTGTTCCTCACGTACCGCGATGATGCGGCCGTCAACGCCCTCGTCGAAGCCAAGGTAAAGGAGGCGCCTCTGCACGACTTCACCGCGCCCGACGGGATCCGACACACGGTGTGGCGCATCGCCGGCGGAGCCGACTGGGTGCGTGCGTTTGGGGCGGTGCCGGTGACGTACATCGCCGACGGACACCATCGTGCGGCCAGCGCGGCCCGCGTCGCGCGCCTGCGCCGCGAGCGCAACCCGCGCCACGCGGGCACCGAGGAGTACAATTGGTTCCTCTGCGTCCTCTTCCCGGCGAGCGAGCTGAAGATCCTGCCCTACAATCGCCTCGTGCTCGACCTGAACGGACTTTCTCCGGCGGATTTCCTCGCAAAGGTGAAGTCGCTCTTCGGGCTCGTGGAAAACGCGAATCCCAGCCCAGCCCGCGTCGGCGAGGTCAGCATGTACCTCGGCGGACGTTGGTACGGGCTGCGGTGCGTCGCGGATCCCGCGGCCGACCCCGTCGCGCGGCTCGACGTCAGTGTGCTGCAGGACCGGTTGCTCGGCCCCGTGCTGGGGATCGCCGATGTCCGCACCAGCAAGCGGATCGACTTCGTCGGCGGCATCCGCGGCACGGGCGAATTGCAGCGGCGGGTCGACTCCGAGGGCGGCGTGGCGTTCTCGATGTATCCGGTGACGTTGGCGCAGCTGATGGACATCGCGGACGCCGGCCAGATCATGCCGCCGAAGAGCACGTGGTTCGAGCCCAAGCTGCGCTCGGGGCTCTTCATCCACACCTTCTAAGCCGACGGGGAACGAGGGGCCCTCGGTGCCGCCGCACAGCTTGATCGCGTCCGCCGCTCCGGCAGTGGACATCCCGCCCGGGCTGATCGCGCCCTTCGCGCTGCTGCTCCTTTTGATCGCGGTCATGCCGCTCGCGCCGGCGCGGCTGAAGCACTTGTGGGAACGCGGTTACCCGCTGGTGGCGCTGGGACTCGGCGGGGCGGTGGCGGCGTGGTACCTGCTGCGGATGCCCGGTGGCGGCAGGCTGCTCGCGCACACGGGTTCGGAGTACCTGTCGTTCATCATCCTCATCGGCTCGCTCTTCACGGTGGCGGGCGGGATTCACATCCGCGTCCGCGGCGAGGCGACGCCGGCGGTGAACGTCGCTTTCCTCGCGGTGGGTGCGGTGGCGGCGAACTTCATCGGCACGACCGGTGCCTCGATGGTGCTGATCCGGCCGTGGATCCGGATGAACAAGGTACGCGTGAGCGGCTTCCACGTCGTCTTCTTCATCTTCATCGTCTCGAACCTCGGCGGCGCGCTGACCCCGATCGGGGATCCGCCGCTCTTCCTCGGCTACCTGCGCGGCGTGCCGTTCTTCTGGCTGATCGAGCGCGTGATGGGCCCGTGGCTCATGGCGTTGGGGCTGACGCTTGCCGCCTTCTATCTGATCGACCTGCGCAGTTTCCGGCGGATGCCGCGCCGCCTGCAGGAGGAGGCCTCGCAGGAGGCCGAGACCTGGCGGGTGGACGGCGCGGGCAATGTCCTGCTCCTCGGCGTAATCATCGCGGCTGTCTTCCTGCCTGATCGCTGGTTCCTGCGGGAGGCGGTGATGCTGGCGGCGGCGGCGGCGAGTCATCGGCTCACGCCGCGCGCGGTGCACGAGGCGAACGCCTTCGGGTTCGGTCCCGTGAAGGAGGTCGCGTTCCTTTTCGCGGGCATTTTCACGACGATGATGCCGGCGCTCGGTTACTTGGAGCAGCACGGCCGTGAATTCGGTTTCACCGCGCCGTTGCAGTACTATCTCGCTTCGGGGGCGCTTTCGGCGGTCTTGGACAACGCCCCGACCTACGTGAATTTCCTGCAGCTGGCGCAGTCGACCGCCGCGGCGACTAATCCGGCGGCCTTCGCGGGGCTGGCCGGGCCGGACGCGGTGCGTGTGCTCCTCGAGGTGCAGCCGCTCTACGTCGTGGCCGTCAGCCTGGGGTCCGTGTTCTTCGGTGCGATGACTTACATCGGCAACGGCCCTAACTTCATGGTGAAGTCAATTGCCCACGATGCGGGCGTGCACTGCCCGACGTTTTTCGGGTACATCGTCCGCTACAGCTTACCGGTCCTGCTGCCGGTGCTGCTGCTTACCGGCTGGCTCTTTCTGTGACGCGGGTCGCGGGCCTCAGGGGAAAAGGCCTCGGCTCTGCTTGGCGTCGGCCACGCGCTGGATGCCGAGCGTGAGGGCGGCGAGTCGGCGGCTGAACTTGAACTTCCGCCGCTGGGCCTCGACGGCGTCACTCGCCCGGTCGAGCAGGGCGAACAACTTCGTGAGGACCTCGTCGCGGGTCCAATAGTAGTTCGATAGGTTCTGGAGCCACTCGAAGTAGGAGACGATCACGCC
>JACCDW011061795.1_pt1 | contig 11527 bp, 10 predicted proteins | sample 7449781 | NCBI WGS metagenome assembly JACCDW01 (sample SAMN15323449, study PRJNA562643) | freshwater metagenome | isolation source: river surface water | place: USA:Blue River Watershed | collected 2017-08-18
GAATGCGGGCGGCAAGCTCCGCGACATGGGTAAGACCTATGTGTCCTCTGGACGCACCTTCCGCAAGGTTCAGGCCATCGTCCCCAACACCCAGACTCAGTCTACCTTCGGTGTGGGTGGTCAGGTCGCTGCCAACCCTAACCAGGAGTACTACACTGGCTACATCGAGCTCGGCTGGGAGGGTGCTGGTGTCCCTGCGCCTGTTGCCCGCGCTCCTTAAATTCGCTCTTGGATATCCTTGTTCAAATCACTTTTTAATGAAGAACCTTTCTTTATCAAAAAGTGCTTCTTGAAATTTCCAACTCATCATTAGAATGGACTTTTCATTGATCCTCTATATCTTATTCTCCCTGGTGATCGGTGTTGCAGGAACTGTCCAATTAATTCAAGGCGACCGCACCTTGGCTGGATTTTTGTTCTTTGTCGGTGCGATTTTGGTTCTAACCTTCTACGGCTTGCGGTGGTTTACTGCTAACACATTGAATACCTCTCGCTATGATTCCAAATCATGGCCCCCTGTTATGAATACCTGTCCCGACTTTCTTACTCTGGCTGAGCGCAGAGTTTCAGGACGCAAAGAACGCGTGTGTGTGAACACGTTAGGTGTTTCGGAGAGTGGTGCTCTTCCCCGATTCATTGATACCACGGATATCAACAACAATGCGAATGTCTTCCGCCTCTTTGATAATTTAACTGGCAATGCGAGAATTCAGGCTCTGTGCCAGGAGTGCAAAGATAAGAAGGTGACTTGGGAAGGCATCTTTGACGGTGTTGCCTGCGTCGCAACAGGAGCAGCTCCCAATACATCTGGAGGATCTGATTCTTCCTCTGGATCATGCTAATTGGTAAATTTGATACCCTGGATTTGTCCGATTCCTAAGCAGGAATGGAACAACCCCAGAATCCTCTCCCCATTACGAAGCCTCTGCTTTCTGAGCTAACTAAGACTACACTGTCCGTCTTAACTGTCTATTCCGCCCATTATGCGACTGCGAAGACCTATAATGTTGTGTGTGTTCCTTCGGGTCTAACTGGGTATATCTTTGGATTCATAACTACAAGCAGTCCTTGGTGTAAACTCATGCTTGAAGTTATGAAGTTAACCGAAAATCAATACAGCACAATTGTCTTGATTGCTGTCTCCCGACTGTTGATGCAGGCGTTAGGAATCTAAACCACATTCTCTTCGTTGGCTAGGAATGTGGTCCCCTACACGAATTGATAAAACAATTTGTCTTCATCCCTCGGCTGAACAACAAATTGAAACCTGGCTTCAAAAACCTTCTCATCCTGCTGTTCTGTTATACGGTGAGCCTGGAGTTGGAAAAACAACTATGGCTCATCGTTGTCTTCGCAAACAAAATCTCAAAATCGTCGAATTCAATGCAAGTCATACTCGTTCAGGAACAAGCTTTCGAAAGATCATTCTTCCCTTGCTCAAAGAGGGTGGAATTGTATCCATGTTGGAGACAGGCAAACGCGGAGGAATAGGCATTATTCTCGACGAAATTGATGGACTGTCTCAAGGAGAAAAGGGTGGGCTCAAAGAGCTTCTTGATTTTTTACGCTCCTGGAAACCGAAACACGAAAGCACACCGTTGATTTTGATTAGCAACACCTTGGACTCCAGAAATCTTATTCAGATTTCTAAGCTGTGTCTAACGATTGGCATTCAAGAAGCTCAAAAAGACAAAGTCGAGGAATGGCTGGGAACAAGGCTGTCCTCCGATGATTTGCTTACGAAAGTTCAGGGAGACCTCCGTCTGCTTCAACGTCAGGTTGCTGGATTGGAACAACCCTTAGAAATCAGTGAGATTCCAGAAGGAATCTTACCGATTGCATGGTGGACATTGTGGACGGAATGGGATCCCTTCCAAGATTTAGACATTGAAAGTCATGAAGCCAATCTAGCAGGATTAGTTATGATTGAAAATCTTAACGATCGTATTCGAGCTTCCAAAGGCAATACCTATGAAGGGTGGAAGACATACAAAGAACTGTTTCATGCTTACTGCAGCTCCGATCGTGCTGATTTTTGGGCTTTCTTTCACCAATGCTGGAACTTGCTGCCACTGTCGCAAGAACTGAAACTCAAAATTCCAAGCCTTCAACTCGGACAGACCTGTCGTCTTGCAGAAGGAGTTGCTACACCCAAACCAGATAGTTTGCGCTATACGCCTGTCTTGACCAAGCAATCTGCTATTTTTAACTCATGGAAATTTATGTGCGAATTGGCAGATCGCGACGGAATTCCAGTTCACACCGTTCCAAGCGTTTGTCATTTAGAAGCGTTGAAACCAGACAGCAAAGCAGACAAACAACGGCGCCTGCGCAATATAGCCCTTCAAACACTGCTCGACGCACAGAATTAATTATTTCTGAAGCAAAAAAATACAGCAGCCATTCCAATAATAATCTGTGCAGTCAGTTCCTGAAGGGTGGCTGTCGTCTGCAGTTGTTTTGATCTCGACCCCGTGAAGAATCTTGTAGTTGCATTGTTGAATAGCAAAAAACGTAGCATTGCGAACAGTTCTCCAATTCCAATCATCAACAATATACAAAAAGACATCATCTAGGCAATCTTTCACATGTGTTAATGCGTTTACATGGTCTTGGAACTCGTGCCCTCCATCAAACATATAGATATTAAATTTTGGCAATAATTCTGGATCAAGCTTCATAAAATCAGACTCAAGAAAGACAACATGGTTCGTTCCCTTGAATTGTTTGAGATTCGCAATAAATTGCTCCTTAGGACCTCCAAATTGGCTCCAATTGTCTACAGCATATGCATATTCAAGCTTGTTCTTATACAAGGCTGAACATAAGGAAGAGCCAGTGTACACACCTACTTCCAAATAACGGGCGCCTGATACATCCATTAAATTGTTGTACAGGTGTCGTGTCTTTTTTCCCGTCATGCCATCCATCGCAAGAATCTCTGGAGAACATTTTGAAATGCTCTTCATAGAATTGTCAACCGCCCTGTTCATGTGGGCTTTCCATTCCTCAATATTCATTCTAGACTATCATATACTTTTCTAGGATTCCTTTTCCGCATTAGGAAGTGTGCTGATGAGACAGTTCCTCAGGATGCAGAAGCCGAACCACACTGAGAGGCTCCGTGCGCCCAAGCCGGTAGGCACGGCCAAGAATCTGTTTTTCCTCCTCATGCGTCATCGCATGGAGAAGAATGACATCCGTTGCGGCCGTTATGTTCATACCCGCACCTGCCTCAATCGTATTCAGGAGAAGAACCTTCGTCTTGCCCGTCTCAAAGGATTTGAGTGTAGCAGCAATAACGTCCTTGTTTCCCTTGACTTGTTTGACAGTTATATTGAGCCCTTCAATTTCAGAACTAATCTGAAGGAATGGATTGTCGAAATGACTAAAGACCAAGAATCGACCCTCAGGCTTTTGCTTGAGTAATTCAAGCAGCTGTTCAGTTTTCTTGAGGGGCTGAGGGCCTTGATTGGGATCCACGAGTTCGTTCTTTCCAAGTGGTTCTGTAGATAGGCTTCGTAGGCCTGACGCACTAATCCCTGTGCGACAGAGAGGACATGTGTTTTGTCTGGTCAAGGATGTCAGAATACATCCTGCGCAGAAAATACGGGAACAACAGGGTGTTAGGGTAGGAGCTTGAGGCTCGTCAAAACAAATTGGGCAGATTTCGTCTTTGTAGTTTTCAATGCGTTCCTTCAACTGTTTGATCTGTTCTTCTAGACTTGCAATGCGATCACTGAGTGTTTTCAGAGCATGCTCTTTGGCTTGTGGAGTTGCATATTCCAAGGACGCCTTAAATTCATAGGTTTTCTTCAAACGATCAAGCTCCTTGCGTCGATGTTCAGATACAGCAGCAACCAACGACATAGGTTCTTCCGCTCGAACTCCTAGTTCTTGAAGCGCACCTTCAACATCACCTGCGTGGAGTAGCGATCGTACATTGCCAGGAATGGCTTGCGCAACGACCTGCTGAACAATAGAAGGACGGCATGTTATATTGCGAATAGTTATAGGAGGCAGCTGAATAGACTCCTTGACAAAGTCTTCCGAGCATCGCAGCAAAAGGCGGCCCCTATACGGATTGGACGTATGAACGTAATCACGGAAGAAACTCGGGGAAACCATGTAATATCGGATGTAGGTATAGTTTCCGTGAGCTGACTGTTGCAGAGCAGATCGAAGCATATCCTTGAGCTCGGGCTGAATAAGAGAAGATGGGCGATTGAGAACTTCAGTTAAGACATTGGACGTTATATAAATACTTTGATTGGGAAACAAGAGATTGGGCCAACTTGCCGAGATTAGCCATGAAAAATGCGTCTCAGGAACAATTCGATTGTAAGGAATGTGCAGTGTATCCGCTTCATCGTAAAAGACGCGCTTCCAAATGTATTTCTGATCTGATACAATCTGCTGAAGATTTCCAAAGAGAGTATTGGAAACAAGAACAACCTCCGCATCCCGAAGTTTGGTTAAAAACTGTGTGTCTTCAAGCACTTTTTTCATTTGAATTCCAAGATATTTGAGTGTAGTCTGTTCCTTGATGTAGGTTTGCCATTGCCTATACAACGTGTGAGGAACGACAATGAGACATCCAAGGCTTGTTTGAGTGGACAGAGGAGGATCATAGACAGAAAATAATTTGGATGTCGAATTGGGATCGAGCCCTGGAATCCGCTGAACAGGAACTGCAGTCTTCAATCGAGCGATATGCCCAAGAACCATAAGACTCTTTCCAACGCCTACACCATCTCCTAAAAAGGAGAACTGACTGTATAATTTGGCTCCACTGCAGTCCATTCCTTTGCTCAACTTTTGTTCACGTTGATCCATCTCATAGAGAACAGCTTTCTGATGGTTGCGCAACGATACTTTGATCTCAGGTGGTTGGTCTACCATGGGTGCGCCTGAACGAAGAGAAAACATATACGCATCATTTAAACAGCGAATGGATTTTAGAATCGGTTCGCTCATCCTATTGTGCGTTCTTAGCCAGAGGTTTAGGCATTTGCAAAAAACTCACGAAGATTCTTCTCATGGCTCTCTTTGATAAAAGCCTTGAGTTTCATATCCGTCTTTTTCATAAAAGGACTCTCTTGCTCTCTCAGTTTTCGCTTGTCAAAGGTATTTTCAGAATGAGACATAACCAACATGACCTTAAACGGGTCGAGTTGAATCATGGGGTGCTTGTAATCTTCTAGAAAACTACGCTCCTCTGAATGAGTAACCGTTTCATCGTAGCGATGGGACTTTCCATAACTTGCTTTCCAGGCCATGGTTCCGTTGGTTGCATGATTGGGATTGTAAGGGCCCAGTTTGTAAATTGTTTTAATATCAGAATAATACATATAGATCTCTGAGGCCCCTGCTAGCTCCTTGTTGGCATGCGGTTTCTGCTTGAAGGCTGTGACGACAGCACTCACACGGCAGGATGGATAGTAGTCGTCATCGTCCATGGCAACAATAATCGCCCCCTTCGCTTCCTCATTCAGACGATTTCGTTTGGCCCCAATGGTTAGCTTCTCCTCCAAGCGAATGTAGCGAAGATTTGGAATGCGCTTCTTAGCCTCCTCAAACAGATCTTCCACCTTGTCTTGGCCATCATCAAGAACAATCCATTCCATACGATCTTTGCGATAGTCCTGCTTCTCAACCATTTGAATCAGATACGGGATGAACCGTCGTCGATTGTATGTAGGGGTTACAATCGACACAAACGGGAAATTTTTATCCTCTTGTGTGCTCATCTATGGTAGATTCTTGCTCCATGTTTAGATGAGTTTCTTCAAGTTGTCTACTGCGTTTTGAAAGGTGGATTGTTGCTCATTTGTTATAGATTTGATGGATGAGAGCAAATCATCAAATGTCTCGTTGCCTGTCATACTGCTTTGAATATTGGAGATCACTTCCCCAAATGTCTTAGAATCAATGGTCTTTCCAACGAGGCCAGCAGCTGTCATTTCATACGCCAGCTGTTTCTTCTTGGCCAATCCTCCATAGCGATTCACATCGTATTTGAAGATCGACATGTACCAAGGAACCTTTTCATCTTGCGCACCTTCAAAAATAGGGAGGAATGCAAACAAGACAGGTGCCTTCATGTAATCCATACGAGGACCTTGAGGGTGGAACGAAAAGACATTGTTCCAATTGATGGCATCAAAGGCACGATACAAGTAGTAAAGAAGAACAATTATAGAGAATCCAGGAATCAAACCAATCTGAAACATTATGAACATCCATACAAAGTAAAAAACACGATACAGTGCTGGGCGTCCGATGGCATCATTGGCAATAATCATTCCAAACACCACTCCAAAGAAATAAGGCCAGGCGGTTTGAAAGCCCTGAGAAAAATATTGCTGCACGCGTGCCAACAAACGAGGAACTTGAAAGGTATTTTCATCTGCCTTTTCCTTCTGTTCAACTTGTTTCTGATAGGTTTTGAATTGTTGATCCTGAATGCCTGCTAGCAATGTAGGCGGAGGGGCTGCCTGTGCTGTATAAGGCTCTACAAGATCCTCAAAGTTCTCTGGAATCTTCTTCTGAATCTCCTCAAACCGACGGTTGAATTCGTCTCGTTTTGCAATAAGATCAGCAGGTGTTTGCGAGTTCATTTTCTTCGTATATGTATCAGCATCTGCTTTCAGAGTTTGAATCTCTTCGATTTGTTCTGCTGGAACTTTGGTTCCTTTGTCTTTTAGGAAGAGATCCAGAAAGGGACTGACGCGCAGCATTTCTTTAGCAGTCTTGTTTGAATTGAGAATGGTTTCCCATTGAGCCTTCATTTCTGTTTCCTTTTTGGTGTAGTCGCCTGCTGCCAACCCACCATTCTTCTCCAGCCAATTCTCCCATTCCGTTATGCGAGCCAAGGAATTGGTTGAAAAATAATCGGATGCTTCTCCTGCACCTATGACCTTTTCGCGTGTTTGACGATAACCTTCTATGATTTTCTTCAGATCCTCGACAGCGCCTGCTGCTTTCGCATTTTGATCATCATAGGCTTTGCTTGCCTGTTCATTGTAGGTTAAATTGAAGATGGCGCGATTTAGAGTGTCGGTCAGGCCCATTGCTACTTGGACAAGTGAAAACCCGGAGGAAAATCTTCCTCCGAGTAGAATGGCTACAAAGACTCGCAAGTCGAAAGGGGACTATGTGGTTGCTATCCCTTCCTACAAACGCCAGGAAACCTTGAAATCCAAAACACTTCACATGCTGCAGGAGTTTCGCATTCCAGCCTCGAAGATTTTTATCTTTGTGGCTGACAAAGATGAAGAAGAAGTATACCGGAATGCTTTGGATAAGACTTCCTATAACAAGATAGTTGTTGGCATCAAAGGATTAGCACCTGTGCGCAACTTTATAGCAGACTATTTTCCGATTGGAAAGAAAATTGTTTTCTGTGATGATGATATCAAAGGTTTTCTAGAATTTGATGCTTCCAAGCCTCGGAAAGAGAAGCCTTTGTCTGATTTGGACAAACTTATTCGTCGTGGATTTTCTGAATGTATGTCCCATGGATGTCGCTTATGGGGTGTCTATCCCACACCCAATGGATTCTTTATGAAAGACACTGTAAGCACAGATTTAAAATTCTGTGTTGGCAGTTTCTTTGGTCTTATCAATCCAGGAACAAAGGCAATGACTATCCCTGTCAGTGAAAAGGAGGATTACTATCGCACTCTTCGAATGTATGAATTAGATGGATGTGTTGTCCGGTTGAATTTTGTTGCCGCGAAAACTGCATATTACAAAGAACCTGGAGGTATGCAGACGGATCCCCAACGGAAAGAAAAACAAGAAAAAGCAGTTGAATTCTTGTTGAAGGAATTTCCAACCTGGGTCAAACGAAATCCAACTCGGAAATCTGGATTCCCTGAAATTCGTATTAAGGCCCCTAAAGAGCATACTTGAGACCACCCATGCCTCCTGCTACTTCAAACCAATTGAGATTCTCTACATAAATAGTTAAGTTGTAGACATAATTTGTATTCACAGGCAACGGATAGAAGTCCACTTCCACTTGGAAGTTCTTAATCCGAGAGGTATTGAGGGACCCTGAAGGCTGTGTTGTGGGAGAGTGAAGAGCAAAATTATACACAGGAATCATCTGGCCAGGACGGCCTGACAGTGTTTTATACGGTGTTATTTTGGTAAAGTAATCGATAGGTTTTTCCTCTTGGATTTCATTACCATCACACACAATTCGTAAACTTCGTAAGATCCCTTGTTGCCCCGTAGGAATAAGGAGACCACTGGAATTCGCTTTGGTATTCAACGGTGTCAAACCAGGAGTAGGTGCAAACGGAGGATGGGGATAATTCCACCAATTTGTGAAATTCGCAAAGTCATTTCTATACTGAAGGCTATCCGATCTGCGCTGAATAAAGATCAGACGGGAAACCGGATTGTGGGTATACAGGTCCAGAAGTTGTCTTGTATACAATCCAGGGAATGGATACGGTGTTATTTGCTGCATCAGATATGACAAGGGTTGTGTCGCAAATATCTTACGCTCTTCTTCAGGCAAATAGACATAGGTACATTGGAGTCTCGGATTCAAGAACCATTGATTCAAGGGAGGGATCGAGGCTCCTACGTCTGTTGCAAAGTAGCGCCATTCTGCTTGTTGTTCATTTGAAGCAACGTAGTCTGGCTGATTGAGTTGAATTTCTGCTGTGGAGGCTGCCATCTCATACAAGGGACTGACACGGTATCCTGAAGCATCCAAAATCGTATACAGATTTTCAATTGAATTCAAAGTTATCTGGACTTCACAGTCATGGTATTGGAGACCTACAAGGGGCAAGGCAAGACTCGATGCATCGGAAAACCAAAATCCAAGAGGAACATGAACTTCTTGTCCAAAAATGGAAGGGCGATTTGTTTGAGCTCCAAGAGGAACAGATGAATTGGGGAATACACTGGGGTATCCTGTCTGGTTTAATCCTCCCGCAAAGACACCCTCAGACGGATTGGTTAACTCAGGAGTATCTCCAACCAAGACACGCCATTTCTCAAAGGTTGTATTATCAAAATCAAGCATGGCCTTCGCAAGCAAATACGTTCCATCAACTTCTTGGATCTTTTGACCCCCTACGTAGAAACCTGCTCTCTGAATAAGTGCAGCACCTAGATAACGGACCCACTGATACTGGTATTGAGCTGTACGTTGGTCGGGTGATTGATATTTACTGTAAATGTCCGGTATGCGGAACGTAAAATAGATATCGCTTAACAAATCTCCAATGCGTTGAATCTTAACCCGGAGTTGAATGGGTTGTGAAAAAAAGAGTTCATTGGGTCCTTCCAAAGCAACAGCAACATTTTCTTGGCTAAAATGACTGTACTTTCGAAAACTTTTGTACCAGAAGGTCATGTCTGGATTTCCGCTTAGGAGAACATTTTGTGCGCCGTAGGCAACAAGACTTAAGAGACCTCCTCCTGTCATGCTCTAATCTGAAGTATAGAATGCTTGTTCTTTAAAACGTATGCTTGAAACCATGTAGGGATTCTTTGAATCCACCTATGGTTTCTTTATTTACTCCTGAAGAGAGTAGCTGGTTGTCCAGTATGTGTCAATGAGGTAAGGAGGCTTGTCCATTTCAGTTGACATTGTCTTCTTGCTCACGCCAAAGTCCAGAAGACTCTGGATCTCCGTGAAAGACGCCGCATAGGACATGTAGACCAGATTGCTGAGGTTTCCACGGAACGGTCCCTCGAAACGGAGTGTCGTGTCAGGTCCCAATGCAGGAATCAGTGAGCCCTGGATGACGCGTTTGAGAGGGCTGAAGCAGATCAGATTCTGGAAATTCTGGTAGGGCAATGTTCCCTCGAACGGCAGCTTCTTTCTGAGATTGCCATTGATGTAGACTTCGAGTGAATTGCGACTGCAAACCAGAGCACAGTGGAACCACTTGCGAACAGGAATATTCTCAATGTCCAAGGCAGTGTAAGGGTTGCGGTATGTGTTCATGATGACCCGGAGAGTGTTTGAATTGCCTCGAACAAACACAGCGGGGCCCATCAGAGGCCAAGGATTGGTATAGCCCTTGTGGAAGACATGGTGGAGCGTATCCTCTCCTGTGAAGGTTGACGGGTGGATCAACATATAGAAGCTATAGGTGAACTCAATGCCCGTGCGTTCATTGTCAGACAACGGGATCTGTTTGGCATCTCCAAATTTGGTCTTGTTTTGCTGGAAGGTCAACATTTTGTCCTCAGCCGTGACCGTCATCGGAATCAGCTCCACATATTTGCCTCCTACACGCTTGTAGCTAACCAGCAAATATTCAAAGGACATCAAAATGAAGAACAACAATGACAGCAATACTAACACAAGGAGCACTTGCTGGAAAAAACCTTTGCCTGCGAGCACATCTAACGCTCCATAACTAGTGGGTGTATTGGAGGACATCTTACTACCTTTCTATTGTTTTTTAGAAAGTAACTGTGGTGGAAGGATATCTCACACCGAACTCAGGGTACTTGTAGGTGACCTGGCCCTTCACGTCAAACATGCCGCCGATCCAGCTCCAGAATCCACGATCCGTGGTATCACGAGGTCCATTCATGTAGATGCGGTACATCTGGTCGGGGTTGAGTGCAGCCGAGTGGACATAGAGATTGCTGAGGAAGCCGTCGAATCCGCCTGCTCCCAAGATCTTGAGTTTGACGCCATTCGCATCAACCGTAAAGAAAGAAGGCAACACACAAGAGCGAGCCAACTTACCATCCATATAGACATCGACCGTGCGACCATTCAGCACAATGCCGAAGCATACCCATCTCTGGAGTTCAACAGCAGGCAAATCGCACATCTGTGAGGCAGCACTGAGGAGCGGGCCGGAAGGTGCAGGAGTTGTCAAGAGCTGGGTCACATTCGCGGCAGTGAGCTGTGTGCTTCCTGTCGCATTGGTATTCACACGCACAATCAGGTTGTTTGTGTGGGGGCCAAGTCCAACTACAAGGGTCGACGTCGGCTCAGGAGGAGTCGTCGTAGTGTTAGGAACCAACTCCAAGATATGCTTGGCTACATTGGGTCTCGATTTCACGCCCGTAACATAGGCCCAAAAGGTTATGGTGTATTCTCCACCCTCATAGACGGGGAGGATCGTGTAGGGACTCGGGGAACTGGAAGGGTTCGCAGGGATTGCCGTGGTGACAATCGCCTGGCTGTCAGTCGCCGCCGCTCCCGCAAACAAATACTGATAGGCATAATACAGTATGACAATGCCAATGACGACGATGGCAATGGAACGCACTGTTCCAATCATGCCTCCCGAGGCCGGAAGAGCATTCCGAACAGCTGTGACTGAATTGTTCAAGGCTTCCATGGTGCTTCTGATGAAACGAAGGTTTTTTTCAGGCATATGGAGTTTGCCAATCCAAAAGGGGTGAAGTCGGTCTCAGAGCAGGCCCGCCTAAGCATCCGCCGCCTTCACACTTTGGAATTAATTCTGTTAACGATCCTATCGTTGCATAAGGGCGCCCTGTGGTATCAGCATTTGCCTTGTAATAGGCC
>JACCDW011711431.1_pt1 | contig 11526 bp, 11 predicted proteins | sample 7449781 | NCBI WGS metagenome assembly JACCDW01 (sample SAMN15323449, study PRJNA562643) | freshwater metagenome | isolation source: river surface water | place: USA:Blue River Watershed | collected 2017-08-18
GCAGCGTTACACTTCGACGATGGCCAGCCAACCAACCCAACCCGCGACCCCCACCCCGCCGGTTCCCGCCGACGTTGAGGCGATGTATCCCTGTATCGGGGTTTGCATGGCAGACCCGGACAGCGGCCTATGTCAGGGGTGTGGACGGCCCTTGGCCGAACCGCAGACATTGGATCCGAAACCCAGGGACTGAAGGACACATTGGGATGTTCCCGACCGAGGTGCGCGGGTATAATCGTGCGAGACATCACTGGTCGTTTTCCAAACTTTTACGCCGGAAATCTGCGCATGAACACTGAAAAAGCCCGCTTCAATATGGTCGAACAACAAATTCGTCCGTGGAATGTCTTGGATCCAAACGTGCTGGATCTCCTGTTTGAAGTGCGTCGAGAAGACTTTGTGCCGCAGAACTATCGATCGCTAGCCTTTGCCGATATCGAGATTCCCTTAACATCCAACGCCGTTATGATGGCGCCGCGCATGGAAGCACGCATGCTGCAGGAGTTGGAACTGGCGCCGGATGCGCAGATTCTGGAAGTGGGTACCGGTTCGGGGTACATGACTGCGCTGCTCGCATCGCAGGGCGCGCACGTGACCAGTCTGGAAATTGATCCGGCATTGCAGGCGCAGGCACAGACCAATCTGGCCGAAGCCGGTATTGAGAACGTAACACTCGTTTTAGGCGATGGTCTCAAGGGGTACGAAGCGGGTGAACCTTACGATGCGATCGTTTTGACCGGTTCGGTACCGGAAGTCCCCAATGCGTTGCTGCACCAGCTGGCCTTGGGTGGACGCCTGATGGCGGTGGTCGGCACGGGCCCCGTGATGGAAGTTGTGCGCATCCATTGCACTGGCCCGGGCGCCTATTCCCGCGAGACCCTGTTTGAGACCTATGTGCCGCCGTTGGAAAACGCGCCGCACACCGCTCATTTTAATCTTTAAGATCAATCCGCTGGCGCTTTCAGGGTCGGCGGTTGACCGGCCCCTGAAGCGCCGGCCTTTTTTGTCCGCACGCCATTGAGTCGCGGACATCGCCGGAGAGCATATGGAAAAGGATCTGCGCGCTGCTGCGCTGGAATACCATCGTTACCCTACGCACGGAAAAATTTCCGTGACGCCGACAAAAGGTCTGACAAACCAGCGCGATTTGGCGTTGGCCTACTCTCCGGGCGTGGCGTTTGCCTGTGAAGAAATCGAAGCCAATCCCGATGAGGCCGATACACTCACCGCCCGTGCCAATTTGGTTGGCGTTGTCACCAACGGAACGGCTGTCCTCGGTTTGGGTAATATCGGCCCGCTGGCCTCTAAGCCGGTGATGGAAGGTAAGGGTTGCCTGTTCAAAAAATTTGCTGGCATCGATGTCTTCGATATCGAACTGGCTGAAAACGACCCGGACAAATTGATCGAGATGATCGCCGCGTTGGAGCCGACGCTTGGCGGTATCAACCTCGAAGATATCAAGGCACCGGAGTGCTTCTATATCGAGCGTGAGCTCAAGAAGCGCATGAAGATCCCGGTCTTCCATGATGACCAGCATGGCACGGCCATCATTTCCGCTTCGGCGCTGATCAATGGTCTCAAGGTGATCAAAAAAGACATCGCAACAATCCGGGTGGTCGTATCAGGCGCGGGTGCCGCCGCAATCGCCTGTTTGGATCTCTGGTGCGAAATCGGTGTCAAGCGCGAAAACATTACGGTCTGCGATTCCAAGGGCGTGATCTATGTCGGCCGCGATGCCAACATGGAACCGACTAAGGCGAAGTATGCACAAGACACGAAGGCGCGTACGTTACAGGATGCGCTGAATGGTGCCGACGTATTCCTGGGTTTATCGGCGGCTGGTGCACTCAAAGCAGAGTGGTTGCCTGGCATGAGAGAGAATCCGCTGATTTTCGCGTTGGCGAATCCGACGCCGGAAATTATGCCGGAAGAGGCGCGCAAGGTTCGTCCGGATGCGATTATTGCCACCGGTCGTTCAGATTACCCGAACCAGGTCAACAATGTTTTGTGCTTCCCATTCATATTCCGCGGCGCACTCGATGTGGGGGCGACAACGATTACGGAGGAGATGAAGTTGGCGTGCGTTTATGCCATCGCCGAGCTCGCCGAAGTGGAAGTCTCCGATGAAGTTGCCATGGCCTACGCGGGCCACGAACTGCAGTTCGGGCCGGAGTACTTGATTCCCAAACCTTTCGATCCGCGCCTCATTACGCGTATTGCGCCGGCCGTAGCTAAGGCCGCAGTCAGCTCGGGTGTTGCACGTCGCCCGATCGCCGATATGGATGCTTACATCGAGCATCTCAAAGAGTTTGTTTATCACACGGGCATCGGCATGCGTGCAGTTTTTGTCGCCTGCAAGGAAGGTCCGCGCCAGCGGATCCTGTTCGCCGAAGGTGAAGACGAGCGTGTGCTGCGTGCCACCCAAGTGATCCTCGAAGAGCAGTTGGCAACGCCGATATTGATTGGCCGCCCGGACGTGGTGGCTACGCGCCTTGAACGCGCCGGCTTGCGCATCAAGCCGGGTGTTGATTTCGAGCTGGTGAACCCGCAGGACGATTCGCGTTATCGTGAATGTTGGACCGCATATCACAAGCTTATGGCGCGCCGGGGTGTGACACCGGATATCGCCAAGTCGGAAATGCGTCGTGACACAACCCTCATGGGCGCTATGCTCATGAAGCTTGGTCACGCTGATGGCATGATTTGCGGTGTGATCGGGCAGTATGGTGACCATCTTCAGGTGGTCAGCGAGGTTATCGGCAAACGGACGGGCGTGAATGTGTTTGCCGCGATGAACTACCTGATGCTGCCTGGACGCTCGTTGTTCATCACCGATACACACGTGAATGAAAACCCGGATGCCGAACAGATCGCCGAGATTGCCATGCTGGCTGCCGACGAGGTGAAGCGCTTTGGTGTGCATCCGAAAGTCGCGCTGCTGTCGCATTCGAACTTCGGATCATCGGCATCGGCGTCCGCGCTCAAGATGAGCCGTGCCGCCGCTCTGTTGCCAGCTTTGTCTTCGGGGGAGCTCGAAGTCGATGGAGAAATGCATGGTGACTCTGCTCTGTCTGAAGAGATTCGTCTGAACGCTTATCCAGAGTCGGCGCTCAAGGGCGAGGCTAATGTCCTCGTCATGCCCAATCTGGATGCTGCCAATATCTCGTACAACCTGATCAAGATGATCGGTGGTTCGGGCGTGACGATCGGCCCCGTTCTATTGGGCGCCGCCTTGCCGGTTCATATCCTGACATCGTCGTCGACGGTGCGTCGGGTGGTGAACATGACCGCCATGGCCGTTATGGATGCCCTCCAGGCTAAGCGCTAGACTTGCTGTAAACGAGTAGAGAGAATAGAGTTATCCAATGCCGTTACAAGACGGTTCGTAAACCCAAGGAGAAATCCCGTGAAAAAAACCTTCGCCATGGCTACGGCCGCTGTTGTTTCTGCCACTGCATTTGCTGCAGCGCCGGCACCGACTGTTAAGTTCATTAGCACCGAGCAAATCGTGACCATGTGTAAAAACAAGGGCAATCCGCAGGATCAAGGCTATTGCGGTGGCTTTGGGCAGGGTGTTTATGATGGCTACCTACAGATGGTTCATCCGAAGAAGATGCGTCAGACGATTTGTATTCCCCAAGATTCCAAAGATCCTGGCATCGTTGAGGCCTTTATCAAGTGGACTGAAGCAAATCCGAAGTACAACAATAAACCTGCATCAGAGGCTGTGTTGAACTTCCTGGATCAGCGTTATCCCTGCAAGAAGTAATTTCGGAGCGCAAAACCGTGACTAAAACTCTGATTGCAGTACCTCTGGCTGCCGCTTTTCTGGTCGGTTGCTCGGGCATGAGCAATACGCAGCAAAAGATGCTCTCGGGTGGCGCGATTGGCGCTGCAGCCGGCGCCGGTATCACGGCGATTGCTGGCGGCAACCCGATTTGGGGTGCCATTGGTGGTGCAGCCGTCGGTACAGCCGGCGGCTATCTGATGTCGAAGTAAACGACCTTCAGAATTCATACAAGGAATAAAGCAATGAAGAAGACACTGGTTATTGTTCCCGTAGTCGCCGCATTTCTGACCGGCTGTTCGGGTATGAGCGATACCCAACAACGCACCTTGTCTGGTGGCGCGATTGGTGCTGCTGCAGGTGCCGGTATCGTGGCGATTGCTGGCGGCAACCCGATTTGGGGTGCTCTGGGTGGCGCAGCAGTGGGCGCGGTGGGCGGTTATGCGTACGATGCCTACGAGAAGAGCAAGCAGAAAGAGTACAACCAGGGTTACCAGGCTGGTAAAAAAGCGGGTAGCACTGGCAACTGATCGGGCTGAGCTCGGTCGCACCAATAAAAACGGCGCCAAAGGCGCCGTTTTTATTCGTCTTCCTTGCGAGTACTGATTAGCTCTTGCGCGTTACCTGGTTAATATCGCGCACGGCACCACGGTCAGCCGAGGTGGCAAATAGTGCGTAGGCTTTGAGCGCCTGAGAGACGGCTCGTTCGCGGGCAACCGGGTGCCAGGCTTTATCGCCACGGGCGCGCATTGCGGTTTCACGCTGGGCAAGTTCGTCATCGGCAACCGCCAGATGAATACGCCGATTCGGAATGTCAATCTCGATGGTGTCGCCGGTTTCAACCAGACCGATTAAGCCACCGCTGGCGGCTTCGGGCGACACGTGGCCGATCGATAGGCCCGAAGTCCCCCCAGAAAAACGACCATCGGTCAGCAGCGCGCAGGCTTTGCCCAGGCCACGGGACTTCAGGTAGGAGGTTGGATACAGCATCTCTTGCATACCAGGGCCACCTTGTGGGCCTTCGTAGCGAATCACCACGACATCGTTCTCGACGACTTCGCCAGAGAGGATGCCTTCGACAGCACTTTCCTGGCTTTCATAGACGCGGGCCTTGCCGGTGAACGTAAGAATGGATTCATCGACCCCGGCGGTTTTAACGATGCAGCCGTTGATGGCCAGGTTGCCGTACAGGACGGCGAGGCCACCATCTTGGGAATAGGCGTGGGCACGATCCCGAATACAGCCATTGGCGCGATCTGTATCCAGGTCATCGTAACGACGTTCCTGTGAGAACGCTGTCTGGGTCGGAATACCACCAGGAGAGGCGCGGAAGAATGTCGTCACGCGCTCATCGTTGGTCTTGGTGACATCGTAGTGATCAATTGCATCGCCCAGAGTTTTGCTATGGACGGTGGATGTGTCACGGTGAATCAATCCTGCACGATCCAGTTCGGCGAGCAAGCCTAGTATCCCGCCGGCGCGGTGTACATCTTCAATATGATATTTCTCTGTCATCGGTGCCACCTTGCACAAGCAGGGCACGTGGCGCGAAATCCGGTCAATATCTTTCATCGTGAAATCAATGCCGGCTTCCTGGGCGGCGGCTAGGATGTGCAGCACGGTGTTGGTTGAACCACCCATTGCCACATCCAGCGTCATGGCGTTTTCGAAAGCCTTCTTGTTAGCAACGTTGCGCGGTAGCACCGAGAGGTCATCCTGCTCGTAATAGCGTTTACACAGATCGACAATCTTCTGGCCTGCACCCAGGAAGAGCGACTTCCGATCGGCGTGCGTCGCGACGATCGTGCCGTTCCCCGGCAACGACAGCCCAAGCGCTTCAGTCAGGCAGTTCATCGAGTTGGCGGTGAACATCCCCGAGCACGAACCGCAGGTAGGGCAGGCCGAACGCTCGACGGCTTCAACTTCTTCATCCGAACATTTGGAATCTGCCGCCTTTACCATGGCGTCAACCAGGTCGAGGGCGATCACCTTGCCGCCAATTTTGACTTTGCCGGCTTCCATTGGGCCACCGGAAACGAAGATCGCCGGAATATTGAGGCGCAGCGCCGCCATCAGCATCCCCGGGGTAATCTTGTCGCAGTTGGAAATGCAAACCAGCGCATCGGCACAGTGGGCATTCGCCATGTATTCGACCGAGTCAGCAATGAGTTCGCGTGATGGTAACGAATAAAGCATCCCGCCGTGCCCCATGGCAATACCGTCGTCGACCGCAATGGTGTTGAATTCTTTGGCAATCCCCCCCGCCGACTCGATCTCCCTGGCTACCAACTGACCGAGATCTTTCAGGTGCACGTGACCCGGCACGAACTGGGTAAAGGAATTCACCACCGCAATGATTGGTTTGCCGAAGTCGCCATCTTTCATGCCGGTAGCGCGCCAAAGCGCGCGGGCGCCGGCCATGTTACGGCCATGTGTGGAGGTGCGGGAGCGATATTGCGGCATAGCAGATCCTTTGAAACGAGGTCGGGCGAAGATTCGCCTATAATTTCGACATTCTATCGCCACCGCAGGATTTTCGTGGGGTGTACCCACATCACGCAGGGTCTTTGTGGTCACCTTGAGCCATCCGCGCACAGCCATATGACCCCTTTCATCCATCCGCAGCTTGACCCCGTCGCCATCAGCATTGGCCCATTGTCTGTGCATTGGTACGGGCTGATGTATCTGGTTGCTTTTGTACTCTTTGTCGTCCTGGGGCGACTTCATGCCCGGCGATTGCCCCAGCAGGGCTGGACCAACCAGACCATCGACGATCTGCTCTTTTATGGTGCGTTGGGTGTGGTGCTCGGCGGCCGTCTGGGCTACGTATTGTTCTATAAGCCTGGATATTACCTGGCACACCCCCTAGAAATTTTCGCGCTCTGGCAGGGGGGTATGTCGTTCCATGGTGGTTTGCTGGGTGTACTGGTGGGGATGGCGGTCTACGGGCGTAAACATGGCCGATCGTTTTTCGAGGTGACCGACTTCATCGCCCCGCTCGTACCGTTGGGCCTGGCTGCTGGACGACTAGGAAACTTTATCAACGGTGAATTGGTCGGCCGAGTTACCGATGTACCCTGGGCCATGATCTTTCCCCGCACAGACTATTTTCCGCGCCATCCTTCCCAGCTTTACCAGTTTGCCTGTGAAGGGGTGCTGCTTTTTGTACTACTCTGGTGGTATGCGTCAAAGTCACGTCCACGAGCCGCTGTTTCAGGAGTCTTTCTCATGGGCTATGGATTAGCGCGGTTCATCGCGGAGTTCGGTCGCGAACCGGATGATTTTCTTGGATTGCTCTTTGGCAATCTTTCAATGGGGCAATGGCTCAGTTTGCCCATGATTCTTGCTGGCATCGTGATATACCGATATAGCCAGCGCCAACCTCTTTGATGACTAGGAGTAATACGATGACGCGTCCGTTCAAGATTCTCGGTGTACAACAGATCGCCATTGGCGGTCCCTCGAAAGAAAAACTGCGTACCCTGTGGGTCGACATGCTCGGCCTAGAAATAACCGGTAACTTCGTGTCCGAGCGTGAAAACGTCGACGAAGACATCACAGCCATGGGCAAAGGTCCGTTCAAGGTCGAAGTCGATCTCATGCAGCCCTTGGATCCGGAAAAGAAGCCGGCCGTGCATGCCACGCCGCTCAATCACATTGGTTTGTGGGTCGACGATCTGCCAGTCGCCGTCGAATGGCTCACTAAAAAGGGCGTGCGCTTCGCGCCGGGCGGTATCCGAAAGGGGGCTGCCGGTTACGACATCACCTTTATGCACCCTAAAGCCAATGACGAGTTCCCGATTGCCGGCGAAGGTGTACTTATCGAGCTGGTTCAGGCGCCGCAGGAAGTGATTGACGCGTTTGCCAAGCTCGCTGCTTAGTTCGGGACTGCACAGGTAACAAAAAACCCGGCAAGCGCCGGGTTTTTTGTTACTAACGCCCAGAGTCCTCAGCGGTCGGCGCCTGATTCCTTTGGTGCGATCTCCTGATGACTGGCTTGATACTTTTGCCAGTCACGGGTTTCCTTTCGGTCCTCGGCTACGGTTTCGCCAAGCTTGAAGAAGAAGCGAACAAGCCTGTAGATAATGTAGATAACCAGAGGCGGAATCAGGATTGCTGCAAAAATAATAACCATCGTAGAAGCTCGCGTTTGATTATTCGAACTCGATAATGATTTGATCGACCGACAGCGATTCGCCGGCAGCTGCTGACACCTTCTTCACTTTGCCGTCCTGTTCAGCCTTGAGGATGTTTTCCATCTTCATGGCTTCGATGACGGCCAGCTTTTCACCGGCCTTTACCTCCTGCCCGACCTTGACGGCCACTTCGCGAAGCAGACCCGGCATCGGCGACAGCAGGAACTTCGACATGTCCGGCGCAGCCTTTTCGGGCATCAGCGCCTGTAGCTCAGCTGCGCGGGCGCGCAGCACCGTCAGATTGGCCTGAGTGCCCCAGTGGAACAGGCGGTAGGCCAACTTGTGACGCTCGACCTGCATGGTGAACGGTTCACCGTTGACGGTACCCGTGAATAGCGGCTCACCGAGATTCCAACCCGAACGAATCTTCAGGGTTTCGCCCTTGTAGACGACGTCGTAGCCGCCTTCGGCCGGGATGACAGTAACCGGATGCTGTTCACCGTTTCGGACAACAACCCAGTCATCGCCTACCTGCAGTTCATGGCCGGGCAGCTGACCGCTGACCTTGGCGGCGCGGTCGATATAACGGCGATGCACAAATGCCGCTACCGACAGCAGCAACGCCGGATCATCGTGTGGCACATCGCTGGCGTTAAAGCCTTTCGGGTACTCTTCGGCAATAAAGGCGGTCGTGAAATTGCCAGCCTGGAAGCGCGGGTGCTGCATCAGCGCGGCCTGGAATGGAATATTCGACGAGATGCCGCGGATAACGAAGCTGTTCAGTGCATCACGCATGCGCTCGATAGCCTGTTCGCGTGTTGCGGCGTGGACGATCAGCTTGGCAATCATCGAATCGTAGTACATCGAGATCTCGCCGCCTTCGTACACGCCCGTGTCGACGCGCACCTGACCCGCCACCTCTTCCGGTGGCGCGAACTTCACCAGACGACCCGTCGACGGCAGGAACCCGCGGAAAGGGTCTTCAGCGTTGATACGACATTCCATGGCCCAACCGTTGAGCTGCACGTCTTCCTGTTTGAACGCCAGCTTCTCACCCGCAGCCACACGAATCATCTGCTCGACAAGGTCGAGACCCGTGATCAATTCGGTGACTGGGTGCTCCACCTGCAGACGGGTGTTCATTTCCAGGAAGTAGAAGGACTTGTCCTTGCCAACCACGAATTCCACAGTGCCGGCCGACTGATATTGCACGGCCTTGGCCAGCGCGACGGCCTGCTCGCCCATCGCTTTACGGGTCGCCGGGTCGATGAACGGTGACGGCGCCTCTTCAATGACCTTCTGGTGGCGGCGCTGAATCGAGCAGTCGCGCTCGTTCAGGTACACCACGTTGCCGTGCGAGTCGCCCAGCACCTGGATTTCGATGTGACGCGGCTCTTCGACGAACTTTTCGATAAAGACGCGGTCATCACCGAAAGCGTTCTTGGCTTCGTTCTTGCACGAGGCAAAACCTTCGTAGGCTTCCTTGTCGTTGAAAGCGACGCGCAGGCCCTTGCCACCACCACCGGCCGAGGCTTTGATCATCACCGGGTAGCCGATGCCCTTGGCAATTTCGACCGCCTGTTCGGGGGTGTCGATTGGATCGTTGTAGCCCGGAATGGTGTTGACCTTGGCTTCGTTAGCCAGCTTCTTCGAGGCGATCTTGTCGCCCATGGATTCAAGAGCGTAGACCTTCGGGCCGATAAAGACGATGCCGTTGGCTTCGAGCTTTTTACCGAATTCGGCGTTTTCCGAGAGGAAACCATATCCCGGATGTACCGCCTCGGCACCAGTCTGCTTGCAAGCGGCAATGATCTTGTCGATGACCAGATACGATTCTTTCGAGGCGGCTGGGCCAATGCAAACCGCTTCATCGGCGAGTTCGACGTGGCGTGCCGAAGCATCGGCTTCGGAATAGACGGCGACCGTTTTGATGCCCATCTTACGGGCGGTCTTGATAACGCGGCAGGCGATTTCACCGCGGTTAGCGATCAGAATTTTCTTGAACATAGTTAGATTCTCCCGGGCGATCAGAGCGGAATGTTGCCGTGCTTGCGCCACGGATTCTGGATGTCTTTGTCTTTAAGCATGGCCAACGAGCGGCAGATGCGCTTGCGGGTCTCATTCGGCATGATGACGTCGTCAATAAAGCCACGAGCGCCTGCCACGAACGGGTTGGCGAACTTGGTTTTGTACTCGGCTTCGCGCTCGGCCAGCTTGGCGGTATCGTTCTTGTCTTCACGGAAGATGATCTCCACGGCGCCCTTCGGGCCCATCACAGCGATTTCCGCCGACGGCCAGGCGAAGTTGACGTCTCCACGCAGGTGCTTTGAACTCATCACATCATATGCGCCGCCATAAGCTTTGCGGGTAATCACGGTGACCTTCGGCACGGTACATTCGGCATAAGCGTAGAGCAGCTTGGCGCCGTGCTTGATGATGCCGCCGTACTCCTGCGAGGTTCCCGGCATGAAGCCCGGGACGTCGACGAAGGTGACGACCGGAATATTGAAGGCATCACAGAAACGCACAAAGCGGGCGGCCTTAATCGACGACTTGATGTCGAGGCAGCCGGCCAGCACCAGCGGCTGGTTGGCGACGATACCCACGGTACGGCCTTCCATGCGGCCGAAGCCAACGATGATGTTCTTGGCGTAATCCGGCTGGATCTCGAAGAAGTCGCAGTCATCAACGGTCTTGATGATCAGTTCCTTCATGTCGTACGGCTGGTTCGGGTTGGCCGGCACCAGCGTATCGAGCGAGAAGTCCAGGCGGTCGGCGCTATCCAGCGTCGGTTGCACCGGAGGTTTTTCCTTGTTGCTCGATGGCAGAAAGTTGATCAGACGGCGCAGCATCAGCAGCGCCTCAACATCATTTTCAAAGGCCAGATCGGCAACGCCAGACTTGCTGGTGTGCGTGACAGCACCACCCAGTTCTTCGGCGGTCACCTCTTCGTGCGTCACAGTCTTTACCACTTCAGGACCGGTCACGAACATGTACGAGCTGTCCTTCACCATAAAAATAAAGTCAGTCATCGAAGGCGAGTACACAGCACCACCCGCACACGGGCCCATGATCATCGAGATCTGGGGAATCACACCGGAGGCCATCACGTTTCGCTGGAAGACTTCGGCGTAACCGCCGAGTGCAGCAACACCTTCCTGAATCCGCGCGCCGCCTGAGTCATTGAGGCCGATCACCGGGGCGCCGACTTTCATGGCCTGATCCATGATTTTGCAGATCTTCTCGGCGTGCGTTTCTGATAGTGAGCCACCCAGCACGGTGAAGTCCTGCGAGAAGACGAACACCAGGCGGCCGTTGACCGTGCCGTAGCCGGTGACCACGCCGTCGCCTGGCAGCGATTGCTTTTCCATACCGAAATCGGTGCAGCGGTGTTCCTTGAACATATCCCGCTCTTCGAACGAATCCGGATCCAGGAACAGGTCGATGCGTTCGCGCGCGGTCAATTTGCCCTTGGCGTGCTGTGCGTCGATACGCTTCTGGCCGCCGCCCAGACGCGCTTGCTCGCGCTTCTGTTCGAGCTGATGAATGATGTCGTGCATAGTGGGACTCCTTAGGTGATATCCGGAATTACGCGCCAAGACC
>JACCDW011996009.1_pt1 | contig 11526 bp, 6 predicted proteins | sample 7449781 | NCBI WGS metagenome assembly JACCDW01 (sample SAMN15323449, study PRJNA562643) | freshwater metagenome | isolation source: river surface water | place: USA:Blue River Watershed | collected 2017-08-18
ACACAGGCGAGAATCAAGATTGAAACATTGAGGGTAAACATTTCTGGAGAGATGTAGAGGTTCTTCGATGCATAGAGAACGCCAGCTGCGCCACCTACCGCTGCACCGAGGACGAATGACCAGATCTTGTACTTGAGTGTGCGAACACCCATGAGCTCTGCCACATCTTCATCCTGTCGGATTGCTTCCCATGCGCGACCTGGGCGGCGCACTGAGAGTCGACGAATCATCCAGATAGTCAAGAGAATCATGATGAGGATTACCCAGAAGAACATCTTCTGATTAAAGATATCGAACTCTTGACCGAGGATTGGTGGTGGGCCAGGAATTCCTGAGATTCCATCAGGTCCATTTGTCCACTTCACATTGAGTGCAACGATACGGATAATTTCACCGAAACCGAGGGTCACAATCGCAAGGTAATCGCCACGAAGTCGAAGCGTTGGTAGGCCGAGCAAAAGACCAGCAAGCATTGCCAGACCAATACCAATTGGCATGATCTCCCAAGTGTTCAGAGATGTCTTTACTCCAAGAATTCCCATTGTGTAGGCACCGATAGCAAAGAACGCTACGTAACCAAGGTCGAGCATTCCAGACTTACCGACAACGATATTGAGACCGAGGGCCATCAATACGAAGATGGCAACTGGATAGACAAGTACAGAGTCATAGGCAGCAATTGGTGTTGCCAAGATTGAGATGCCTGCAAATGGAAGCATTGCAGCGATACCAATTGCACCTAGTGCAATCGCAACTCGTACAGGACGGCCGGAGCGCTCCCAAATTGCAGCGCCGTGATCGCGGAGGTTATAAATTCTCATATTTTTCACCTTATGCCCTTGCCTGTGTAATCGCTTCACCGAATAAGCCGGAAGGCTTAAAGAGAAGGATGAGAACGAGGATGATAAAGACAGTCACAGACTTCCATTGGGTTCCGAGGATTGAGGAGACATAGACCTCGGCTAAACCGAGAGCGATTCCTCCGAAGAAAGCACCACGGATATTTCCGATACCACCAATAACAGCAGCGGTAAATGCGGCTAAGCCCATTGTGAAACCGATATTGAACTTGGTGTACTCGAATACGGTGATGTAGAAGAACGCTGCTGCACCTGTTGCGAGACCACCGACCAAGAATGTTGTCGTGATGACACCGTTGAGGTTGATACCCATCAACTTCGCTGCATCTTCATTCATTGATACTGCGCGGATCGCCTTACCCATGCGAGAGAGCTTTACAAAGCGCTCAAGCAAGATGAAGATAAGACCGGCTGCAAAGATAGTAATGATGTTATCGAGGCGAATCTGAGCGCCACCAATTTCAGCAAGTACGGTCTTCTCAAGCACGCGTGGAGAACCCACTGGACGAGAAGCTGTCAAGAGACGTGCAATCTCGCTGAGCACCATGGAGATGCCGATTGCAGAGATCAGTGTTGCTAGTCGGTTAGTGCCTCGTGCACGTAGGCGACGGTAGGCAACAAACTCCACAAAGACAGCGGTAACGCCTGCGAAGGCCATTGAGAAGAGAAGTTGTACTAGAAGAACAAGTACAAGCTTGCCGCCTGACTCTGGCTCTGAAATCTGTGTGTATCCGAAGAGGTCACGGCTAGCAATAATTGCGCCGAATGTTCCCCACATAAAGATCTCTGAATTTGCGAAGTTGATCATGCGGAGTACGCCGTAGACCATCGTGTACCCGAGTGCAATGAGTACATAGATGAATCCAAGAGCAATACCCGAGATCGTCAGTTGCCAGAACTGATCAATAAAAACGTTAAACATCTCGCCCCTTTGAGGATTGACTTGCTTGAGTGAGTGAAATCTACTTTATAAATCTTGCTTAGGACAGCCAATAGGCGCCTAGATCCGAAGATTCTAGGCGCCTATTGGTTATAGCCTTATTAGATCAGGATTACTTAACAGCACCCTTGTTAACAAGCTTTCCGCCTGTTACTAGGAAGCCAGAGAATCCACCCTCTGAGATATCACCATTCTTATCGAATGCAAGTGATGTTCCAGCGAGGCCTTCACCCTTGTATGTTGAAACATAACGAAGGAGTGAGAGACGGTTACGGTGACCTGCCTTGATTCCTGAAAGGAGGATGTTTGTTGCATCGATTGACTCGACTGCATAAACACCAGCAGATGTACCGATCTTCGCCTTGAAGTCAGCTGCGATCTTCTCATCAACATCAGCAAGACCAGCTACACCTGTAAGAAGTGCGCCTTCACCAGCTGCACCAGCAAGAACTGCGAACTGCTGGTTGAAGACTCCGTCGCCACCAGCAAAGACAGCCTTTGAGCCTGAGTCACGAAGCTGCTTTACGAAGATAGCTGCCTGGCTGTAGTAGCCAGTGTAGATAACAACGTTTGCACCTGATGACTTGATCTTTGCAAGTGTTGGAGAGAAGTCTGTTGTTGTGTTAGGAACTGAATCTGTTCCAACTAGTGATGCACCAGCAACAGTCTTGAGTGCAGCCTTTACATATCCTGCCAATGGGACAGCGTATGAAGACTGGTCATCAAAGATAAATACCTTTGCGTTGTCGATTCCCTTTGTTGCGTACTTAGCAAGAGCTGGGCCCTGCTTATCATCTGTACGTACAACGCGGTGGAATACTGGGCGACCGTAATCTGACTTCGCTGTTGGGCTCTTAGGATCTGTAAGAGAAACGCGAGTTGCAGATGGTGAGATCAAAGGAAGCTTTCCAGCCTTGTAGTAAGGAAGTGAAGCAATTGTTGCGCCTGAGTATGCAGGACCAACGAGACCGAGGATCTTCTTGTTTGCGCCAATACCTGGTGCAACCTTTGAAGCTACCGCTGGATCTCCTTCGTCATCAACTGAAACGAGGTTGATCTTGTAACCTGGGTTAGCTGCCTCGAATACCTTGATTGCGTACTTAACAGCGTTCTGCTCATCGATACCAGTTGATGCTTCTCCACCTGAGAGAGGACCCTGATAAGCGATTGTGAATTCACGCTTAGCAGCTGCGTTAGCCGGAGCTACAGCAACTACTGTTCCTGCTGCGAATGCAGCTGTAATCGCAAGCGCGATTACCTTGTTCTTCTTCATGTATTGCCTTTCATCGTGCATAGTCCCGGGACAGGGAAGTCGCAAGCGTACTGGGAAGAGGTCTGACCAGACAAGGTGAAGTAAGGCGAATATGAGCGTGTGAGGTTACTTTTTGATTACGTTTGGGAGGCGTCTCAATAGTTGAGCAGGGCTATGAGGCTACTTATCCACGCCTATTTAAGCACGCCTATTTATCTAGAGCGGCCTCAGGTGAAATGACCGCCATTGCGACCTCTTTCATCGTCAGCCGTCTATCCATAGCTGCCCGTTGAATCCAACTAAAGGCCTCTGGCTCGGAGAGGTTGAGCGCCTTCATCAGTATTCCCTTGGCGCGGTCGATGATTTTGCGAGTCTCAAGACGGTCATGGAGGTCAGCAATCTCATCTGCCAGAGATTTCATCTGAAGGTGGCGGCTCATTGCAATTTCAATTGCAGGCACGAGATCGCTAATTGAAAATGGCTTGACAACATATGCCATTACTCCGGCATCACGCGCGCGCTCTACGAGCTCGCGTTGACTAAAGGCCGTCAACATCAAAACCGGAGCGATTGAGATAATTTTTTCAGCAGCTGAGATTCCGTCGAGGACCGGCATCTTTACATCGAGGATACAGAGATCGGGTTTATATTCGTGAGCGAGAGAGATTGCCTCTTCGCCATTAGTAGCTTCCGCGCAGACTTCATAACCAGCCTCTTGCAACATTTCGACAAGGTCCATTCGAATCAGCGCTTCATCTTCAGCGACGAGAATGCGGATGGGTGTCGATGTCATGTGCCCCGAGTCGGATTCGAACCGACACTATGCAGTGTTTGAGACTGCCCTCTCTACCGTTGGAGTACCGAGGCTAACTGCGGCAATCCTACCTGAATAAAAGGACTACTTGTAAGCGGGAACGACGCCATTAACCGCATCGCCCACAGTGTGGACGCGCATGGCATTTGTAGAACCAGGAATCCCTGGAGGTGCACCGGCAACAATGACGACCTGTTCACCAATTGCAGCGCGCTTTGAATCAATCAAGATGCGATCTGCCTGAAGAACCATATCGTCGGTGTGCTTCACCATCGGAGAGATCAGAGGTTCGATTCCCCATGAGAGAGCGAGACGGTTATATGTGCCTTCCTCAGGGGTAATTGCCAAAATTGGAAGATAAGAGCGCAAACGAGAGATACGGCGAGCAGAATCACCAGATTGAGTAAATGTAACTAGATACTTCACTCCTAGAACCGCACCAACTTCAGTAGCGGCTTTAGTGATTGCACCTCCCTTTGTGCGAGGCGCATGTGACAAAGGACGGATGCGATCAAGTCCTTGTTCTTCTGTCTTTTCAATAATTTTTGCCATGGTCTGAACTGCTTCTATAGCGAAATCTCCGACTGATGTCTCACCTGAGAGCATCAGAGCATCAGCGCCATCGAGAACTGCATTGGCACAGTCTGTGGCCTCCGCGCGTGTTGGGCGGGAATTCGAAATCATTGAATCGAGCATCTGAGTAGCAACGATGACCGGCTTTGCTGCATCACGTGCAAGTTCAACGCAACGCTTCTGAACCATTGGTACATCTTCAATCGGCATTTCTACGCCAAGATCACCACGCGCTACCATAATGCCATCAAATGCATCGACAATCTCTTGCAAATTATCAACGGCTTGTGGCTTCTCAATTTTTGCAATAACTGGAATTCGAATCCCTACTTCATCCATGATGGCATGGACATCTTTAATATCTGCTGCATTGCGTACAAATGAGAGGGCAATGAAATCAGCACCGGCACGAAGTCCCCAGCGAAGATCATCTGCATCCTTCTCTGACATTGCTGGAACAGATACAGCTACTCCAGGGAGATTTAGACCTTTATTGTTACTGACCGCTCCAGGGAAGATGCACTTTGTAATAACATCGTTGCCCTTGACTTCAATAACTTCGACAGTCACCTTGCCATCATCAATCATGATGAAATCGCCAGGCTTGCAATCGCCAGGAAGACCTTTATAGGTAGTACCAACTCGCTCCTTAGTTCCAGGAACATCATCAGTTGTGATTGTGAAGATATCTCCACGCGCAAGTTCATGAGGGCCATTTTCAAAACGAGCCAAACGAATCTTTGGACCTTGCAAGTCAACGAGAATTGCAACTGCCTTCCCAGCTTCCTTAGCAGCTTCACGAACGCGGTCGAGACGCCCTTGGTGCTCTTCGTAGGAACCATGGGAGAGGTTGAGTCTGGCCATGTTCATTCCAGCAGCGATAAGCTCTCGCACCTTCTCTGGAGATTCAACAGCAGGACCCATTGTGCATACAATTTTTGCGCGGCGCATGGCAGTACCTTATCTAGTAATGAAGTGAACCAACTATTACTAGCCAGTTTTCACCTGTGATTTATCTGGCTTTAGACCAGCATCTGACGAGTAGTTGGTTCGATTGGAGAATGAAGTTGCGTCTCCCCCATCAAATAGCGATCGACGGCAGCCGCAGCAGAGCGGCCCTCGGCAATCGCCCAGACAATAAGTGACTGTCCACGACCAGCATCTCCGGCAACAAAGACATCTTCCTGATTTGTTTGGAATTCACCGTTGCGCTTGAGATTTCCGCGTTCATCAAGTTCTATTTCTAGTTGATCGATGAGTTCGGTTTTCTCTGGACCGGTGAAGCCCATGGCAAGGAATGCGAAGTCGGCTGGTAGTTCTCGCTCTGTTCCTGGAATGGATTCAAACTTTCCATTAACGAACTGTGTCTCAACAATCTTGAGTGCTCGTAAGTTTCCGTTTTCATCGCCGAGGAATTCTTCGGTGCTGACACCAAAGATTCGATTATCCAACTCTTCGTGAGCTGATGAGACGCGGAAGATCATCGGATAGGTCGGCCATGGTTGAGTTGATGGACGTTCTTCGGTTGGGCGCGGCATGATCTCAAGTTGAGTCACACTTGCTGCACCTTGACGTACAGATGTACCGAGACAATCTGCACCGGTATCTCCGCCACCAAGGATAACTACATGTTTACCTGCAACGTTGATTGGTGGATTTTCAACCTCACCCAGTGCTTGCTTATTTCCCCATGGCAAGAACTCCATCGCTTGATAAATACCTTTGAGATCGCGTCCCTTAACGTTGAGATCGCGCCACTGGGTGGCACCAATTGCAACAAGCACCGCGTCATAGCGAGTACGAAGAGCCTGACCAGTGATGTCTGTCCCCACCGCTACACCTGGACGGAAACGTGTTCCCTCTTGCTCCATCTGCGCTAAGCGGCGATCAAGGATGTTCTTCTCCATCTTGAATTCAGGAATGCCGTAACGAAGTAGTCCACCAATTTTGTCTGCGCGCTCATAAACGGCGACAGTATGTCCAGCACGGGTAAGTTGTTGAGCGGCGGCAAGACCAGCAGGGCCAGAACCAATTACTGCAACAGTCTTTCCGGTGAGGCGATCTGGAATCATCGGCTTTACTGCACCGAAGCCAAAGGCCTCTTCTACTGTACGGAGCTCAACCTGCTTGATGGTTACTGCATCACGATTGATGCCAACGACACAAGCAGTTTCGCATGGAGCTGGACAGAGACGTCCAGTGAACTCAGGAAAGTTGTTGGTCGCATGGAGGCGATCTATTGCGTCAGATTTGTATCCGCGATACATCAAGTCATTCCACTCTGGAATCAGATTGCCGAGTGGGCAACCGTTGTGACAGAACGGAATACCGCAATCCATACAGCGACCAGCTTGCTTCTGTAGGTGCTCAAAGCTCTGCGGTTCATAAACTTCGCGCCAATCTTGAATACGCACATCAACTGGACGACGCTTTGGTGTTTCGCGTGGCGTTGTCATAAAGCCCTTTGGATCAGCCATTTGCTGCCACCTCCATTACATAGTGATCTGCTGGTAATCCTTCATCTGTCGCGCGCTTCATAGATGCCAGTACACGCGCATAGTCACGCGGCATAATCAGTGAGAAACGTGCGAGTGAAGCATCCCAATCTGCTAGAAGATTGGCCGCGACCTGCGAACCAGTCTCCTTCTCGAACTCTTGCACCGCATCACGGAGACGTTCGCGTTCATCGTGCGGAATAGCAAGAACATCGACCATATCTCCATTAACCAGTGCAGCATTTAAATCGAGCACAAATGCCCGACCTCCTGACATACCTGCCGCAATGTTGCGACCAGTGCGTCCAAGAATTACCACGGTGCCACCGGTCATGTATTCGAGTGCGTGATCTCCCACACCTTCGACTACCGCTGTAGCGCCAGAGTTACGAACACAGAATCGTTCGCCGACCAATCCTCGAATAAAGATTTCACCTGAGGTTGCGCCATAGCCAATGACATTTCCGGCGATGACGTTCTCCTCAGATGCAAATGTCGCTTTCTCATCTGGGCGGACAACTACTCGGCCACCTGAGATTCCCTTACCGACATAATCATTAGAGTCCCCGAAGAGTCGGATCACCATTCCGCGCGGAGTGAATGCACCGAGCGATTGACCAGCTGAACCACGGAGGGTGATGTCGATAGTTCCAATTGGCAATCCCTCTGCGCCGTACTTACGAGTGATCTCTGCGCCCAACATAGTTCCTACGGTGCGATTGACATTTCGCACCGAGAGATCCATAGAAACTTTCTCGCCCTTAGAAAGTGCAGGTGCTGCCTTTTCGATGAGAGTGTTATCGAGCGCTGCAGCTAACCCATGATCTTGAGTAGTTGTGCAGTAAAGAGATGAATCAACATCCGGGCGAACAAGAAGGGGAGAAAGATCAAGACCAGCGGTCTTCCAATGATCTACCGCCTTCTTTGTCTCGAGATACTCAACATGACCGATTGCTTCAAGAAGAGTACGGAAGCCAAGTGATGCCAAGATTTCGCGAACTTCTTCGGCAATGTATTCAAAGAAAGTCTCAACGAATTCTGGTTTACCAGAGAAGCGTTGACGAAGTTCTGGGTTCTGTGTTGCCACTCCAACTGGGCATGTATCAAGGTGGCAGACGCGCATCATGATGCAGCCAGAAACCACTAGCGGAGCAGTTGCAAAACCAAACTCCTCTGCTCCAAGAAGGGCAGCGATAACAACATCGCGACCAGTTTTCATCTGACCATCAGCCTGAACAACGATGCGATCGCGTAGCCCATTGAGGAGAAGCGTCTGCTGAGTTTCAGCAAGACCCAGCTCCCATGGAGCACCGGCATGCTTGAGAGATGTCAGTGGAGATGCACCTGTTCCGCCATCGTGACCCGAAATCAGAACAACGTCGGCGTGGGCTTTAGAAACTCCGGCAGCAACTGTTCCGACTCCCACTTCAGCAACGAGTTTGACGTGCACGCGTGCATCCTTATTGGCGTTCTTTAAATCGTGAATCAATTGCGCGAGGTCTTCAATTGAGTAAATATCGTGGTGAGGTGGTGGTGAAATCAAGCCAACACCTGGGGTCGAGAATCGTGCCTTTGCAATCCATGGATAAACCTTGTTACCTGGAAGCTGGCCACCTTCTCCCGGCTTTGCTCCTTGTGCAATTTTGATCTGAATGTCATCAGCATTAACAAGATAGTTACTTGTTACACCGAAACGACCTGATGCAACCTGCTTGATTGCAGAGCGCTTTGAGTCACCATTTTCCATGCGGATAAAGCGCGAAGCATCCTCGCCGCCTTCACCGGTATTTGATTTTCCACCAATTCGGTTCATGGCAATCGCTAAGGTTTCATGAACTTCTTGGGAAACAGAACCGTATGACATAGCACCAGTAGAGAATCGCTTGACTATCTCTGAAACTGGTTCGACTTCATCGATTGAAATCGGTGTGCGCTCCTTGAAGTCGAACAATCCACGGAGCGTCATCAGTGCTTTGCTCTGATCGTTGACTGCAGTTGTATATCGCTTGAAGATGTCATAACGCTTATTGCGAGTTGAGTGCTGAAGTGCAAAGACAGTCTCAGGGTTAAACAAGTGTGGCTCACCATCGCGACGCCACTGATACTCGCCACCGACTGGAAGCTTCTTTGCTCCTGGAACTTCACCACCGACTGGATATGCCAAGAAGTGGCGCTTAATCGTCTCTTCCGCAATGACATCAAGGTCGACTCCACCAAGGCGCGATGTAGTTCCAACAAAGAATTCATCGACTACATCTTGCGCGATACCAATCGCCTCAAAAACCTGAGCTCCAGTGTAAGAAGAGATGGTCGAGATTCCCATCTTTGACATCACTTTAAGCACGCCCTTACCCAGAGCCTTAATGGTGTTGCGAACTGCCTTCTCTGGTGAAATTCCGGTGATAACACCTTGGCGTACCAAGTCTTCAGCAGATTCCATTACTAGATATGGGTTTACTGCAGCTGCGCCATAGCCAATCAAAAGAGCAACATGGTGAACTTCGCGGACATCTCCAGCTTCAACGATAAGTCCTACCTGTGTACGGGTCTTTTCGCGAATTAAGTGATGGTGAACTGCAGCGGTGAGCAAGAGTGATGGGATTGGGCAATCTTCCGCATCGCCATCGCGATCCGAGAGAACGATGACATGCGCGCCATCCTTGATTGCTTGCGAAACTTCGCGCTTAATCTCTTCTAGACGATTGCGAAGAGTGTTGCCATCACCGGTGACAGGAAAGAGTCCGCGAACTACATACGCAGCTAATTCTGGATACTCATCATCAACGTTGATATTAATGATCTTTGCTAGTTCATCGTTATCGATAACCGGGAATGCAAGTGAAATCTGCTTACAAGAATCTGGTCCTGGATCGAGCAAGTTGTGCTCTGGTCCGATAGATCCACCAAGACTTGTCACTAATTCTTCACGAATTGCATCAAGTGGTGGATTTGTTACCTGTGCAAAGAGTTGGGTGAAGTAATCAAAGAGCAGGCGTGGCTTATTTGAAAGCGCTGCAATCGGTGAATCTGTTCCCATTGAACCGAGGGCTTCTCCCCCAGACTTAGCCATCGGAGCGATAATGATTTTAAGCTCTTCTTCGGTATAGCCAAATGCTTTTTGACGGCGCACAACAGATTTATGTGGATAAATGATGTGCTCACGAGCTGGGAGCTCTGAAAGCTTCACCATTCCATCAGCAAGCCACTTTCCATATGGCGCTGCATCGGCCAAAGTGTCTTTAATTTCATCGTCTTCAATAATGCGACCAGCTTCGATATCAACTAAGAACATCTTTCCTGGTTGTAGGCGACCCTTGCGAACAATCTTCTCTGCTGGGAAATCAAGAACACCGACTTCAGAGGCAAGCACTACTAATCCATCATCTGTGACCCAGTAACGAGAAGGTCGAAGTCCATTGCGATCAAGAACTGCGCCAACTTGATGCCCATCGGTAAATGTCACACATGCTGGACCATCCCATGGCTCCATCATTGATGCATGGAATGCGTAGAAATCGCGACGCTTAGCCGACATGGTCGCGTGGTTCTCCCATGCCTCAGGAATCATCATGAGAACTGAGTGAGGAAGTGAACGGCCACCGAGATAGAGGAGTTCGAGAACTTCATCAAATGATGCAGAGTCAGAACCTGACATCTCAACAATCGGGAAGATACGATCTAAATCTTCACCGAAATAATCGCTCTTGAGAAGTGATTCACGAGCACGCATCCAGTTGCGATTGCCTTTAACAGTATTGATTTCACCATTATGAGCAATGAAACGATACGGGTGAGCCAATGGCCATGATGGGAATGTATTTGTAGAAAAGCGTGAGTGCACAAGCGCGAGTGGAGATACAACGCGCTCATCGCTGAGATCAGGGAAGAATTCTTCGAGCTGACCGGTTGTAAGCATTCCCTTGTAAACGATGGTCTGAGAAGAGAGTGATGGGAAGTAGAGATCTAGCGCATGCTCTGCCCGCTTACGAAGACAGAATGCTTTGCGATCAAGTGATATTCCTGATTCGCCTTCCTTGCCCGCGAAAAATACTTGCTGGAAATCTGGCATCACTGAAAGAGCTGTCTTTCCAAGTGAAGCTGAGTTAATAGGAAGCGAGCGCCATCCGAGAACGGTAAGGCCTTCCTCAATTGCTAACTTTTCAATCTCGCCTTTGAGATCTTTACCTTTGCCTGATGCATCTCGTGCGATGAAGGCAATACCTGTTGCATATGCACCTTCGGCAGGAAGTGGGAAATCAACAACTGCGCGATAGAAAGCATCTGGGATTCGAATCAGGATGCCGGCGCCATCTCCTGAATCTGGTTCCGCTCCTGATGCGCCACGGTGTTCTAGGTTGCGCAGCGCAGTAAGAGCTTTGGCAACAATCTCGTGTGTTGCAACCTTATTGAGAGTAGCAACCATCGCAACGCCACACGCATCATGTTCATAGGCAGGGTCATAGAGACCCATCGGTGCGGGATAATTAGATTGAAGTGCCATATTCGTTGTCCTTCTTCACGCTGAAAAATTGAGCAGCGGGGACAACGATGGCCCGTTAGGTGCGAAAGGGTAGCAACTACGTGGGCGCTAT
>JACCDW010238854.1_pt1 | contig 11525 bp, 9 predicted proteins | sample 7449781 | NCBI WGS metagenome assembly JACCDW01 (sample SAMN15323449, study PRJNA562643) | freshwater metagenome | isolation source: river surface water | place: USA:Blue River Watershed | collected 2017-08-18
GGAGATCATTACAAAAAAACCTGTAATGGCTTCAGACAAAGAGATGAAAGAAAACAATAGAAGCAGAAGCGCAAAATTGCGTGCTGCCGAAAGAGTATAATAGTATGTCCGTACCCGTAAAAACAAATCCTAAGAATGCTATCAAAAGCATTCTAAATTATCAGTGGATTGCTATGAACACAGGATTCTTCTTGTTTCTAGCTTTCTTGGCGATACTCTATATCGCGAATGGTCACTTGACGGATAAGACTATTAGAAAAATCAACGCTACTAAAAAGGATCTTAAAGAGTTACAGTTTGAATACAAAACCATTAAAGCAGAGTTAATGCAAAAAAGTGGTGCGGTTCAAATTGAAAATGCGGTAGCGCCATATGGTTTAGCAGTAGGTAAGGAAATGCCCATTAGAATTCAAATTGAAAAAAGAAATATAAACCCAACCAACAATAAATAATGGATGTAAAACGCGACATATTGTGGAGGGTTTATTTAAGTTACCTATTAGTGGTAGCGGTATGCCTAGCTATATTAGGCAAAGCGTTTTATATCCAACAAGTTCAAGGTTCTTACTGGAGAGGTTTAAGTGATAGTTTACACCAAAGAATTGCAGAAATACCTGCTGCAAGAGGTACTATTTATAGTGAAGATGGACAAATGTTAAGTACCAATGTTCCTCAATTTGATATTTATATTGATTTTAGAGTAGAACCATTACACGAGAAAAATGGAAAATTATTCAGAGAAAATATTGATTCATTATGTTTAGCATTGGCTGATTTATTTAATGATCAAACAGCAGCTCAGTATAAAGATCAATTAACTAAGGCTTTTGAAACGCGTGAACCAAATTACGAGTTGAAAAAGAAAATTGATTATAGACAATATTTGGCATTGGCTAAGTTTCCATTATTTAAAGTAGGAAGATATAAGAGTGGTATGATTGCGCAAGAGCGTAATGTTAGATTAAATCCATATCAAAATATGGGTTATAGAACCATTGGTTTAGCAAGAGAGCAAAATAGTGTTGGATTAGAATTGTCTTATGATACAGTTCTAAAAGGAAGAAATGGAAGACAATTAGTGCGTGCTATTGCAGGTGGTGTTACGGTACCTGTGCAAGAAGGTGAGTTTGAAATTGCTCCAGAAACAGGCAAAGACATTGTAAGCAATATTGATGTATTTATTCAGGAAGTTACTACCAATGCTTTGAATAAGATGATGGTTAAAAACCAGGCTCAATGGGGTGTTGCAATGGTGATGGAAGTAAAGACTGGTAAGATCAAAGCCATTGCTAACTTAGGAAAAATTGCTGAAGGTGTTTATAAAGAAGATTTGAACTATGCCATTACGCCAACAGAGCCGGGTTCTACTTTTAAATTAGTGACTTTATTAAGTGCTTTAGAAGATGGTAAAGTGAATCTAAATTCTACCCTAGATCTAGAAGGTGGCGCATGGAAAGTAGTGGGCCAAACAGTTTGGGATTCTGAACAACATGGAAAGCATCAAGCTACCGTATTAGAATCTTTTGAAGAAAGCTCGAATGTGGGAATGGCTAAAATTGCCATGGCACATTATAGTAATAATGTTGATGCATATTACAAGCACTTGTCAAAACTAAGATTAGATTCTTTATCAGGTATTGATTTAATTGGTGAGAGAAGACCTCAAATTACTAAGCCAGGTAGTAAATTATACGGACCAACTACTTTACCATGGATGGCATTTGGTTATAATATTGCCATAGCTCCCATTCAAACATTGGTTTTATATAATGCTATTGCCAACAATGGGGTAATGATGAAGCCTTATTTGGTAAATGCTATTAAGGAAGAGGGGAAAGTAATTAAAACGATTTCTCCTACAGTATATAATCCTCAATTGGTAAAACCAAGTACAGTAAAAGCATTGCAAACTGCTTTGGAAGGTGTTTGTATTAATGGTACTGCAAAAGGATTATTTAAAAATAGTTTGTATAAGGTAGCAGGAAAAACAGGTACTGCATTGGTAGCAAATGGTAATAAAGGATACGCTGATAAAATTTATCAATCTTCTTTTGCTGGTTATTTCCCTGCAGAAAATCCTCAATACACAATAGTTGTAATTATTAAGAATAAGCCACATGCATATCCTTTCTATGGTGCATCTGTTGCTGGTCCGGTATTCAAAGAAATTTCTGACAGATTATACTCTACTTATATTCATAATAAGACCAATACTACTCCTACAATTGCTTTAAAAGATAGCCAAGCATTTCAATATGCCATTTCAAAATCTTCTCTTCAAGCAATTGCGAAGAAAATTAATTTAAGTTATCAGGATTCTAGCACCGCAAGTAATAATTGGGTGAATGTAAATGGAGTGGGTAAGGTAGCTAAAGTTGCTGCTAAAACAATTTCAGATTCAACAATGCCTGATATCAGTGGTCTAAAATTACAAGACGCTTTATGGTTATGTGAGAAGAAGGGCTTGCAGGTGAAGTGTATTGGGAAGGGAAGAGTTGTTAAGCAAAGTATTGCGCAAGGATCATATATCACTAAAGGTCAACCTATTTTAATCGAATTAAACTAATGAAAGCATTACAAAACATATTGTTTGGAGTAGCCATTAGAGAAGTGGTAGGTTCAACTAATTTAAATATTAGTTCTATTCAAATCGATTCAAGAAAAGTAGAAGCTGGAACAGCTTTTGTTGCTATCAAAGGGGTGCAAGCAGATGGGCATAACTTTATAGCAACTGCGATAGAAAAAGGAGCTACAGTTATTGTATGTGAAGTATTGCCTAAAGAGATAGTTGATGGAATTACCTATTTAGTGGTGGCTAATTCTAATGAAGCAGTTGCCATTATGGCCCATCAGTTTTATGATTCGCCTTCTACTAAATTAAAAATGGTTGGTGTTACAGGTACCAATGGTAAAACCACTGTAGCAACCTTATTGTTCAAGTTGTTTAACCAATTAGGGTATACCTGTGGTTTAATCAGTACAGTAGAAAATCATATTGGTTCAAAAATTGTACCATCAACCCATACAACACCAGATGCAATTCAATTGAATGCATTGTTGCACCAAATGGTTGAAGCGGGTTGTACCCATGTTTTTATGGAATGTAGTAGTCATGCTATTCATCAACACAGAATCACGGGCATTCAATTTGTAGGAGCTGCATTTACCAATATCACATTAGATCATTTAGATTATCATCAAACATTTGAAGAATATTTAGCAGTTAAAAAATCATTCTTTGATCATTTGCCTACTTCAGCATTTGCCTTATCCAATTTAGACGACAAGAATGGTGCGAATATGTTGGTAGATACGAAGGCTAAGAAATTAACTTATGCCTTGCATGCTCCAGCTAATTATAAAGGCAAGATTTTAGAAAATCAATTAACCGGATTGGTTCTTTTGGTGAACGATGTAGAAGTTCATTGCAGATTAATTGGCGTATTCAATGCTTATAATTTCTTAGCTGTATATGTTGTAGCCATTCAATTAGGAGAAAATTCAGAAAAGGTATTAACCGAATTAAGTGCATTAACTGGTGCTGAAGGAAGATTTGATTATACTATTAGTGATACAAAAATAATTGGCATTGTAGATTATGCACATACCCCAGATGCATTAGAAAATGTTTTAGAAACCATTGCTAAATTAAAAAAGGGTGGTGAGCAAGTGATCACAGTGGTGGGCTGTGGAGGAGATAGAGATAAGAGTAAGCGACCTATTATGGCTCAGGTTGCATGTGATTTAAGTACAAAAGTTTTCTTGACAAGTGATAATCCTCGTTCAGAAGATCCAAACGATATTTTGAATGATATGGAGCAAGGATTAACCAGTGCTGCAAAAAGAAAGTATATCAAAATAGTAGATAGAAAAGAAGCCATCAAGGCTGCTGTGAGTATTGCTAATCCTGGTGATATCATTTTAGTAGCTGGGAAAGGTCACGAAAAATACCAAGACATTAAGGGTGTAAAAACTCATTTTGATGATAAGGAAACTTTGTTCACTCTATTTAAAGAATTAGAAAAATAATCCCCATGCTGTATCAATTATTTTCTTGGTTGAATAAAACATTTAATATCCCCGGATTGGGAGCTTTTCAATTCTTAACATCAAGAATTGCAATGGCTATTTTATTGTCTTTATTCATTGCCACAGTTTTTGGTAAGAAAATGATTTTGTTTTTACAAAGAAAACAAATTGGCGAAACAGTTAGAGAATTGGGCTTAGCAGGTGAACAACAAAAAAAGGGTACACCAACAATGGGTGGTATTATCATTTTATTGAGTGTGCTTATCCCCACATTATTATTTGCCAATTTAGATAAGGTATATATCCGTTTGATGATTTTATGTACCGTATGGTTGGGTTTAATTGGATTCTTAGATGATTATTTTAAAATTCGCGCGCGCAAAGAGGCTCAAAGTAAAGGTGAAGCGTATAAAAAACAAAACAGTGATGGCTTAGCAGGTTTGTCAAAAATCATCGGTCAAGTAGGATTGGGTATTATCATTGGAGTTACACTTTATTTTAGTAATGCTGTTACAGTAGAGCGTGAAATAGTATCAACTAATATTTCTGCTAATTTGCAAAAAGGAGAAAAAATTGCAAAAGGCGCAGATGTAGTAGTTAGAAATATCAATGGTCAAGAGCGTCGATTTGTAAAAGTGAAAACACCTATTACAACTATTCCTTTTGTTAAAAATCATGAATTTAATTATAGCAAACTAGTTAGCTGGATAGGTCCAGGTGCTGAACAATATACTTGGATAGTGTACATATTGGTTGTGACCTTTATTGTTACAGCGGTTTCTAATGGAGCAAATATTACGGATGGTTTGGATGGATTGGCTGCTGGAGTGAGTGCGATCATAGGCGCAGCTTTGGGAGTGTTTGTATATGTAAGTGGTAACTATGTATTTGCGGATTATTTAAATGTAATGTACATTCCTAATTTAGGAGAGTTGTCCATTTTTGTAGGTGCCTTTGTAGGAGGATGTATTGGATTCTTATGGTATAATGCATATCCAGCTCAAGTTTTTATGGGTGATACAGGAAGTTTAGCATTGGGTGGTATAATTGCATCCTTAGCCATTATCGTTAGAAAAGAATTATTGATTCCTATTTTCTGTGGAGTATTCTTAATTGAGAATTTGAGTGTGATCATACAGGTCTCTTATTTCAAATACACTAAGAAAAAATATGGTGAAGGAAGAAGAGTATTCTTGATGAGTCCATTGCATAATCATTATCAAAAGAAGGGGTTTCATGAAAGTAAGATTGCGGTTAGATTCTGGATTATTACCATATTATTAGTGGTGGCTTCCATATTAACCTTAAAGACAAGATAACATTGGCAAAGAAGTTAATCATATTAGGAGCAGGTGAGAGTGGAGTAGGTACTGCACTTTTAGCAAAGCAAAAAGGCTACGATGTATTTGTGTCTGATGCAAGTGCTATCCAACCTGTATTTCAAAAAGAGTTGGAAGATAATCAAATTGAATTTGGGTATAGATATAAAGGCAATTCAAAAATTGCTGCTATTACAGGTAGCAATGGTAAGACTACAACTACTTCTTTGTTATATCATATTTGTCAAGTGGCAGAGCAAGATGTTGCTGTGGTGGGTAATATAGGATTCTCTTTTGCAAGACAAATCGCACAGGACCCAAAAGCTTTGTATGTAATTGAAGTAAGTTCGTTTCAATTAGATGGTATCATTAGCTTCAAACCAGACATAGCTATTCTTTTAAATATTACAGAAGATCATTTAGATAGATATAATTACGAATTCGAAAGATATGTGAAGAGTAAATTCAGAATTATAGAAAATCAAACTGCTAACGATTATTTCATTTACTGTATCGACGACGAAGTAATCACCAAACATCTAGAACTACTAACTACTAATACTAATCCACTACCATTTTCTATGAAACAAGAAGTAAAAAAAGGAGGCTACATCAAAAACGATCAAATGATGTTAAAAATCCAAGAAGAACGCGTTACCATGAGTATTTATGATTTTGCTTTAAAAGGAAAACATAATGCTTATAATACAATGGCTGCAAGCATTGCTGCAAGTACATTAGGTATCCGTAAAGAAAAAATCCGCGAAGCAGTTAGCAATTTCCACAATTTGGAACATAGAATGGAATTTGTTGCAACAGTTCGTGGCGTTGATTTTATCAACGATAGTAAAGCAACTAACGTAAACAGCACCTGGTATGCATTAGAAAGCATGCAAAAGTCAACTGTGTTGATTTTAGGTGGTGTAGATAAAGGAAACGATTATGAATTGATTGCAGATTTGGTAAAAGAAAAAGTAAAAGCAATTATTTGTATGGGTACAGATAATTCAAAAATTACTGAATTCTTTAAGGATAAAGTAGCTACTATAGTTGAAGTAGATAGCGCAAAGAAAGCAGTCAATGCAGCTTTTAAATTAGCGGAAAAAGGAGATGTGGTTCTTTTAAGCCCTGCATGTGCAAGTTTTGATTTATTCAAAAATTATGAAGACAGAGGTCGCCAATTTAAAGCGTCTGTAAAAGAATTATAATGCTAAGAGAAACTACTGATAAATTATTTTCACAGATGCCTTCAATAGGAGGCGTGAAAGAGCATTTAGATCAAAGAACTAGAGGTGATAAATATATCTGGGCTTTGGTTTTAGTTCTATCGCTTATATCTATCATGGTAGTCTATAGTGCAACTGGCTCTTTAGCATATAAAATGTCCAAAGGGAATACAAGTATTTATTTATTTAAACAAGTAGCATTTACATTAATTGGTTTAGTAGTAGTTTTTGCATTACATAGAATAAATTATACGGTTTTTTCAAGAGTTGCAACTGTTTTATTTATACTCTCCGTTCCTTTATTAATTTATACTTTATTTTTTGGTGCTAAAATTAATGAAGGTAGTAGATGGATCAAATTGCCTATCATTAATATGACTATACAAAGTAGTGATGTAGCTAAGTTGGCTTTGTTTATGTATATCTCTAGGGTATTGAGTAAAAAACAAGAAGTCATTAAAGATTTTAGGAAAGGATTTTGGCCTGTGTTCTGGCCGGTTTTATTGATTTGTGGTTTAATTATGCCAGCAAACTTATCCAATGCATTATTAACTGGTGCTACTTCTTTGTTGTTAATGTTTATTGGTAGAGTGAGCTTTAAACATATTGGCTTGGTTATTTTAACAGCCATGGTGCCTGTGGTCATTATTATCAGTGTTGCGATGGCTACTCATAATAGTAAAGTAAGTGCAGCCGAGGGAAAGCCTGTTGTAGCAGAAAAATTAAAGGGCTTTGGAAGATTTGGGACATGGGTAAGTAGGGTACAGGATTTTATGTATGCAGAAGAAAATGATGTTCCATATCAAGTACAACAAGCTAAAATTGCTATTGCCAATGGTAGTATATTATATGGATTAGGTCCAGGAAATAGTAGACAAAGAAATTTTTTACCTCAAGCCTATAACGATTTTATTTATTCTGTGATTATTGAAGAGTATGGTTTGATTGGCGGTGCCTTTATCGTTTTTATTTATTTAGTCTTTTTGTTTAGATGTATTAGAATTTTTAGAAGATGTCCTTATGCATTTGGTGCCTTCTTAGCATTAGGATTGAGTTTTACATTAGTTATTCAGGCGGTTGCGAATATGGCTGTCAATGTAAACATAGTTCCAGTGACTGGAGTGACTTTGCCATTGGTAAGTATGGGTGGAAGCTCTTTCATCTTTACTTGTTGTGCAATTGGTTTGATTTTGAGTGTGGCAAGAAATGTAGAGCAAATGGAAGGTAATGCACCAACTGAAACAGAGATTGAAATTCCTGAAGAAAATACAGCTACTGAAAATGAAGTTCAACCAGCATAATCAACAATTACGCATCATTATTGCAGGTGGCGGCACGGGCGGTCATATATTTCCTGCAATTGCTGTTGCACAAGCTATTCAGGTAATTCAGCCTGATGCTGCAATATTATTTGTTGGTGCTACTGGTAAAATGGAAATGGAAAAAGTTCCACAAGCTGGATACGAAATAAAAGGTTTAACCATTGCCGGATTGAATAGATCCAATATGTTTAAAAACTTGTCACTGCCATTTAAGTTAATCAAAAGTTTTTTTCAAGTAAGAAGCATTTTTAATGCTTTCAAACCCAATGCGGTTTTTGGCGTGGGCGGATATTCTAGTTTCCCAGTTTTAAAATTTGCTCAATCAAAAGGTATCCCCACATTTATACATGAGTCCAATGCATTTGCAGGTAAATCCAATATATGGTTGGGTAAAAATGCAACTAAGATATTTACTGGAACTCAAGGTATGGAGCAATTTTTTCCTAGTGATAAAATTGTAGTTACTGGGAATCCAGTTAGAAAGAATATTAGCGTTTCTGTATATAGTAAAGATGCCGCATTAATGAAGTTTGGTTTATTGCCAGAAAGAAAGACGGTTTTAATTGTTGGAGGAAGTTTAGGAGCTAATTCTATTAATGATGCAATTATGCAACATTTAGAAAGTTTTTCAAATCATTCAATCCAATTGATTTGGCAAACTGGAAAATCGCAGGCGAGTAAATATGTTAAAGCTGCGAAGGCTTATAGCAATGTATATGTAAATAGTTTTTTAGATGATATGAGTGCGGCATACACCGCTGCTGATTTGGTGGTAAGTAGGGCTGGTGCCATGTCGGTTGCAGAAATTGCTTTGACAGCTAAGCCATGTGTTTTTGTGCCATATCCATTTGCCGCAGAAGATCATCAAACTTTTAATGCAAAAAATTTAGTGGATGCATCTGCTGCTTTTATGATAAAAGATGCAATGGTACAAGAATCTTTAGCACCTATGATATTGGATGCAATTAGTCAGCCCAATATTTTAGAAAATATGCATCATAAAATAAAGGCCTTTGCAATTACAGATGCTGACAAGGTTATTGCAGAACAAATAATTAAGTATACATTATGAATCCACTAACTAATATTCAAAGAATTTATTTTATTGGCATTGGGGGTATTGGTATGAGTGCTTTGGCTAGATATTTTAATACACAAGGAGTAAAAGTATCTGGATATGATAAAACACCAACACCTTTAACAGATGATTTAGTCAAAGAAGGTATTCAAATTCATTTTGAAGATAATTTGACTCAGATAGACAAAGAGGCTACTGTTATTGTATATACACCAGCGATACCCGCAGAACATAAGGAGTTAAATTTTTATAGAGACAATGGTTATAATGTAGTAAAAAGGAGTGATGTATTACAATGGGTTACTGAAAACGCATTCACCATTGGTATTGCAGGAACACATGGAAAGACTACCACTACTTCAATGACTGCGCATATTTTAAGACATACAGGATATGGATGTAATGCTTTCTTGGGTGGTATCGCATCCAACTATGGGACTAATTTTTGGAGCCATGAAAAAAATGTGGTGGTAGTGGAGGCAGATGAGTATGATAGAAGTTTTTTAAAATTAGCACCTAATGTTGCAGTAATAACTGCAGTGGATCCAGATCATTTGGATATTTATGGCACTGCAGAAGAAGTGTTGAAAGCATTTGGACAGTATACGGATAAGATTAAGTCAAATGGGGTGTTGATTCAAAAATACGGCACCGAATTTCCTATAAATACAGCCAATAAGGAAGTATTTACGTATGCTTATAAAGAACCTAAAGCATCATTTCATACTAGTGATTTGAAAGTGATAGATGGTTCTTATCAATTTGATTTGGTGCATCCAAAAGGTATTGTGAATAATGTGGTTTTGAATATGGGGGGATTGCATAATGTAGAAAATGCAACTGCGGCAATGGCTATTGCTTTGCAATTAGGAATTGATGAAAATAAAATTAAAGAAGCAGTTGCTTCTTTCCAGGGAGTAAAGAGAAGATTTGAATTCAAAATAAAAACGGCCAATAAAGTATTGATTGATGATTATGCGCATCATCCTGAAGAATTAAATGCATTAATCAGTGGTGTAAGAAGTTTGTATCCGAATGAGTAAATGGTTTTAGTATTTCAGCCGCATTTATACTCAAGAACACAGGATCAAGCAGCTGGTTTTATTGAGATATTGTCAAAGGCAGACGAAGTAATTCTTTTGCCAATTTATCCAGCAAGAGAATTGCCCATTCCAGGAGTAAGTAGTGATATCTTGTTAGATAAAATGACAGTGGCCAAAAAAACGGTAATGAGTAAAGAGCAATTGTTTGAATGGGCTTCCAACACAAAAGATAAATTAATAGTGATGGCAGGTGCTGGCGATATTGATGCTTGTATCACTAAAGTAAAAGAGATCTTCTCAAAATAAGCAATGCAACACTGGAAAAAAATAGCGTTATACATTCTTTGGAGCCTTTTAGGGGTTGCATTGATTGTTTTATTTGTATTTGCATGGCAAGCTAAATCTAATAAGAAGTGTAAGGATATTGATGTAGAATTGGTGGGTGAAAATCCAACTGCTCTATTTATGAATGAGCAAGAGATTTTAAGTATTTTGAACGAACAGGAAGTAAAAATCGGAACCCCTATCAATGCATTAAATCTAGCACAAATTGAAGGTTCTTTGGAGAAAACGGCTTGGATCAAAAATGCAGAATTATATTTTGACAATCAGTTAGTATTACGTGTTCGAATTGAACAGAGATTACCCATCGCTCGAGTTTTTACCGTTTCTGGACAGTCTTTTTATGTAGATAAAGAAGCCAATCATTTGCCCCTAAGGCAATTATCTGTATTGCGTTTGCCGGTATTTACTGGATTCACTTCAGATCAAGCGGTCTTATCCAAACCTGATAGTGTACTTCTTGAAAATATTGTTCAATTTGCTTCTATTATTAAGGAAGATAGTTTCTTTTCTGCTCAAATTGCGCAAATTAATATTGCACCAAACGGAGATTTTGAATTAACCCCTACATTGGGAGATCATACTGTTTTGTTAGGATCAATTGATCAATTGGAGAATAAATTGGATAGGCTCTATACTTTCTATAAAAAAATCTGGGTACCATCTGGAATTAACGCATATCAAGTACTAGATCTAAGATTCAACAATCAAATTGTGACTTTGAAAAAAGGCTTACAACCTATACAATTCAATGGTCCTTTGATGTTATTAGGTTCAGCCATCATGATCAATGACACAACCAGTAGTGCTCAGTCTTCTTTGCCATTATTAAAGGATAGTATCATAAAGCAGGTCCCTGTAAACGATTCTGTGGTGGCTAAGAAGCAATTGCCGAAAGTGGTTAAAAAACAGCAAGCAATAGCTAAAATTATTGTCAAACCAGCTCCTAAAAAAATCAAGACAAAGTCGAACAATAAACCCAATATTAAAACGTTAAATAATGTGAAGAAGTCTGCAAAGGCTGTAATGCCCAAGAAAGGCTAATTCACAACAACTAACTAACAACTAAAAAACTATAAAAAATGAGTCAAAACGAATCTCCCATCATTGTGGGTCTTGACATTGGTACAACTAAGATTGCTGCCATTGCGGGTAGAAAAAATGAA
>JACCDW010616175.1_pt1 | contig 11523 bp, 12 predicted proteins | sample 7449781 | NCBI WGS metagenome assembly JACCDW01 (sample SAMN15323449, study PRJNA562643) | freshwater metagenome | isolation source: river surface water | place: USA:Blue River Watershed | collected 2017-08-18
GCACTTATTGCAGCATTGCCGGATGCGAATGCAAGTGTCTGTCCGCCTTCGAATTCGCTGATCGCACTTTCAAGTGCGCTCCATGTTTCATTTCCATAACGACCGTAACCAACTTCGCCACCAGCGTGATACGTAGAACTCAGTGAAATATCTGGATTAAGAGAGCCATCTTTTGTTACGGGTGGGCGTCCTGCAGAAATCGCAATGGTTTCAGGACTTAACTTCGAATCGCTCATGTGTGAAGCCTAACCCTTTGCAAGTACTGCCATGGCAGCGTTGTGTCCAGGAATTCCGCTCACGCCGCCGCCACGCTGTGCTCCTGCACCACAAATAAAGATTCGTGGATCATCTGTTTCAACTCCCCAGATTTGGGTATCGCCCTCTTCCTTAAATGGGAAATTAAGGTCTCGGTGAAAAATATTGCCACTCGGCAAACGAACATCTTTTTCTAGATCCAATGGACTCTTAACTTCAATACATAAAGAACCATCACTGTTTACAGCTAAAACACTTTCAATTGGATCTAGCAAATAAGTATTCAGCGCATCAAGACAGCGTTTTTGGGCAATCTTTTTAGCCTCAGCATTATCTTTTTCAAACAATTCTGCAGGTGTATGCAAGCCAAAAAGAGTTAGAGTGTGAAAGCCTTTTTCTGATAACTCTTCACTCAAAATAGTTGGATCAGTCAGTGTGTGGCAATACATTTCCGATGGTGCAGGCTCAGGAATTTGGCCATTCTTTGAAGTCACATAAGCCCGTTCTAACTCTTCGTAACTTTCATTGATATGGAAGGTTCCAGCGAATGCTTTCTTTGGATCCGCACCGGATTTCAAACGCGGCAATTTTTTAAGGAGCATATTTATCTTTAACTGCGATCCAGGTAGAGAATCTTTGGATTTTTTACCCAGGATACGATCGAGATGTGCAGGGGCGGCATTGCTCAGTAAGTACTCTGCTTCATATCTTTGCCCCGAAGTGGTTTGCACGCTCACTCCATCGGCTGTGCTCACAATCTGGTTAACCTCAGAATCTGTTTTGATTTGTACACCAAGTGTTGTTGCAACTCGTTCTAACTCTTTAACCAATGCCCCCATTCCACCGCGTGGGACTTTCCATTCACCTGTTCCATTTCCCATGAGGTGATAAAGAAAACAGATATTGGATTGAATCGAATCTGCGGAAACAAAGGTTCCAATCAAGGCATCAGTTAAAACGACTCCCCTGACGATGTCGTTCGTGAATTTGGTTTTGATGACTTCTGACATGGGCTTTTCAATTAGATAATCCCAGGCTTTATCTTGCCCAATGAGCGCCTTCATTTCAGAGCGTGTGCGCAATGGTTCGAGAAAAGTAGGCGCCATTTTTTGAGCAACTTTTTCTACTTCGGAATAAAACTCTTGCCAGGCTTTTCCTTCGTGGTCCGAACCTGTTAATTCCTTAAATGACTCTTCTGTTTCTTTATCCCAGATTCGTGAAATGTGTAATCCGTAATCCTTGCCATCTTTTACGTATGGAGTAAAGGATGAAACCTCACGCGATAGTGTTTCGAAATTTATTCCTAAATCTTTAACAATTTGGTCAGGAAGAAGTGCAACTAGGTATGAGTATCGAGATAATCGCGCCTCATACTCTTTAAAGGCTTTAACACTGGCAGTTGCGCCACCAATTTCATCTGCTGCTTCAAGCATTAAAACGCTCTTGCCAGCTTTTGCCAAATATGAAGCAGCAATCAATCCATTGTGACCTGCGCCCATAATGATGGCGTCATATTTCATATATGAACTGTATTGGTCCACTTACTTTGGTTCAAGAATGAGTGAAACGGAGTTGATGCACCAGCGTTGATCTGTGGGAGTGCCAAAACCTTCGCCTTCAAATACATGTCCCAGATGTGAATCACATGCTGCACAACGAACTTCGGTTCTGATGCGCGGAGCCATTGATCGATCTTCTACAAGGGTCACTGCGTCATTTTCTGTCGGTGCATAAAAACTTGGCCACCCACAACCTGAATGAAACTTAGTTTCACTTCTAAACAACTCGGAATTACATGCTTTGCACTTATACACGCCAACTGTTTCAGTGTCTGTGTATTCACCAGTAAATGCACGTTCAGTTGCTGCATTCCTCAAGACATCGTATGAGAGCGGATCGAGTCTGGCTTTTAGCTCTGCTTCATCAATCTGAACTTTCCTGCTCATACAATCACCATTGAATCCGGGAAGCTAACTCCTGTATTGGAGTGGCAGTCATAGCCATTTGGGTTCTTCTCTAAATATCGCTGATGATAATTCTCAGCTTCAAAGTATTTATGTGCATCGGCTGCAAGCACCTGAGTCACGATTGGACCAATTGAGTTCTTATCCAACTCGGCTTGATAGATTGCCATTGATACTTCGACTTCACGCTTTTGTTGATCTGATGTTGTAAAGATCGCGCTTCTATATTGAGAGCCGATGTCATTTCCTTGACGATCCAGAGTTGTCGGATCGTGCATCTCCCAAAACTCTTTTAACAATCGTGAATATGAAATTCTGCTGGAATCAAAAACAACTTTGACTGTTTCTGTGTGGCCAGTTCTTCCTGTACACACCATTTCATAGGATGGCTGTGAAATTGATCCGCCCATATAACCAACGCTTGTTTCGATCACGCCATCTAATTTCCAAAAACGTCTTTCGGCGCCCCAAAAACATCCACTTGCGAAATATGCAGTTTGTGCGCTCATCTGATAATTCTTGCATCTCGCTTCTGTTCACGCACGCGCTGATAACCTTGTGCATGCGCCCCCGTAGCTCCGGGGATAGAGCACAGCCCTCCGGAGGCTGGTGCGCAGGTTCGATTCCTGCCGGGGGCACATAACAAGCAAGTGATCTTCATTCAGGCGACATAAATCACTTAATTCACAGAAATCTTTTCTCGTACATCCTTGTTTAACTAAGCAATACACGGGAGAATTAATACATTGCGTTGGCATTAATGCCTCGTAGCAAATCTGGAAAATCTTTTACTGAGAAGGGATGGATTAGTCATGGATTGGCGTCATCAATCAGCTTGTCGTGATGAAGATCCAGAACTCTTCTTCCCAGTTGGTAACACTGGCCCAGCAATTACACAGATTGAAGAAGCAAAGAAAGTCTGCAATCGCTGTATTGTGAAAGAACCTTGCTTAGCTTGGGCGCTAGAAAGCGGACAAGATGCAGGTGTGTGGGGCGGACTTTCTGAGGATGAACGTCGTGCGTTAAAGCGTCGCGCTGCAAGAAATCGTGCGCGCATGCAAGAACAAAATCAAATCAATAACCCTGCTTAAATCGGGAACCTAAGCTTTGCAACAGTTGCATTGTGGGATGACTTTAACTCAATAGAACCCTTTAATTCGTTTTCGGTCAGAGTTCTAACAATTTGAAGTCCCAGGTTTGAAGAAGTATTAAAATCAAAATCACTCGGCAAGCCCACTCCATCATCTGAGATCTCTATGGTGCACTCTTTGCTCTGACGATCAATATTGATATGTAACCCAGAACCAGTTGTGGCTAATCCATGTTCCAGCGCATTGTGAATTAACTCCGTAACTACAAGGGCAAGTGGTGTTGCGATTCGAGGATCAAGAGATGAGATTTCACCAGTTCGTGTGATTTTAAGTTCACTCATTCGAGGGCTTAAATCCAATGCATGAGTGATAAGTGAATCCAAAACTTGATCAAAAGCAACGCTCGCTTGCGAACTTGTTGAAAGTGTTTCGTGTACCAGTGCGATGGATGCAATACGGCGGACTGCTTCGTCCAGGGCTGCGCTGGCACTTGGATCTTCGATGCGGCGTGCCTGTAGGCGCAGTAACGCAGAAACTGTTTGTAAGTTGTTCTTTACGCGGTGATGAATCTCTTTAATCGTGACATCTTTGGTAACAATTTCTCGCTCACGACGACGAAGTTCGGTAACGTTTTGAATCAACACAATTGCACCGATTCGATCGCCCTTTGCAACTAGTGGCAGCACGATTAAATCAATCGTTCCGCCCACATTCTCGCACTCAGCGCGTTGCAGTGTTTTTCCACTTAAGCGACTTCGTAATCCTTGATCATCTGCTTCATGAGTATTTGTATTTATCTTTTCGCTGATTTCTCCGAGATTGCAACCTTCTAGATCGCTATCCCATCCAAGTCTGTTGTATGCAGAGCGAGCATTTGGGCTGGCGTAAGAAATCGTTCCATTTACATCTAATCGAATAAGACCGTCACCAACTCGTGGGATTGGATCTAAATATGCATGAGCACCTGGGTATGGAAAGGTTCCTTCTGAAACCATTGCGTATAACTTATGTGCAATTTCTCGATAATTAAGTTCGAGTCGGCTAGGTGTGCGCATTGATTCGGCACTTCGGTGGCGCGAAATTACAGCGATTACTTGAGAAGCAAAAATTACTGGAACTGTTTCGACTTTTATCATTACTTCTCCGACTAGTTCGGGCTCGGAGTCCCTAATAATTTCACCATCAGAGAGAGCTTGATCAATGAGTGGTTTGCTCCCCCAATCGATTTCATCACCAATCACATCGTGAGTAAAAATAGTTGCGGCCGTAGTCGGACGAATGTGCGCGACAGCTACGTATCCAGTTGGCCAGCTTTTAAAGTCTTTACGAAGCGGGACCCAGAGCACTAAGTCTGCAAAAGATAAATCAGCGAGCAGCTGCCAATCTGCGACGAGTTCTTGAATTCTATGAATGTGTGCGGCTGAAAGTGGTGAGCGGCCGTGGATGAGATCTTCTAAGCGAGCCATTATTTGGTACCCGCGGTATCTAAGTAATCACCAATTTCTTGAGTGGCATACCAGGTTAATTCATCGTCATTTGAGTCATATGCAAATAAAGCTTCGACGCTTTCCCAGATTACTTCCTTTTTTAATACAACGGTTTCTTCTAGGTGTTCTGCAATTTGTTGATCAGTAACTTCAAGTGCGATGACATATCCGCCAGAGTTTCGGGCAGCAATCATTGAGATCTCGTACTCGGCTTCTTCATCATCCAACTCGGGATTTTCAGTAACAAATTTAATGGTGGGAGCGTAAACAATTTCGGGAGTGAATTTTTTTTGGGCATGAAAGTCTCTGACTTCATCAAGAGTCATAGCCAGATATGCGCGCATTGGCTAAGGGTATAAGAGTTTAGGAAGTCATTTCACTTGCGATTGATGCCAGCGCTTTTCTCAGAACTCCTCGTTCATTTACCTCTGCAAGGGCCGCCCGAGATTGAGTGGATTCGGTTGTTCCACGTACATCTACTGGCAAAACGTATAGGTGCGCTGCTTTCTGTGTCGTTGCTATCTCCAGAAAAGCTTTCTCCTCTTCTTGGCCTTTTCTTCCATTGGTTCGCATGTTTAGTACGAAGGCGATTGAAGCAATTAATGAGGTTCTGCTGAGTATCGATGTAATTTTCTTAAATCTCATCAGACCGATTCGATCCGGCTTTGCAATAATCCACAACTCATCGGCGTGATCACCTGCCCATGTAATGATGAGTGAATCTGCTCGACGGTCAGAAAGTTGTGAAGAGAGATCGCGAACAACTCCTAAGTCCAGGATGACAAAGTCAAACTCTGTATGGGCCTTATCAATCATGGAATCAAACTCTGAAATTCGCTCACGGGTGAGCTCCTTGATATACATATGAGGAGACGAAATTCGCCATAGGTCTTCATCAATTAAGTTTCGCTGATCTAGATAAATCGCAATGCTTGGTTCACTTAAATTGGCATCAATCAGTAGAACTTTCTTTTGCTTAAGTGATAACTCATAGGAAAGATTAATTGCCACGGTACTTGCCCCCGTACACGAACCTGCTGATGCCACTGCAATTACACGGGCTCGTTTCTCGGATTGAATCAAGGGAGTTAATTTCCGAATGAGCGGAGATCGGACATAGCCACGAATAAAAGTTGCTAGCTGGGGCGCTGAAGTTGGAATCTCATGCAAACCATCATCACTGCTTCGCTCAGTATTACTAGATGCAAATCCAATGACCTGACGAAAACTTAGGCAGAGAGATTCAAAAGAAACTGAGTCAAAGTTATTGAGATCTGGTGAATAAAGCAGAAGTGCAGAACTCGCTTTCTCTGGATTAGATGCCGCAAACTCACGGAGAGATTCGAAATCTACTGCGCGATGGATAACACTCCAGCCTTGAGAAAAGAGAGTTCCAGAAACAAAACTCTCTTGCTCGGAGTGTGAAATAGCAGTGACAATTATTGGAAGAGCAATCTCAGCCATGAGAACTCACAAGAACAACTCGACCTTGTGATGTTGCCCCAAGTAAAGACAGCACCTCATCTGATTGCACGGCTACCGTAAGTCCAACTTCGCTGCCGAAATTTGATCCGCTCTTAGAAATTGCCAAAACATGTGCACCTGCAATTACGAGTTCGGGGACTAATTGAATCTCTGCAGATGTCTCCGATTGCACCCAATAAATATCAATGATTGAACCAGGAATAATTCCTTCCGGTGCATCTGCAGATCGAATGCTCAGGGGAACTGAACTTAGTGAAACTAAATCAATGTGCGAAGAAATCGATGTACGGGCAATGAGTTCGTGTGCTTCGATGCGCACCTTTGAAAAAGTACCGACAATCTCAGATTCTTGCCTAATGTAATTCTTTCCAACATCTCCCAGTGTTACTTGAACGCGGGCCAGATCGCTCTCTGTTATCTGGTGCCCAGGAAGCAAAAACGTAGTCGAAACAATCATGGTGCTTCTCTGGTTTGCGAGGGCAGAGAATATGAAAGCACTCAATAAGGATGCAACGATGAGTGCGATTGCAAGGACTAAGCGTGAACGAGAATTTTTTCTGTGAATGGCCATAGGAAGGCACTTAACGCTATTCATTGAGAATCAAAAATCAGTGTGCACATTCATACTTTTTGTTGATAAATAAATCATTACTTTGCCCGTTCTTTCCTGGGTATGCACCCGCCACCATCTGTTCATGACAACAATTGAGAGCATTTCCTTACTTAAACCTGTTACGTATGCAGAAATTTCAAGCTGTGAAGCTGAAGATTGGCAACACCCAATGCTTGAGATGTTTCGACCAGTCGTTTTGGAGCATGAAAAACAAAAAGCGCGACTGTACTTAATTCCCTCTAGCTTTGATGATGAATATGATCCTGATTTTTCACCTCAGCCAACTTCTGCAAGTGACCTACCAGAGTTGCACGAATGGACTATGAGATTTGTTGTCAGCGTTCTTGAAATATGGGCAGGAAGACGTTCTCCATCTCAGCTCACTCGCATGTGTCACAGAAAGATATACACAGATTTGCATGCCAGGGCAGGAAGTATGAAAGAGGTTGGAAAGTTAAGAACGATTCACCAAAGTGAACCACTTGATGGAATTTGTGAATCAGTCATCACGGTTAGATATGCAGAGAGATTGCGTGCGATTGCGGTGCGCTTTGAAGGTGTTGATAATCGATGGTTATGTACAGCGTTGGACTTGCTATAAGTAATTAAGCGGCGCCGTGGCAGCGCTTGAACTTCTTGCCTGAACCACAAGGACATGGACCATTTCTTGAAACATCTGTTGAGCGAGTGACACCATCTTCGTCGGCAGCTGTGTATTTAAGAGCTGCTGCTGGTGCCTCTGGTTGTTCAAGACCTTTTGCTTGCACTTTATTGTTGCCTTCAACTTGAACTTCGATATTGAAGAGGTAACTCGCGATTTCTTCTTTAATTGCATCCATCATCGCGGTGAATAAATCGAAACCTTCACGTTGATACTCAACGAGTGGATCGCGTTGCGCCATCGCACGAAGTCCAATTCCCTCTTGCAGATAATCCATCTCATAGAGATGTTCACGCCATTTTCGATCAAGCACGGATAGCAGTACTTTGCGTTCTAGTTCGCGCATAACTTCGCTTCCTAAACTCTGTTCACGCTTTTGATATGCAGTAGCAACATCTTCAAGGATGCGTGCCTTCAAGAAGTCAGCATCGATTCCTGCTCGAGAACCAGCTTCTGTTTCGAGTTCTTGGATAGAAAATGTAACTGGATAAATAACTTTAAGGGCGGTCCAGAGTTTTTCTAGATCCCAATCCTCTGCATATCCATCAGCGGTTGCTGCATCAACGTATGCACCGAGTGTTTCACTCATAAATTCGCCAACTTGATCCTTAAGGTCTTTGCCTTCAAGAACAAGGCGACGCTCTCCATAAATTACCTCACGTTGGCGATTCATTACATCGTCATATTTGAGAACGTTCTTACGAATTTCAAAGTTCTGTGCTTCTACTTGTGTTTGAGCAGAACGAATTGCGTTTGAAACCATCTTGGATTCAATTGGTTCATCCTCTGGGATTCCGGCTGCTGATAAGAATCGTTCAACTAAACCCGAGTTGAATCGGCGCATGAGTTCGTCTTGCAAAGATAAGTAGAAACGAGATTCGCCGGGATCTCCTTGGCGACCAGAACGACCACGCAACTGGTTATCAATACGACGAGATTCGTGGCGCTCGGTTCCGAGAACGTACAAACCTCCGAGTGCACTGACTTCGTCGTGACCCTTTGCTACTGCAGCTTTTTGCTTAGCAATTTCTTCCGGCCACGCAGCTTCGTACTCTTTTGGATTATCTACTGGAGACAAACCTTTACGTTGCAATTCAAAGTCAGCCATGAACTCTGGGTTGCCACCGAGCATGATGTCAGTTCCGCGACCAGCCATATTTGTTGCAACTGTTACGGCGCCAACTACACCCGCGCGAGCAATGATTGCAGCTTCGCGTTCGTGATGTTTCGCGTTAAGAACTTCGTGTGGGACTCCGCTCTTCTTAAGTAGAGCGGATAACTCTTCAGATTTTTCAACGCTAACTGTTCCAACCAATACTGGTTGTCCCTTGCGGTGACGTTCAGCGATGTCTTTAGTAACGGCTGCAAATTTTCCAGCCTCTGATTTATAAACCAAATCTGGTTGATCAATACGAACCATCGAACGGTTTGTTGGGATTGGTACAACGCCGAGCTTGTAGATCTGATGGAATTCAGATGCTTCAGTCATAGCAGTACCGGTCATACCAGAAAGCTTTTCGTATAAGCGGAAATAGTTTTGAAGAGTAATCGTTGCAAGAGTCTGGTTTTCATCTTTGATTTCGATGCGCTCTTTAGCTTCTAAAGCTTGGTGCATACCTTCGCTGTAACGACGTCCTGCAAGGATTCGGCCAGTATGTTCGTCAACGATTAATAGTTCGCCATTCATGACTACGTAATCTTTATCGCGCTTGTAAAGTTCCTTAGCGCGAATTGCGTTGTTGAGATAACCAATCATCGGTGTGTTTGCCGCTTCGTAGAGATTTTCAATCTTAAGTAACTCTTCGACGCGGGTGACACCCTCTTCAAGAATTCCAGCGGTGCGCTTTTTCTCATCTACTTCGTAGTGACGTCCGCGATCTAACTTTTGAACTAACTGGCTAAATTCGAGGTACCACTTCGTTGCTTTATCAGCCGGTCCGCTGATGATTAACGGTGTACGAGCTTCGTCAATCAAAATAGAGTCAACTTCGTCGACGACGGCAAAGAAGTGATCTCTGTGAACGCAATCATCAAGATTCCAAGCCATGTTATCGCGCAGATAATCAAAGCCAAATTCATTATTTGTACCGTAGGTAATGTCTGAACCATAAGCTTCGCGACGTTCTACGGGTGTCATGTTTGCAAGAATGACGCCAACTTTTAATCCAAGGAAGCGATGAACGCGACCCATCCATTCACTATCGCGTTCTGCTAGATAATCATTGACTGTAACAACGTGAACTCCACGTCCAGCAAGTGCGTTTAAGTAAGATGGAAGAGTTGCAACGAGAGTCTTTCCTTCACCAGTACGCATTTCTGCGATATTGCCGCGGTGAAGAGCAGCTCCACCCATAATTTGAACGTCGTAATGACGTTGACCCAACGTGCGCTTTGCCGCTTCGCGAACAACAGCAAATGCTTCGGGCAATAAATCATCGAGTGTTTCACCTTGTGCATAGCGATTCTTAAATAATTGAGTCTGCTCACGCAATTCATCATCGCTCATTGCGACCATGCGAGCTTCTTGTGCATTAACAAGATGAGTTAACTTAGTGAGTTCTTTGAGAATTCGACCTTCGCCAGCGCGCATAATGCGGTCAAAAATTGCTGGCATCACATCACCCTTTCTGGCTATCTGATTGGTCGGTCCAAGTAACTGGCCTATCTTAGCGGTGGTGAGAGGCAAGCAGTAATTGCCGCAATCACCCTTATTCCACGCACTTCTAGCGCCCGACGGGCTTCAAGAAGTGTTGCACCTGTCGTGATCAAGTCATCAACAAGAATCACATCTGTATCAACTCCCAGTGCGGGCAGTTTATTCCTGTTAATCGCCAAAGCTTGATAAATATTCTCACTTCGCTCATGGGCATTGAGTTCAGATTGATCTTTAATCTTTCGTGTATGAATCAGTAAATCCATGCAATCAAGGGATTCACTTTGAGCAATTAAATGTGTAATAACCGATAGAAAATCGCGCCCTCTTTTTCGATTAGAACTTTTGCGTGACGGGGCGGGAACAAGGATTCCCACTTCGAAATCCCGTAACAATAGATGCAAGCTATGCGAAATTGCATGAATGATTAAATCATCAGCAGCCTTCACTCCCCCTTCTTTTGCAGCGAGAATAATTCGCTTTGCTACCGGTGAATACAAAATCGCTGAGTACACGTGCATCGAATCTAAAGTGCTTCGATACACATGTGGATTCCATTGAAGTCTGCATTGCGAACAAATACTTGGTCCTAGTGCACGGCAACCAAGACAACGAAGCGGAAATAAAATCTCTGTTAGTGATTGAGGCTTTAACACTCACGAATAATGTCGAAAAATAGAGAAGCACGAAGTTAATTCTTCAAAACTGTGTGTACTTAAATTTTGAAATCTTTTGGTTCAAGACGAATCAGCCGTGACTCAATTTGATTGCCAGCCACACGGGGTAGCGTGACTACGAAATGTGCGCCATGTCCTGGTCGACCCCATACCTCGAGCTCTCCGTTGTGTAATCGTGCATCTTCTAATGCGATTGATAACCCAAGACCTGTGCCACCTCGAACGCGCGAACGAGATGGATCTGCGCGCCAAAAACGATCGAATACTCGAAGTAGAGAATTCTGATCAATACCGACACCGTGATCCCTCACAGCTATTGCCACATCGTTTTCGTTATATTCGAGGTAAACATCAATTGGGTTTGAATCTGCGTGATCTACGGCGTTGTTTAGTAAGTTACGTAAAATTCTCTCAACACGTCGTGCATCTGCAGTTATCAATAATTCTTGACTGTAGGGCTTAAAAACTATCTGAGTTCCATTTTCCTTGGCAACAAGATCAAGATCTTCAATGCATTTGTTGATAAGTGCGATGAGATTGAAATCCACTGGCTCAAGAACCGCTACTTCAGCATCAAATCGGCTAACTTCCAACAGATCTTCGAGCAATCTCTCGAATCGTTCTATGTTTCCAACTA
>JACCDW010054278.1_pt1 | contig 11520 bp, 9 predicted proteins | sample 7449781 | NCBI WGS metagenome assembly JACCDW01 (sample SAMN15323449, study PRJNA562643) | freshwater metagenome | isolation source: river surface water | place: USA:Blue River Watershed | collected 2017-08-18
CTTGCGGAGCAGAATTTAGTAGTCAGTGGGCCGCAGAACAGCGAGCAAATCATAATCCAAATCATCCAATTGTTATCCATGCTGATGATAATCAAGGACAATTATTAGAAGAAGTTCTTACTCACATTGAACATATTGACCTTGCTTATTTTGCTGGAGGAGAACCCCTTATTACCGATGAGCATTATACTATATTGGAAGAAATGATTCGTAAAGGAAGAACAGACGTTACCCTAAGATATAATACTAATGCCAGTAATATAAAATATAAAAATCATGATATTTTAGAATTATGGAAATATTTTAAACGAGTAGAATTAAGTTGTTCAATTGACCATTACGGTGCTCGTGCTGAATGGTTAAGGCACGGAACAGATTGGGGAAAGGTTGAAAGTAATCTATTAACTTTTAGAGATTTAGATCAAGTATTCTTTCAAATTAATACGGTGTTTAGTATTTTTAACTATCTCACATTGCCAGAATTTTACAATTATCTTAAAGAAAAGAATATTGTAAGACTTGACGATTGGTATCATAGTTTATATAGAGCTGTACACCCTCCATACTATTGTGCTAAGAGCTTGCCTAAAGAGTTAAAAGAAACAGCATATAATAAATGTAAAAAATTTGTTGACCAAAATGGTCCTTCCTGGGTATTGTTAAATGCGTTAACAACTGACGCAATGAATTTTGCCGCAGAAAGTCATACTTGGGCAGAAAACAAAAAAACTTTTTTTATGCACACTCTTTCTGCTGATAAAATTAGGGGAGAAGATTTTTTTACAACCTTTCCTGAATTAAACAAATTATCTATTTTGGTGGAATAAGATGAAAGACGTCAGTGACCTAATTAAAAACGGAAAACATTTCTGTATCTTGCCATGGATGCACTTTCATGCTTGGCCCGATAAAAGAGTATTACCTTGTTGTATTGCTAATAGTAATGACGTTTATTCTCATGTTGATGAAAATGAATCTATTTTAGAAATGATGAATAGTGACAAATTTAAACAAATGAGATTAGCATTTTTAAATGATGAACCAGTTACCACTTGTCAGCGTTGTTATGATTTAGAAGCATTGGGGACAACGACCATGCGTAATAGTCATAATGCTAATTGCCCTAGTCGAAACGGAGTTACTCCTGAATACGTTAAAGAAATTACTAATGAAGACGGTAGTTTAAAAGAATTTAAACTTCGATACATGGATATGAGATTTAGTAATCTTTGTAATATGAAATGTCGTAGTTGCGGCCCTAGCTGCTCAAGTCAATGGGCTCAGGAGTTTATTGATCATAAGGGCGTAGATGTTTTAAACAAACACTTTAACATGACCAAAATGGTAGTGTCAAATAATGAAGATCAAAAGTTTATGACTAAATTGAAGCCTTATTTAAAAGACGTTGTTGAAGTTTATTTTGCTGGTGGAGAAGTTATCATTACACCTGAGCATTATGAGTGTCTTGACTATTGGATTGAAACAGGTGTAAATGAAACTATTGAACTAACATATACAACTAATTTTAGTAGTTTAAAATATAAAGATAAAGACCTTATTGAGTATTGGAAAAAATTTCCTAAATTAATTATTTGGGCCAGTTTAGACGGTATGGGAAAACATGCTGAACTTATTCGTAAAGGCACTGATTGGGATAGGATAGAAAAAAATTTACGAGATATAAAAGAGTTAGTACCACATGCTAGATTTCAAATTACTCCTACAATTAGCATCTGGAATGTGTATCAATTCCCTAAGTTTTTTGATTATCTTATTGACAATGAATTAATAGATAAGAATACCGCACCACGATTTAATCTTGCTACTAGTCCCTGGTACGCAAATATAATGATTTTGCCAGAGTTTAGTAAAGAAAAATTAACTAGACTGTACAGAGAATATATTCATAAGTATTCTTACAACAAAGCAATCAGTGACGGATTTAAAATGGTTCAACAAAATTTAAAAAGCGGTGAACCTAATAAAGGCGGAATTCAAGAGTTTATTAAATTTAACGACGAGTTAGACAGTTTAAGAAACGAAAAAATTATTGACGTTGCTCCTGAACTAAAAGAGGTCTACAGATGGGCAAAAAGTTAATTTCAATATACGCTCCTGAACCTTATCTAGCAGTAACTTGGCAAGTTAATAATTTTTGTAACTATAAATGCAGTTATTGTAATCCTGGTAATTGGGGCGGAAGTCATAGGAATGATGATAATTTAGATGTCTATTTAAAAAATTTAGATACTATTATTACTAGATATAAAAATGTTGGATACAAACATTATAAGTTTTTCTTTAGCGGTGGAGAACCAACTGCTTGGAAAAATTTTATTCCTATCTGTGAATGGTTAAGAGAAAAGTTACCTAATTGTACTTTGGCTGTTAATACAAATTTAAGTCGTCCTCTTGCCTGGTGGGAAAAACATTATCATTTGTTTGATGATGTAGTAGCTAGCTTTCATGTCGAGTTCGCTGATAAAGAAAAGTATAAAGAAAATAATATTTTTCTTTGCGATAAAGTAAATTATCTTTGTACTAAAATGTTGATGCATGAAGAAAGATTTTGGGAAATTGTAGAATACGGCAATTATCTCAAAACTGTTATGCCTAACTATTTTATAGAATGGACTCCTTTATTTGACGAGATGAGTGTTAATGCTGGTCCGTGGAATTATAAAGATCCGGATAAAATGAAATTTATAAACGAACATAATGTTGAAATGAATTTCACTGTTCCTAAGCCTTATAAAGAAAGTAAAGCAGTAAGTTGGAACAAATATAACGACGGGTCAAAATCACCTACAAACAGTAATGAGATAATTGTCAACGGACAAAACTTTTTTAAAGACTGGGTCTGTAGCGTAGGAGATTGTATTTTTATAAATCCCACCGGGGAAGTAAGTTTAGCTAGTTGCGGGCAGGGAGATAGAGTTGGTCATATTTTAAATGATATTTCTAAAGTAGGTCCTAAACAAATTATCTGTGGCAAAGAACATTGTCATTGCGGAACAGATATAATTATTCCTAAATTTGAAAGAGTCTAATATGCCAATAGTTAATAAAGTAATACCTTACTTACACAATGACGGAATTGACCAACGAGCTCAAAATACAATTTTTCAAATGAGCGATTTTAAAGATTACGATTATTTTTGGGTCGAATATGGAACTCATAAGTCTCTTAAAAGATTGTCTCAAGTATTATCGGAAGATACGTTAGCTAATATTAAACAGGGAAAATTAATACTAAGCTTATATCATTCGCATGAAGGATCTGTTGATGTTGTTGATCCTTTATATCAACATGCTGTTATTGAATTAGGAATACCTGAAGATTTTGTTCATGTTTATACAGAGTCTCCAACTCTTAAACAAGTAATTAAAACTGTAGCTAACAAATATAATAAAAAAATATTAAAATGTTTTAATGTCTTTATGTTTGAACGAATGGCAAAAGATGACATGACTCATCTTAAGTTACATTCTAAAGGAGAATTTGTAACTTTAGAAAACAAAAAGTATGATAAAAAATTTTTAAATTTTAATAGACGTTGGAGAACTCAGCGTCCTTGTTTTGTGGCACATCTATTTTTAGAAAATATGCTAGACTTAGGATATGTTAGTTTAGCAAAATCGGATGACTCTCGAGATTGGGAATCTGTATGGGGATCTATGTTACAAACGCATAATCACCATCCGGCATTGTTACAAAGATTTATAGATAATAAAGATAAAATATTTTCTATACCCGAATTATATTTAGACCAAAAAGATCTTACTATCAATCGTGCTAATTTACTTTTGTCAACGGAACAATTATATCGAGACACTTATTTTAGTGTAGTTTCTGAAACTAATTTCTTTTACGCTGAAGAACCTGCGTTGTTTTTAACAGAAAAAATCTTTAAACCTATTGCTCATAAACATCCATTTGTTGTTATTAGTAGACCTAAAACACTCTCTTTGCTAAAAGATTTAGGATATAAAACTTTTGAAAATATCATAGACGAGTCGTATGACAACGAAACTGACGATGTTACTCGTATGATGATGATACTACGAGAAACAAATCGGCTATGTTATTTGTCTGACAATGATTTAGAAAAATTTTTAGAAGAAGCAAGATCTATCTGTAACTATAACTATCAAGTTTTAATGAGCAAAACAAGTTTTATAAGGGAAATAACAGATGATCCAAGATATTAATTTTTCTAAATATAAAAGATTTTTTGTTTTTGGTTGTAGCTTTACAGGATATCTTTGGCCAACCTGGGCAGATATTTTAGAAAAAGAAATGCCTTCAGTAAAATACTATAATATGGGAATATCTGGAGCTGGAAATTTAATGATTATTTCACGTCTTACAGAAACCAACTTAAAGTTTAAATTTACCGAAGAAGATTTAGTAATGGTAATGTGGACTACATTTTGTAGAGAAGACAGATATTTTCAAGGTAGATGGAATCATCCTGGAAATATCTTTACACAAGACTTATACGATAAAAAGTTTGTTAAAAATTTTGCTGACCCAAAAGGTTATCTTATAAGAGACTTAACTTTAATTACGCAGGCAAACGCTTATATAAAATCTCTGCCATGTGATTCGATATGTTTATCTAGTGTACCGTTTAATTATCAAAACGAGGACGATGATTCTGTTAAGCCAATTTTAGAATATTTTAAAGAAACAGTTTCTAGTACTCCGCCGTGTATGTTTGACTTAGAACTTAATGGTATATTTGAAAATGGACACGAGTATTACGATGATGAAAACAATCATATGTTTAGCGATTATCATCCAAACCCGCTAAGATATAGATCTTATTTAGAAAAATTAGGCTTTCCACTTACCGATAAATCAAAAATTTTTGCTGAAGAATCTTATAATAAGCTAAAATTAGTTAAAAATAAGTCAGAACTAAGAGAAACTTTTATTAATAATCAGAACGGTAATTATTATTTTAATCAGTGGTGGTAACTTTATTAAATATACATTTGAAGAAAGAGGATTTAGAATGAAAAAAGTAGCAATGATAGGTGTCGGCAAATTGGGTCAAGATTGTGCCGAAGTTATGGCCGAACATTATGATGTTGTGGGTTATGATGTATCCCCAAGATCCCCGTCTAATTTTAAAATGTGCCAATCAATTAGCGAAGCAGTTAAGGATAGAGACTTAATTTTTATTGCTGCTCCTACACCACACGATCCAATTTATGGAGGCGAAACGCCAACTAGCCACTTACCAAATAAAGATTTTGATTATACTATAGTTAAAAGTATTCTAGAAGAAGTTAATAAATTCGTAAATAAAAAACAATTAGTGGTATTAATTAGCACAGTATTACCTGGTACTGTACGCAGTCAACTAGAGCCGTTAATTACAAATGCTAGATTTATTTACAATCCTTATCTTATTGCTATGGGCACAGTTAAGTGGGATATGGTTAATCCTGAAATGGTCATTATAGGAACCGAAGATGGATCAACTACAGGCGATGCTAGAGAATTAATAGATTTTTACCGTGTGTTTATGAACAACAATCCTAGGTATGAAGTAGGAACATGGGACGAAGCTGAATCTATCAAAATTTTCTATAATACATTTATCAGTACTAAATTAGCGTTGGTGAATATGATTCAAGACGTAGCTGAAGCAAATGGCAATATAAATGTCGATGTAGTCACAAATGCGTTAAAGCACAGTACTTATAGAATTATGGGGCCGGCCTACATGAACGCAGGTCTAGGTGATGGCGGCGCATGCCATCCTAGAGATAATATTGCTTTAAGATACCTAGCGGACAGATTAAATTTGGGTTATGATTTATTTGATGCTATAATGAAGGCTAGAGAAGTTCAAGCTGAAAGAATGGCTAAAAAATGTTTACAATACGGAAAAAATATTACCATTTTAGGAAAAGCATACAAGCCATCAGTTCCTTATACTATTGGTAGCCCAAGCTTATTAGTCGGACATTATATAACTCAGTTAGGTGGTAATGTACATTACTACGATCCTAATACTGAGGATTTGGATATTAGACAAGACTGGACAGATGCTTATTTAATTGGCTACTGGGAAAATTGGGTAGAAAACTCTATTCCTCACGGATCGACAGTTATTGATCCTTGGAGAAGAGCTAGCAGCACAGATTATAAAGTTATTCATTACGGTAATACTAGGGGTTAATCTTGGATTTTAATTTAAAAGGACTGGCTAAAAAAGAGGTAGTGTTGCCGGAAAAACCTCCGGAAGACCTAGCAGACGCACGGCATTTATCAATGATGAAAGCTATTGCGCCATACGCAAAAGCAACTGTACAAAAAAACTTAACACCGGTCTATGTAGATTATAAAACAAGAAACACTAAATTAGTGTTAGTGTTGTGTCCTGAATGGAGCCCTTATATGCCTCCATTTAGTTTAGCTAGACTAAGTGGGGTAGCTAAAAGCGCAGGATATGAAACACATATTATGGATCTAAATGTCAAAGCATATAGACAACATCAAGACGATTGGATCCCAAATAAAAAATTACCTTTTAGATTATGGGATCCTGCTGCTAGCTGGCACTGGTTAGGTGACACATATATGAATGATATTCATCCTGTGCTTGAACCCTTATTAAGTAAAGCAATTGATGAGATCATAGAATTAAACCCTCATGTAGTCGGCTTTTCTATGTACTATATTTCAGAAGAGCCAACTAAATGGATGTGCCAAGAATTAAAACGTCGAGCTCCTCATATTAAAATTGCAGTAGGTGGTCCTAACGCACACAAAAGTTGGTTTGCGGTACAACCCTATTATGATTATGTTGTTGTGGGAGAAGGAGAAGTAAATTTATTAAGACTGTTAGAGGATATTGAAAACGGTGTTGAACACACTGAAACAGTCATTTTATCTCAGCCCGAAGACGAGCGTGTTAACATCAACGGACTGCCAATGCCCGATTACGAGAGCATAGATTTTAGTTTGTATGATTTGCCTAACGGTGTCAATACTGAAATCAGTAGAGGATGTACAGCTAAATGTACATTCTGCGAAGAAACCCATTTCTGGAAATATCGCCAGCGTCAGGCAGTAGATTTGGTTACAGAACTTGAATGGCTGTACTATAACAAAGGAACAGACGTTGTTTGGTTTATTGATAGTCTAGTTAACGGTAATTTAAAAGAACTCCGAGCATTTTGTAAAGCAGTTGAAGCAAAGGGTCTAAAGATTAACTGGACCGGATACTCAAGATGTGATGGTCGCATGGATCTAGAGTATTTTAAAGACTTAAAAGCCGGCGGCTGTATCATGTTAAACTACGGCATCGAAAGCGGTAGTCAGCATGTATTAGATGATATGGCAAAGGGCGTTACTATCGCAGAGATGGAACAAAATTTTATAGACGGCAAAAAAGTTGGTATTTTTGCTGCGACTAATTGGATTGTTGGCTTTCCTACTGAAACACTACAGGATTTTGCTGACAGTATGACCTTCTTGTGGCGTATGCGTAATATGAATATTAATAATGTCGGCGCCGGCGTCGGATACGGATTAGGTCCAGAAACAATTGTTGGACAAAATCCGCATAAGTTTAATATTAGTTGGCACAAATATCAGAATCATTGGATAACAAACGATTTTAAGAAAGGCGGAACTCATGTAATGACTCGAGTAAAAACCTTTCACATGTTCCTCGATTTTATGACTGGGTGTACAGAAATTCCATTCGGTTATCCTATAAGATTTAGTCTAGCTAAAGAGCATTATAAAATAAAATTAGATAATCCAAAGACAATAAAAGAAATCGAATACGAAAAGTTTGACTACGAAATAATTAAAGCAAATATCAATCCTTTTGCTGATACTCTTGTAAATGAAATGTGGCCCTTCTTTAGAATGTTATGGAGAACTAGAGGTGGGTATGAAGCAGAAGTGTTATTTAATCCTGATATTGATTTAAGAGAGTTTGGAAGTCAATACGGCCCTGGTATGTATAATGCTGTATTTAAATTTAAAATTAATGATGCTGGAGAGTGGACAGCTGATTTTAAATATAAATTCGATCAAATAGATAATCCTTATGATACTAGGGAACCTCCACCTGCGGGTCGTAAAGGTCCATTCTTTGCTCAAGACTATAGTAGGATGATGAGTAATACTGCTAAAAGAGCAAGAAAATTAGCAAAGCCTACATGGGATCTTGAAACAGGTCGCGACGGTACTGATTTTGGAAAATTATTAGAAGAAGAACACATCTTAAATAATACTATTGATTTCACTTTCCAGTTTAGATATAGAGGTTCTGGTAACTGGGGCAACTATAAAGATTATGAAGTTGAAGTGTCTAACAAGTCTAACATGGAAGCTATCCCTGAAAAGCAAGACATGCATCTTTCTAACATCGTTATTCCTATTACTAGCATAAAAAGGAAATCAGATGTCGTCGATAAATGAGTTTGAACGATTAATAGCTGACTACTTTAATGCCCCTTATGCTGTAACAACTGATTGTTGTACACACGCAATAGAACTTTGTTTACGATACACTAATCCAACGTCAACAGTCTGTCCCACAAATACTTACTTGAGTATTCCTATGACGTTGATAAAACTTGGTATACCATTTGAATGGTCTAATACTAATTGGCAAAACTATTATTATCTAGGAAATACTAATATTATTGATGCTGCAGTGTATTGGAAGCAAGGCGGATATAAGTCGAATACTTTTATGTGTTTAAGCTTTCAGTTTCGCAAACATTTAAATTTAGGTCGAGGTGGAATGATTTTGACAGATGATAGGGTCGCTGCTACAAAATTAAAAAAAATGAGTTATGATGGTAGACTTCCTGATATGTTATGGAAGGAACAAGATATTGATATGCTCGGATATCATTATTATATGACTCCTGAGACTGCTAGCACAGGAATTGAAAAATTTTATCAGGTAAAAGATATTGAGCCTAAATATTGGTCAAATCATGATTATCCTGATATAAGTAAAATGAAGGTATTCAATGTTAAGTAAAAATGAATGGGATCCTCTTAAAACAGTAATTGTAGGATCGGCTACTGATGCTACTATTCCTCGACTAGACATTAGTCTAAGAACAGTTAATTATGCCAGTGAAAAAAATGTAGAACAGATTCCAACTGGTCGATATCCTAAAAAAGTTATAGAAGAAGCTAATGAAGATTTAGAAAAGTTTTCTAACTTTCTAAGTTCACTAGGAGTCGAAGTTTTACGTCCAGATCCAAATTTTATTCCTAGCTATTATAACTACTGTCCTAGAGATATAGTTTTAGTTCATGATGATCTAATTTTAGCAACACCTAATCCTTTGTATGCTCGTCGTAACGAATACTATGCTATAAGTCACCATTTAGCTAAATTTGGAAATTTAACAGTAAAGACATGTAGTCATACAAACAGTTTATATAATCCGTTTTGTGTCGGAAATCCTGATATACTTGCTCTAAATGAAACTGAACCGGCATTTGATGCAGCAAACATTTTACGAGACAATGACAATTTATATTATCTCGTTAGCAATAGCGGTAATAAGTTAGGAGCCGAATATCTTCAAAGCCTTTGTCCAAATAAAAAAGTTTGGACAATTGAGGGTGTTTACAGTTACATGCACCTAGACAGCACTATTTGTTTATTAAGAGAAGGATTAATGCTTTTAAATCCTAGCAGAATTAAAAGTATAGATCAGCTGCCTAAACCTTTACAAAATTGGGATGTAATTTGGTGTCCAGAACCTGTAGATATCGGACACTATCCTGGTTATTGTAATGCCAGTGTTTGGATTAACATGAACCTTTTTAGCGTAAATACAAAGTTAGTTGTGCTAGAAGAAAATCAGCATCCTTTACGTATTGAGCTAGAAAAGCATGGAATAGAATGTGCCATGTTACCTATGCGCCAACAACGAACTCTAGGAGGCGGTTTTCATTGCGTAACACTTGATATAGTTAGACAATGAGAATTAAGACTGGTCATATAGAGCCTTTTTGGGACGAATCATATAAAAATTTTAACTATGTAAAACAACCGATTACTAATCATGAAGTCAGCGATTGGCAAAGTCAAGGATATGATTATGTAAAAAGTTTTACAGGTTGGATGTATGATAATCGAAATCCCATGCCTAATTACCTAGATAAATTTAATCAGTTCGGATTAAAAAATCAAGTTTATTGTTTTTACTTGATGAAGACTTTAGAAATAATGCCTATTCATTCAGACAAATATCTTCGATATATAGAGTTATTCAACGCTGACCCTTCTAAAGTTTATAGAATTTTATTAATGTTAGAAGATTGGAAATCAGGACATTATTTAGAAATAGATGGTAAAGGATACGTAAATTGGAAACAAGGTGACTGGTTCATGTGGAACCATGATGTTCCACATGCCGCTAGCAATATCGGAACAGCGCCTAGATACACTTTACAAATAACCGGAGAGTTAGTTGAGCAATCCTTTACAGAACACCCATTGGTTTAATTTTCCAGAAACAAAATCAAAAGAAGAAACACTTTCTAATCCTTTTTTAATTTCAACTATGAAGTTAACAGGGTTGGAAAATTATCCTATTATTATACACATGGGCAATGGTTATCTGCGAGGTTTAGAATCGTTTAATCATACTCAGACTGAAAAGCTATATTTAAATAATCAAGGACTACATATTTTTCTCTATGAACCTTTGTGTCAGTTTATAGAAAACAAAAAGCACAATAGAGGATTTTATACTGAATTTTTAGCTGATGTAGATCTTAATTTTGTTCGAGCTGAAGAATTAGAATCGATAAAAAATTATGTTACAAATAATCAATTAACAAATGTTACTGTACATACTTGTGATTATCAAGCTGATGTGTTTTTTCCAATTTATAAAAATTATTTTAAAATAGTATGTAACGATTTATTTCTTAAAAACTATTCTGTATTTGAAACAGATATAAACAAAGATTTTAAAAAACATTTTATTTGTCTAAATTGGAGACATACAAAACATAGACATATAATTACAGCTTTTTTAGCAAAAGAAAATAGTTATTTTAGTTGGTATTTTAAATCATCCTTTGAAACATTGAATAGTGATTTGTGGTTTAATTTTGATGATTGGTCAGTAAAAGAATCCGAACTATGTAAACAAGTTAAATTTGGTTTAGAAGTCTTAAATAAAAATTGTCCTACGCTACTTGATATCAGCGAAGCTGATCCAATAGAGATTACCAATCCGTGTGCTGCCTATTATCCGACAAGTGTAAAATATTTTGGTCATAACAATCCTGCGTTAGGAAACAATACAAATAAAATTTTAGAAAATTTTTATAATAATAGCTTTTGTGATATTGTTAATGAAACAAGATTTGCCCAGCATACCGGAAATTTTAGTGAAAAGTTATTTCAGCCAATTAGATTCATGACGCCGTTTATTTTGGCAGCACCTCCCGAAACTTTAAAATACGCAAAAGAATACGGATTTAAAACATTTAACGAATTC
>JACCDW010769969.1_pt1 | contig 11518 bp, 4 predicted proteins | sample 7449781 | NCBI WGS metagenome assembly JACCDW01 (sample SAMN15323449, study PRJNA562643) | freshwater metagenome | isolation source: river surface water | place: USA:Blue River Watershed | collected 2017-08-18
CTGTTGCACCACTTCTATGTAAACTAGTGTAAGCATAGTCTGATCCATACGTAGGATTTGCACTCGACGTTGTAGTTTCTATTTGAGCATAGTTTGCTACTCCTGAGCTTCCTGCTGCTAAAGTTCCAGCAAAATAAGCATTACCTGAACTGTTAATAACAAAATCAGCTGCGTTACCTTGACCACTTAATACTAAACCAGCTTCAGCTCTTAATGCTAATTTACCATTATGTCCAGTTATTATTCCATTTGCACCCCCAACAAAACCAACAGTTGTAGAACCTTCTCTAAATCTTGCTTGTGAAGTTCCTGCTGTTCCATTAATTGTTAATAATGAATCTGTATTAGTTCCACCTATACCTACATTACCGGCCGCTGAGATACCCATACGTGCTGAACCGCTAGTATAAAAATACATTGCGCGAGAACCACCATCATATAAAAAGTTATCAGTAGTTGATGAGCCTATTTGTAATGCCGAAGAACCCGCAGTATCAAAAAACTGTATTAAACCATTATTACCAGCAGCTGATGAATATATCATCAAATTTTTTCCTGTTGATGTTGAACCTAATGTTAAACCTCCCCCTGAAAAAGTAGAAGGAGATGTTGCACCTATACCTACATCACCTCCACCAGTAATACGCATTCTTTCATTAGTACCATTTGTATAAAAGGCTATAGGTGCGTTACTACCTTGCCATATATTCATAGAATTAGCTCCAGCGTAATTACTATTAGTAGAACCGTTTACAAATATATCGGCTTGTAAAGTACTATTTTCATAGAACAATACTTCTGAGTATCCTGTTGAAGTATTTGTATGAGTTACTGTTAAGTTACCTACAATATCTAAAATTGACTTTGGAGATGTAGTACCAATACCTACATTACCAGAACCTGAGATATACATTTTAGGTGTTGCTGAGCCATTAGTATAGAACCTAATATTTAATCCAGTTTCAGCAGCAATCATTGTGTCTTGTAAAGTACTTCCTTCCCAAGCACCTGCTATACCAAATAATGCTAACTGATTTCCTCCGTTTCTAAATCTGATGTATCCTTTACCAGTTGCTGAATCATCATGAGTTATACCTTGAGTAGAACCTGATGTATTTAAAATTGATGATAAAGATGTTGTTCCTATACCTACATAACCACTATCAGCATCAATAACCATCATTGTTTTGGTTTGAGTACCATATCCTTTACCACCTTTAGCAAATGTAAATTGTCTTCCGGATTGGGTATTTGTATTATCTACAGCAAAGGTTTGGCTATAATATGAACTAATAACTGCATTATCAGCATTTGTAAATTCTATACTTGAAGAATTTGCATTTGCATATGGTGCTATTGTTAATCGACCTGTTGGGCTTGTTATTCCTATACCTACATTACCTGACCCTAATAGAGTCATTATATTAACAGGAGTAGCAGCTGTTTTGCTTCTAAAGTTTATAACTGAAGCATCACTATTATATAAACTATCAAAATTAGTAGTTGTAGCACCTAAATTATTATAAGTAATATCAAATCCTTCAGCAGTTACTCCAGGTCCATAGGTTAAACGTATACCATTAGTAGAACCATTACCTGTTGTTACTTCTAATTTTCTATTTGGAGAAGTAGTACCAATACCTACATTACTTGTAGTAGATATAAACATAGCATTAGCTGTGTTATTAGGGTGGAATGCTATAGGTCCATTACTATTATATATGTTTGTAGATAAAGCACCTCCCCAACTTGAATACGCACTTCCTCCTTTCCACATTTGTGAATTACCACTATCTGATTCTAAAACTAATACTGAGTATTGAGAGTTTGCAGCTCCACCTACAACAAAAGTAGTTGAGGTTGCTCCTGAATTATAGAATGTACTATTATTTCCTGTAACTGTTAATGCTGATCCATTCCATGTTAGATTTGAAGATGCTCCTAAAACACCACTGTTATTAAATATAAGTTGAGTATTTGATCCCGGTGCGGCTAATGATCCTGAGAATGAACCTGTAAATGAAGTTGCAAATACTCCTCCATTAACATGTAATGAACCTGATGTTGGATTTATTCCTATACCTACTCTTCCTCCATTAGGATTTAATTGTAAACTAGAAGTAGCGTTAGTTGAGTTTCTAGCTTGAATAGAAGCCATACCACTAGCATTTTCTATATTTACACTATTAGCGTTAGCACCATATTCAAATTTAGCAATAATTTCATCAAATGGTGCAACGTTGGCTCCATACACATGTAATCTAGCAACTGGTGCTGTAGTTCCTATACCTACTTGTTTACTTCCACTAAAGAACATTAATGTGTTAGGCCCAGTAAATGAATTACCATATGCTATTGAATAGTTATCTGACTGATTTAATCCTGTAAACCAATAACTTGGACTATTATTTACTCTAAAGTATAATGTAGGTTCTCCTAAACTTAAATTTTCAATTAAAATACCTTTATTAAATGTACTATCTCCTGATGAGTTAGTATACACATGAAGTGATGCTGAAGGAGTTGGTTGGTTAACACCTAAACTACCTGTTCTAATTATTAAGTCAGCAGCTGCAACTTGATTATTACCTATAATAACTTGACCACCATCTGTGTTTAAATTTAAACTTGATGATACTCCATTATTTCTAGCTATAATTTCATTATTATCTATTACAATATTTAACCCAGAAGTTAAACCAGCTTGAAAAGCATGTAATGTTGATGATAATGAAGCATCATCAGTAGAAGTAAATCTACCATATACACCTGTTACAGTGTTAGTAGATGTAATACTACCTGTCACTAGTAAAGATCCTGTTATTAAAGCATTTCCTGCATTTGATAATCTTAAAACTTCATTAAGTGTAGGTGTTGAATTTCTAACTGAAAATACTAAATCTGTTACAGCGGCTGAAGCCATTCTTATACCTTGTATTCTAGCACCAGGAATAGTTGTTAAATCAGCATTTGAAGTATTAAAATCAATACCAATTGCTGAACCAACTGTAGTATCATTGATGTCTAAATTAATACCTTCTGCATAAGCTCCAGCGTTTGTATTTCTGATTGTAAGTGGAGCATAAGTAGAAGCTCCATTTACTGCTAAAGTAGAACTAAATGTTGCTGCTTGAGCACTTGTTATAGTTAAGGATGCTGTATTATTAGTATAAAGTATTAAATTATTTGCATCTGCGGTACCAAATATTGTATTCTTACCTGTCGCATAAGTTAAGAACCTATTAGAAGAAGCATCTTGTATTAAATCAAAATATTGTCCACTATTTCTACCTATTCTTAATGTTCCTGTACCTGTCCATATACTATGTGTTACTGCAACACTTTCTGTTCCTAATACTACAGCTCCTGTAGCTCTTAAAGTACCATTAACATCTAAAACATATGCTGGATTGGTAGTACCAATACCTACGTTGCCATTATAATTAATTAACATAGCTTGAGTAAAAGCACTACCTGTAGTTGCTGTAACATCAAATGCTATACTTCCACCAAAATTATTTATAGAATCATTGTTAATAACACTTCTAATTCTTGAAGAATTAACAATACCTGCAGTATAAGCTCTATTTTTAAATACAATTCCTCCACCAAATCCAGTATAAGGTAAAGATGGACTTTCAGCAGTTAATGTTAAAACATTATGTGGACTTGTTCTCACACCTGTATTTTCTGTTGAAAATACTTCAAGTTTTGTACTTGGACTTGTAATACCTATACCTAGATTACTTCCACTATACACTAATCCACTATCAGCTGCTAATGCACCACCACTATTGTATACAATTTGTGTTGTTGAACCTGGAGCAGGTACTGAACCTGCTGTTAACGCATATGAAGCACTAGTTGAATTAAACGCGTATGACGCACTTAATACAGACATTGAACTAGTATCACTAGCTAAAATGATTGTAGATTCTGAGTTATATGGACCTGCTTTCCATCTATCAGCTGTTGCATCCCATACAATTGATGCTGTAAAAGGTGATGTAGTATCGTATACTAACATACCTGAATTACCGGCTGCTTTGTTAGCGTTAATTTCTATAAAATTATCTCCAATTACTAAAGTAGAAGAAGATATATATGTTGTTGTTCCATTTACGGTTAAATTTCCTGATATTATAGTATTTCCTGTAACTAATAATCCAGATGAAGTAATAGTATTTGTAGTTGTAGCTCCTTTATTTGTTACTTCTTGTAAGTTTGGTACATATGAAGCTGTTGCTACATATGATGCTGTTGAAGCGTTTGTAGCATTTAAAGCATAAGAAGCACTTGTTGAATTTAAAGCATAACTTGAACTTAATGCTTGAGTAGCATATGAAGCAGAAGTAGCATTTAAAGCATAAGAAGCACTTAGAGCATATGATGCACTAGTTGAATTAAGGGCGTAAGATGCTGATGTTGAATTAAAAGCATATGATGCACTAGTTGAATTAAGGGCGTAAGATGCTGATGTTGAATTTAATGCGTAAGAGGCACTAGTTGAATTTAATGAATAAGATGCGCTTGTACTATTTAACGCGTATGAAGCAGAAGTAGCATTTAACGCGTAAGAGGCACTTGTACTATTTAACGCATATGAAGCACTAGTTGAATTTACCGCGTAAGAAGCACTAGTTGAATTTAAAGCATAGCTTGAACTTAATGCTTGAGATGCATAAGAAGCTGTACCTAATAAACTACCTGTAAATGAAGGTGCTATAACACTTCCGCTTACATCTAATTGTCCTGTAGTGGTTATAGTAGCTTTTCTAGAACCACTTTGAACAAATTGTAAGTTACCAGCTGTATTTGTTATTAAATCATTAGGTGATTCATATATTGCCCATAAATTACCACCATTCCATAAAATACCTTCAGTTGGACCAGGATCATTAAATTCTAATCTATTAATACCTATAATATTTCTATTAGCTATATCGATTGCAGTTTCAGTTCCTGTACCTGGAGGAAAGAAAATACTACCTGTCATAAGTAAATTTGATGTTACTCTAGCAGTATCATTAACTAATAATCCTGAAGATGTTATAGCATTTGTTGTAGAAGTTCCTCTATTTGTTACTTCTTGTAAGTTTGGTACATATGATGATGTTGCTACATATGAGGCTGTTAAGGCATTAGTAGCATATGAAGCACTTAATGCTTGGGTAGCATATGATGAAGTTCCTAATAAACTACCTGTAAATGAAGTAGCAGTTACTGAACTACCTGAAGTTATAATTACAGCGTTGTTATAAAAATTAGTTGAAGCTCCGTTTTCTATAATTGCTGAAGAAGTAACGTGATCACCTCCTTGTCCTTTTAATATAGCATTATTTGTAACACCTTCTTCATTTCCTAATCCTGAAGTATTTTTAGGACCAGCTAATATCATTCCTCCATCATAAGTTGAACCTGATGGATTTGAATATATCCAGTGGTTTTTCAATGAGTCCCATAATAATGAGCCTGTAGAAGAATTACCAAATGAGCCTGAATCTATAACTTCTATACCACCAAATCGAACTGATGGTAAATCTGTATTTAATATAATTGTACTATCACCTACTATAACAACAGATGAAGTTACATTTGAAAATGAAGCTGTTCCTATTACATTTAAATTTCCTGTTATAGTTGCCGAACCAGTAACATATAAACCTGAGGAAGTTATAGCATTTGTTGTTATATTTCCTTGATTTGTTACTTGTTGTAAGTTAGGGATATAAGATGCTGTAGCAACATATGAAGCTGTTCTAGCTAAATCAACAACTAAAGAAGAAGTTGGTACTACTGTTGGGACTGATGAATTATTTCCAATCCATACTGAACCTGAATTTAAATTAGGTAAACTATATGGACCTGGGTTTAATACTACTCCTTGTCCTCCTACACCTTGTTTAGTTACATATCCTAAAGATTGTACAATAGCAGAACCTGTAGGACGAGTTGCTGTCCAACCACCTCCTACAGCTACATAAACTTCTGTACCTGGAGGATATAAAGAAGTATTTACACCTTCTATTAAGCCTAATACAATTGCTAAACCTGTTTGATTAGGAGCTAAATCTTCTCCTGCTATATAAACAACAGGCATTCTGTTAGGATTACCAGCGTCTCCAAAATATGCATTTGGATTAGCTCCTGTAGAACCTGAAATATAAATTGGAGTGCCTTTAGGCATTGATGATGTTTCCATGTTTCTAACAGTTTCATACATTGTATTAACGTATTGAAGTGTTAGATTACCTGCACCATCACTTTGTATAAATGATAAAGCACCATTGTCTGTTAAAGGGTATGTTAATCCATTATTAATAAATGAACCTGATATTCTTACTGAACCAGATACATTTACTGAGCCTGTGTTCCAAGCGTTGGTTACAATAATTTCTTCTATTGATTCTCCTAGGGATGAGGATTTTTCGAAATATAATTTACCATCATTAGTATTGATGGCTAATTCTCCTAAATCTAATTGAGTTGTAGTAGGCTTATTTCCTGGAACCGCACTTCTGCGTAATTTAACTTTTTGGCTCATATGTATGAATTATAAAAATACCTATATAGGTCTAATATAAATATACTTAAAAGCTGCCTCCGTCAATTATATTTGAAGCAATCATTGTAGTTCCATCCCATTGAATTAAATCACCTGGGACTGCTGGAGTAATATAAGATAAATGTTTAGAAGAGCTTAAGAAAGCAAATTGTGTAAATCCTACTCCTGTTCCATCATAAAATCCTGTAGTTGCTGTAACTGAACCTGTAACTACTACATTTTGAATTAATGGATTAATGTATGAAGATGTTAAAGCGTAAGATGCTGATGTCGCATTAAATGAATAAGAAGCACTTGTAGCATTAGCAGCGTAACTTGAACTTATAGAATAAGATGCACTTGTAGCATTGAATGCGTATGAGGCTGAAGTCGCGTTAAACGCATATGAAGCACTTAAAGCATAAGAAGCAGAAGTAACATTATTTATTGTAACTGTAGATAAAGTACTTCCATCACTTGCTAATAATCTTACTTGATTTGGATTTGGTGAACTTAAACTAGCACCTAAAGTAGTTGAGTAAGATGAGGTTCTAGCAAAATTTACAGACATTGAGCTAGTATCACTAGCTAATATAATAGTTGATTCAGAACCATAAGGTCCTGCTATCCATCTATCAGTTGCAACATCCCATAATAAAGAAGCAGTAAATGGAGAAGTAGTATCATATACTATCATTCCACTATTTCCAACAGCTTTATTAGCATTTATTTCTATAATATTGTCTCCAATTACTAAAGTTGAAGATGAGATATAAGTTACAGTACCTTTAACATCTAAGTCACCACTTATAACAGTAGCTCCATTAATAAATGCTCCGGACATTGTTAGAGCGTTTGTTGTAGATGCTCCTCTGTCTGTTACTTCTTGTAAATTAGGAATATATGAAGCTGTAGCTACATAAGATGCTGTTAAAGCATTTGTAGCAAAAGAAGCACTTGTAGCACTAAACGCGTATGAAGCCGATGTAGCTGTATTTGAGTATGATGAACTTAAAGCTTGAGATGCGTATGAAGCAGTACCAAATAAAGAACCGGTAAATGAAGTTGCTTCTACGCCACCTTGTAAATAAGTTTTAGTAATATTTCCGTCACCAATAGTGACTGTATTACTACCATTACCTATAGCATTATGTCCTATTACTATTTGGTTGGTTTGATTTATATTTTGTGGTGCTGTATTAGAACCAATAAAAATAGAATTATTAGAATAAGTATTAGAACCTCCAACACCTATACTTCTACCTGCTCTATATCCTATACCAATATTATCTGAACCTGATGTTATTCTTTCTAAAGCAAATCCACCTAAAGCAGTATTTGTATCTCCTGATATATTATAATATAAAGCATTTTCACCTAAACCTGTATTATTAGAACCTATTGTATTATTTTTAAGAACTTGAGTACCTACAGCTGTATTTTCAAAACCAGAAGTATTACTGTTTAAAGTATTATCTCCTAAAGCAACATTATATTGGCCTGTAGAATTGCTTACAAATGCTTGATATCCTACTATTGTATTAGTATTAAAATCACCTGGTCCTTTACCTACTCTAACTTGATTAATATAAGCATCTAAAGTTGATTTAATAGAACCTGATACTTGTAATTTATCAGTTCCGTTATCTGAAGTGCCTCCTAAAATAATGTTATGAGTTGAAGGAGAATATAATTTTATATTATTATTACCATCAAATAATGCTAATGAATTTGTTTGGTTAGCTAAAGGTAAATTACCTCTACCTAATATTGTATTATAGCTTCCAGAAGTATTACTACTACCAGCTTCAGAACCTACAAAAGTATTATAATTACCAATATTAGTAAATCCACTTTGATAACCTATAAATGTATTATTATTTTGATTAGCAGCGTATCCTTGACCATTAGAAAAACTACCTAAAAATGTGTTATTACTTCCACTTAAACTAAAATCACCTGCACTTATACCTATAGCTACGTTATTATCACCTTCTGAATTCAATCTTAAAGCAGATACGCCAATACCAATATTACTATCTCCTGTTGATGTTAATAAAAGCGCTGTGTATCCAATACCAATATTTTCAACTCCTGTAGTTATATTTTTTGTAGCATCTCTACCTATAGAAATATTACTAGTATCATTATTAATATTTAATGATCTGCTTACAAAGAAATTACCATTGTTTTCTAAAGTAAGTAAATTATTACTTGAACTTACTACTTGGTAACTAATGTTACCTATATCAACGGAAGCAGTTACTGAACCTGTTTGTATACTGTTTAAACTTAAACCTACTATACTTGATGCAGAAATATTTGTTAATCCAGATCCATCACCTTGGAAACTACCACTAAATGAACCTGAAGCTATAATATAAGGAAATACTGAACCACTTAAGTTACCTGCTAGGTCCATTAAAGTATTTCCAGCTGCATTTAAAATATATAATGCTTTAGATGCTGATGAATAGAATGGGGTACCATCTAATACATTACCATAAGTACCAACTGAAATTGTAGGTACATTAGCTCCTTGATAAATTTTAGAGGCTGGTTTGTAAACACCGGCTAAACCATTGTCAGATGGGGTTGGAGAACCATAAAGTATAAAGGGACCTGATAAATCACCAATTGAACCTGATGCAACTATAATTTCCCCATTTTGGGTTGTTACATCCTTTACATTCCCTATACTACCTCTTCTATTTTTTATTATTTGAGCCATTCTCTAATCTATGTTTATAATAAATATTAAAAAAATCCACCTAAGTCTATTATGTTAAGTGAACCTGTGTCTCCCAAACTTCCTAATCCTTGTATTGTTAATTTTGCTTTTTCTATTTCTGCTCCTATCATTGCTTGAACTATTTCCATAGAACCAGATATAAGTAAAGCAGATCCTGAAATATCAGTTTGTGTTAAAGTAGTAGTACCTACTACATTTAAACTACCTGTTATATTAAATGATCCTGTTGGATTTATATTTTTTGATCTTATTCTAGCCATTATATTGCAACAAATTTACCGTTTCCTATTAATTCATCTCCTGAGTCTAATGGTTCTGAGAAATTAGCATTATGGTTATCTATTGTTAATATTACATTTGAACCACTATTAACTACTGAAATTATAGCTTGTGGTTCTAAATATAAACCATTAATATAGAAATTAAATTTCATTACACCAGCATCAGTTACTTCTGTAGGTACTGAAGATGTATTATATCCTATTATAGTAGCTATTGAAGTACCATCTATAGTACCATCAGGATATATTGAGGTAAATGAACCAGTTAAGTTACTTCCACTCACTACTGTATTTAATGATAAATAATTTAATGCTGTCACGTCGGTTGATGATGAACCTCCTTCAAATGATGCTAAAGATACTTGATCTAAGAATCTAATATTAGTATTAACTACATTAGCATTTGGACTAAATACTCCTGCTTCTGTATCTGTATTTGTACCTGATAAGAAATCAGATGAATTAGAAGTTGTTTCTAAATTAATAATAATTTTACTTTTACTTGAAAATTTCTTAATTGAATTAAGATCTTTTTGTAAGACATCTGGTACTATGTATCCATATACTTTTATTTCAAAAGTACTTCTAACTAATCTTTCCTCAGTATTTTGTAATTCAGTTATAGTATTAAAAGAATCAATTCTAGCTTGAAATTGAAATCTTTCAGGATTACCCCAATAAGCATCAGAAGCATATTCTATAGCTTCTATTATTTTATTAATTTGTTCTACATAATAAGTAAATATAGTACAAGTATAAGTTAATGTTAAATAATCAGGTACTACTGAAGCATAATAGGTTTTAGTAGGTATTCTGTTTGTTAAAACATTAAAGTTACTATATACATTACTTGGAGAATATTGTTTTTGAGTTACTGTATAGTTATTTGGGCTATTAGCATCTAATTTATTAGTAATTCCTCTATTTTTTTCTATACTATCGCGTTTAAACATGATAAGTGGAGCCATAATAGCACCATTTACATCTCTATAATATCCATCTTTTTGTACTGATTTCCATTTTTCAGGAGAACCATATATTACCGGTACAGGAATTCTTTCACCATTTTGTACTACAAATGGTTTAATAACATTTTGAAAGTAATACATTATAGCTTGATCAATGTCCTCAATACCAATACTAAAAGGTTTTGTATTATCATTTCTAAATGAAACTTGTGTTCCTCTATTAGGTTGATTGGCTTTATTTGGGTTGCCATATTCAACACTAGTAGCTTTTATTTGTTCTTCACTTAGTTGTTTTTGTGTTTTTGGTATAGGTACTCTTCCTGCCATTACATTCTAGCTTTTGTTATATTTACTTTATCTTGTGGTACATAATGAGCTTCACATACTATTGAAACATTATAACCAAAGTTTTCTAACCCTGGATTTAGTGGGTTAACACTATAAGGATAATCTGGGTCTTTACCTACAAATTGTTGGTTTGAAATTATATTATCTACTTCAAAGTATCCTTCTTGATACATTATAATATCACCTACTTGTGGTACTACATTAGCATCTACTAAATCATCTCTTAAAAATGCTGTTTTAATACCCCATATTAAATCAGGACCTAAATCACTTGTAGGGAATGCTTGATCATTTCTTTCAATTAAACAATTTAATAATACAGGTCCGATGTAGTATTTTCCTTCTACATTTTCTCCGTACATATTAACTCTAGTTTGATTTAGATTATATTTGTAATAAGCAATTTGTTGAGTAATAATGTCACCAAGTAATTCTCGGTTGACTTTTCTAAACATTGAAATATCTCGTGATGATCCAAATAACGCCATTATTTATATTTAAATTTATATCCTTTGCTATTATTATTCCAATTTTTACTATCAGATCCTATATATTTTTTCCATTAATTAAATTAGTAGTTAAATATACTATCATTTTATTATAAATATCTTAACCAATATATACA
>JACCDW011032489.1_pt1 | contig 11518 bp, 12 predicted proteins | sample 7449781 | NCBI WGS metagenome assembly JACCDW01 (sample SAMN15323449, study PRJNA562643) | freshwater metagenome | isolation source: river surface water | place: USA:Blue River Watershed | collected 2017-08-18
ACTTGATTTTCAAAATTGGCATCGGTTCCCACGGATCCTGTTCCTTTTTGGAAGCGTTGAGTTTCGCTGTTAAAGGCTCTAAATCCTGTACTTAATGTCTGTTTAGAACCAGCAATTGTATAATTAATTAAATACGATGCCTCAATTCCCAAGTTCTTATACTTGTCGATAGCTAAATCCCGGGGATTATAGGTGTTTGTTAATTTGTTAATCGTATCCTTGGTTGTAATACCTTGCATAAAACCAACACTGCTTCTCACAGCTTGCATTCCAAAAGCTTGTAATTGCAGACGTTGATTTTTGTTGATCTCCAGTAAATATTTTAGGTTTCCTGTTTGCCAAGGCGTGGAAAACCAGTTTCTTGCTCGTAAACTCTGTTGTGCATTTACCGAAAACAGGGATTCATTTAATCCGCCTGGTTGCTGCGATAACATGTTAAAGCGCGTGTATTCTGCGGTAATCTGGGATTTTTCGGTAATGCGGTAAGTGATGGATCCAAAATAGGTTTGTGTGCTGTATTGAGAGTTTTCCCGCCACCCATCCGCTTTTCTTGTGTCGGCAAATGCAAAATAATTTACCTTGCCTTGTTTGCCCCCTAAAGACAGAAAACTATTGGTCATGCCAAAACTGCCCATGGTTTGGTTTGCATCAATTTGCAAGGGTTTTCTTAGATCGGCGCCGTCTTTCATAATATAGTTAATCATACCGCCAAACTGAGATCCGTATTGAAGTGAACCGGCACCTCGAATTAACTGAATTCGCTGAACCGCCTGCATAGGTGGGTTGTAATAGGCTTCAGGGTAGCCATAGGGATCCGAAGAAATATCGGCACCGTTTTGTCTAACATTAAATTCCCAACTGCGATTTGGACTCAACCCACGAGTGGCAATACCAATCTGAATACCAGAACCATCGCTTTCCCATACATGAATGCCCGGAACTTTGGCCATGATTTGTCGCATGTTGTTGTTCACTACCACAGTATTGAGCTCTTCAACCACCACCAAACTGTTCTTTTTTCCGGCATTGATTTTTGTACCAACTACTTCAGGCAACATCAGAATATCTCTCTTTTCACCTCTTCCTACTAAGGTGATTTCTGGTAAATATTCAATATGAAGTGCAGTATCGTTGACAACGATATCGCTGCTTTTTTTCGCTATAGTTTGCGCAAATATTGTATTCGAAAACAACCCAATTACACATATAATTAAATGGTTTTGGCTACGTTTTGAAGTAGAGTTAATAAAAGCTGTGCTTTTCATTTACGGTACAAAGATATATGTTATTTAGAACGGTTACAAATAAAGTTTAGAACTATTCTAAATAACTATGATACTTGTCATGTTTTATAGGCTCTGCCTTTCCATACTGTTTTAATTGGAAGAATAAAAAACAGGGCTGTTGAGAATGTAATTAATTGAATAAAAGGTTCATAAGCAATGAGTTTCCCAATAGGGGGGCTGGTTGCGTTTATATTACTGTAGATTCGTTTTATCTGTAAACTTTGAAAAATCCATTTTAAAAATATCCATAAACTAACCCCTATTGTGCTCATTTCGGAAACGGGATAAATTAATACTATCGATATAACAAAAGGTACCAACAGGTGGTATCCTCCAAAAATTCCAAATAAAACCCACCAATACCAGGGTAATTCTTTACCACCACTTAGCCAGCGTTTTCTTTGATGAAGTAATGGAATGAATCCTTTTGTCTCGGCCGAATAGGCAACAACTCCCGGATGCATCACATTACTCCATCCATATCCTCTCATACATACTTCACTATATAATTTGTAGTCTTCAGTGATACTAAATTTGATTTTACTGTAACCGCCAGTTGACCAATAAGCTTCCTTGGATATAATCATATTATTCCCAACGGCAGTGGCAGGAACTCCGGCATAGGAAATAATATTCAGCAATCCCATAAAATAACTCCAATCTATTTCTTGTAACCAACCCCAGGTATTGGGTGATTTTACTAACGTAGTTCCGCTGCAAACACCAATAATTTTATCGGTACCTCCATTAGAAGAATCGGCTTTTTTCCATAGGCTTAGGAGCATGGTTTTCGCCCAATTGGGGTTAACCCAAACATCAGCATCGGTGATCAAATAATAATCGGCATCGGCGTGAATGTCTAGTTGCGCCATTACACGGGCTTTTGCTTTTAAACCGTCGTTTCTATCTTCAATGTCTACCAGTTTAATTTGTGAATTAACTGATGCTAGCTGTTCCACAATTTCCCGCGTACGATCCTTACTTTGATCATTTCCTACTAAGATTTGAATCTTAGATTTCGGATAATTCATCGATAATAAAGAGGTAATGCAACGTTTTATGGTAGCTTCTTCATCCCGAGCTGCTACCCAAATGCTAATTTTCGGCCATTCTGAAGGCTCTTCAGCCAGTTGGGATTTATATCGAAATAAGTAATACAATTGAGCGAGTTGGGTGATTAAATACAATCCTCCAATCAGTCCAAAAGCCCAAAGAAAAACTTGAGTCATACAATCTTTTATTTATTGTTTAGTTGTTCACTCGACAATAAACCCATGTTGAATCCTTGATGTATGAGAAAGTCTAGGAATGCGGGTAATAGTTGTTGCAGTTGAGGGAATGCTTTCTGACTATCGTGGAAAACCACAATACTTCCTGGTTTACTATTGCGTTTAAGCGTAGCTAAGGCGTTGTCACAGTTTAAACTAGGATCGTAATCACAACTTAAAAGTGTCCACATAATTACGGGTATATTTCTTTTTTTCGCCCATTTCAGTTGTGATGGTGTAATTCTACCGTAGGGTGGTCGAAATACAGATTTGGTGGGTTTGTTTTTTTTGCATTCCTTATACACTTCATCAAGCAGGGCCTCTGTTTGTTCAATTTCAGTGAAATAATGGGTATTCTTTGTACTCCAACCTTTGATATGATGGTAGGTGTGATTACCCAAATGATGCCCCTGGTTTAATATTTCATTGGCCACATGCGGAAACTGTAATAAATTATTTCCAACGCAGAAAAATGTTGCTTTTGCATTGTATTGGGCTAATACACTCAATACCCATGGGGTAACTTCGGGATGCGGTCCGTCATCAAAAGTGAGAAAAATCATTTTTTCAGAAGTTCTTACACGCCAAATTGCACTTGGAACAAGGACAGGCAAAATGGTAGGAACTTTAAAAAAATGCATTAAACAAAGTTCTTACATTTTCTCAACCTTACCGAATTTATATTGTTAATTTTGCAACACATGGGAGAAAAAATCACTTTAGTAGGCGGCGGCTTAGCCGGGAGTTTATTGTCCATCTATTTAGCAAAACGTGGTTACGATGTTCACTTGTTTGAACGCAGACCCGATATGCGTGACGGAAAATATGAGGGGGGGAGAAGTATTAATCTTGCTTTAAGTTTACGCGGAATAACGGCATTGGAACGCGTTGGTTTAAATAAAGATGTATTGGATATATCAATTCCAATGGCGGGTAGAATGATGCATGATGTTAAAGGGAATACGGCCTATCAACCGTATGGGAAAGAGGGCCAAAATATTTACTCGGTATCTCGATCTCAGTTAAATGTACGATTATTACAACTCGCCGATCAGTACCCCAATATTACCATGTATTTTAATCACAAATGTGTGGAGGCGGATTTAAAAACCAATGAGACTGTTTATCAGACCCAAACTGGAGAATTGGTGCATGATAAAGCCGATGTAATCATTGCAACCGATGGGGCTTTTTCTGCTGTTCGACAGGAAATGATGCATCAGCCGAGATTTTCGTATTCCCAAACCTACGAAAATTATGGTTATAAGGAATTGGAAATAGTACCGGATCCTAATGGTAATTTCCAATTGGATGAAAATTGCTTGCATATTTGGCCGAGAAAGAGTTTTATGATGATAGCCTTGCCCAATCCGGGAGGAAACTTCACGTGTACATTGTTTATGCCATTTGATGGAAATCCTGGAATTGATCAATTAAAAACGGCCGAAGAAATCAAAGCATTTTTTAATGAGTATTTTGCCGATGCTGTTCCAATGATGCCTGGTTTAGTAGAAGATTATCAAAATAATCCTACAGGTATGTTGATGACAGTTAGATGCTATCCTTGGGCAAAAAATAATGTGGCGTTATTGGGTGATGCTGCGCACGCCGTTGTGCCGTTTTATGGTCAGGGTATGAATTGTTCTTTTGAAGATTGTTTGGTTTTGGATGATTTAATTGGAGCTGGCAGGCCCCATTTGCAATGGAGCGAAATTTTACATCAATACCAGGTGAAACGCAAGCCGAATGCAGATGCAATTGCGAATTTAGCATTACAAAACTTTGTGGAAATGCGTGATTTGGTAGGGAGTCCAGAATTTTTACATCGCAAAAAGATTGAACACGCGCTTAGTACACAGTATCCCAACAAGTTTACTTCGCAATACGAGAGAACAACGTTTTCAACCCGCGATTATGCAGAGGCATGGGAATTTGGAGGTAAAAATGATAAAATATTGGATGCAATTATCCAAAATGGTTGGGAATCAAAATTGGACGATTCCACCTTTATCAATGAATTATTAGACGAAATGCTAAATTAAAACCTATTTTTTGTTTTTGGTAGCTTTTGCTTTTTCTAAGCTATCCAAGTAATCGGGGTTAAACTGGGTTTTATACCCTTGTTTCATGGTGTATTTTCCAGTTCTATTGCTGCGATTATCGCGGATGGGCTTAAGGATTTTAAAATAGGCTACAATAGAAATTGCTGTAAAAGCAACCACAAATCCAATGGCAATCCATAGTTTTAATTTCTGTTGTTTGTTACTCATAAATAGGGACTATTAATGCAATACTAACATTTAAATTATCCATTTGATTATAAATCGAAAGCTACACCTGTATTTTTTGATAATTGTTCTAAGTCATTCATCACCGCTTCCACCAAAGGGATACCACTTTCTAATCGTTTGGAATGTTCTTCTCTTTCGGGTGTTCCAGGGATTATTACCGATTGATTTGGATCTAATGGAATGGTGGATTTAAATCGTTGAATCCATTGGTCCATATTTTTACAGAAATCCTCGTAATCTCTAAAACCATCCACCTCCCAACAACCTACAAAATGTCCTAAACCTTCCCCAGGCAAATTGGGAAGTGGTTGAAGGAATGAAACAAAGGGTGGTACCCAGGGACCATAATTAGCACCCGTTAAAACGCCGGAAAAAATATCGACCCAAGCGCCCAACCCAAATCCTTTATGAATACCATGTTCACTATCTGAACCTAAAGGTAATAACATACCACCGCGTTTTAATCCATCCGGCTGTAGGTCCATCGTTCCATCTTTAGCTAAAATCCAGCCATCAGGTATGGGTTTGCCGGTCCTTTCGGCGATTTCTAATTTCCCGTTTGCGGCTGCTGAAGTTGCCATATCTAAAACAAATGCAGGTTCCTTACCAGCTGGAATGGCAACGCAAATCGGATTTGTGCCTAGCATGCGTTCTGACCCTCTTGCAGTAGTTACCAATGGACTGGCATTGGTCATGGAAAAGCCTATCATTTTTCTTTCCAAAGCTTTCATCGCATGATATGCAGCGATACCAAAGTGATTGGAGTGTTGGATTCCAACCCAACCACTGCCAAATTCTAAACTCATTTCTATGGCCAGATCCATGGCATAGGGAGCCGAAACAAGTCCAATACTGCCATCGGCATTTAAATTTGCAATCGTTTTTTTTCTGCGATCTACCGAAAATTTTGGCGTTGGATTTATTCGTCCAGCGTCTATTAATCGCAAATATCCACTTAGTCTGGCAACACCATGACTATCAATTCCTCTTAAATCGGCTAACAATAAAACATCGGCAGATAGTTGAGCATGTTCTTCGGAAAATCCTTTGGAAAGAAAAACCTCAGTAACAAATTGTCTTAAGTGGGATTCCTGAACGATTGTGTAATTTATGTCTGGCATGTTTAAAAGCAATTTTTTCCAATTCGAACTCGTTTACGATCAAATGAGCAGGCATTTGTTTTAATAAAATTTGTAATGATCGAATTAGTGTTAGTGTATTTTACCTCTAAGAAAATGTTGAATTGCCCCCTTTGTATTCCAGAATTGTGTTTCTGATTCTTTGGAAGCGGTGGCTTGTAATGGCAATTTTATTTTATACTGTATTTCAGTTAAGGGTGAAAATGTACCCGATAACTCGGAAATAAGTCCTGCTCTCGATATTAAAACATAAATCGCTTGACCTTTTATTTCTTTGGTTGTATTGTCAGGAACAAATGAATAGGTTTTATTCATTAGTTCATCCACGTTATTCTCCACTCTAAATCCATTGATAGCGAGAATTTCGTCATTGGGTTGAATCCCTATTTGTTCGGCAAAGCTTCCTCGGGTAACTGTTTTTACTATAGTTTTACCTGATGATAAATCCGTGCTAACACCGGACAAATCGCGTGCGATGGTCGTTTTATTAACATCTAATTTTAATCCATCTTTTCCCAGACTTTGTTCGATTTCCGGCTGCAAATCATCATAACCATGGATTAATTTCGAGAAAAACGGTTCACAATTACCTCCAACTACGGTTTCGATGGCCTTTTTGAAGTCTTGTTCAGTAAAACCTTCGCCGTTTGGATTTTTAGCAGTATTCAAGGCGAAATTCTTCCACAAATACTTCATTACATCATCTAAAGATTGCTTGCCCTCTGTTTTTGAACAAATCCATGCATCCAGTAACGCCCCAATTACAACACCCTTGGAATAGTAACTGTAAGTGCTGTTTTTGCTGTTTTCATTGGGTCGATATTCTTTAATCCAAGCATCAAAACTCATTTCACTTACACTACCAACTTTGGAACCAGGTCTATTTTCATGACCGTTAATGTACGCTGCCATTGAACCTAAGAATTCTTGGGGCATGTTAAATCCTGCTCGCATTAATGCGATTTCGTCGTAATAACTGGTTATACCTTCGGCTACCCATAATAAGGTTGTGTAGTTTTCTTGATTGTAGTTAAACGGCCCCAATTCTTTGGGTCGGATTCTTTTTACATTCCACAAGTGGAAGTATTCATGAGCTACCAACCCTAAAAATCCTTTGTACTTGCTAGGATCGCTATATCCTAAACGTTGCATCATCAGTACGGAGGAGTTTTTGTGTTCTAAACCGCCACCGCCATTATCCACGTTGTGTACGAAAAAGATGTATTTTTTACACGGGTGCTCATCCACTATTTGGGTCATCGTTTCGCAAACGAGAGTCATGTCCGCAGTTAGTTTTTGGGTGTTTGCATTGTTTAAACCCACCATGGCTACATAATGGGGAATACCTCGAACATCAAATTTTAACATTTCGAAATTCCCTAATTGTAGGGGTGCGTCAACCAATTCATCAAAATTAGGGAAGTTGAATTTTACGCTTCTAGTTGGACCTAATTGTGGAATCCCACCATTGGGTATTTCGTCCAAAGTACATGCATAATTTTGCCATGTAATAGGAAAATTAACGGTTTCTGTACCTGCGAAATTCTCATACCCTTTAGCCGTCAAAAGAACAGAGGCCATATTTAATAGTGCCTGCTGTGATTCGATATAACTGGTTCGTACGCTGAGTTCAAAACAATATACTCGATATCCAACTGTCAGTTTTTTTGTATTTTTTGGTACGGAAATTATCCATGTGTTTTTAGATTGTTTTATCGGTTTTATTGCGTTTGTGCCCGATTGGTTGGCTGCAATTAATGCCGATTTATCTACGTTTCCATCCGAAAAGGAATAATAAAATGACTCAATATTTTTTGAGAATTCTCTCACCAAATAACTGCCGGGAGTCCAAACAGGCATATACAATTCTAAGGTACCAGCCTTAGGATTGGCAATTTCCATAGTTACTTCGGCGTAATGGTTGTTGGGATTTGGAATGGAAATGGAGTATTGTATTCCTTTCATAGGGGATTGAGCTAGTTTAGGTGCATCCATAGGGGAAGAGGTTTGTGCCGATAGGGTAGGTGTAACAATACAAAATACCGCAGCAAGAATCCAGCGTTGCATAATTGCAAAAATCAATCTTTTACGTCATAATGCCAATGAAATATTGGACTTTAGATGATTTTTTGTAAATTGTGCCTACTAAAGAACCATGAAGAAATTTCTTACGGCATTTTTATATGTGGTAGTAGTAGTGCTTGGAATGGTGCCGCTTTCAAGTTGTGAAGACAAACCGCCGCCAACCCCACCAACGGATTCGGTTGATAATGCTACATCGGCCCAAAAAGCTTTTGATTTATTGGTTTTGGGAAAGCAGTTCTACATGAAAAAAGGCATTGATTCCATGGGGAACGATCTTACCGCGAGTTACGCAGATCAAATCTATATTTTAGAAAAACAGACATACACGAACGGACCCGCTAAAGTTATCATCGGCTCTGATACATATGTTGGCACTTGGCAATCCAATGATGATTATTCTAAATTAGAATTGAAGGTGGAGGGAAGGCCTGACTTTCAATTCTTTAGTATTCCTTGGCGAATTACAACCAAGACGTATACAGGCCTATCCATGGTACCACAAGACGCATTAACTGCTGGAAATAAATCCATGCAATTAGAGAAAAAGTAAAAATACGATTAGTTTAAGATAAATCGAATAAGGGTAATTTAGGTGGAGGATATGTTACCTACCCATTTTCGTTATTTTGCTTTGTAAATGGGTACTGTAGAACAAGGTTCACCGTACATGATACTCTTTACAACAGGTGTTAATTTCAATGTTATAAGCGAATAAGCTGCAGCGGTAACTGGTAAATCACCACATCCTTTGATTACAACTCGTTCTTCTAAATAATCCTTAGGATTTATGGAATGAAGTGCTTTTTCCCATAGAACTGCCTCTAACGCGGTTAGATCTCCAAAAACCACCTCCTTTGCTATTGGGGCTAATTTGCTGGATATCAACATATAAGCCCACGTAGGTACAATAGCGTCGGCAGAGCAATAAATGGCCACGTAACAATTTTCATAGGATGACCAATCGTGTGTTTTTACCCATTCCCGAAAGTCTTTTTCTCTAAGAACCATACCCATAAACAACACATTCTTGATGTCTATTAGTTTTCTTTCGCCTTGGGGGAAGTAATCTTCTAAGTTCAGGGTAATAATACCACTGTTTGCAACTTTATTTACAAATTCTTCCATAGAATCACAAAATTACAACTCCTTAATCAACGTGTGTGATTTTGATCGTATTTGTTCGTTGTTTTTTATGGATAGGCATACTAGCGCAATTTACTACATAGTCGTTTTTCTCTACCAAATCGTGAGATTTTAGTATATCTACCACATCTTGGAAAGTATCGTCTGTGGAGGTGAATTTATCGTAATAAAAACCGCGAACTCCCCAAACTAAGTTCAAGGTAGTTAACATCTTTTTGTTATCAGTAAAAATGTACACATTGGATTGTGGTCTGAAACTAGCAACCTTATAACCTGTATAACCACTTTTGGTCATGGCGATAATGGCTTTGGCATTTAAATGATCGCTCATTCGAACTGCGGTAAAGCAAACTTCATCGGATGCAAATGAAGGGGATGAAGGATTGGGTTTTACACCTTTATAGTAAGCTCTTCGATCATTTTCTATTTCGGCAATGATGTTTGACATTATTTCAATTACTTTCAAGGGATATTTACCTACAGAGGTTTCTGCAGATAACATTACTGCATCGGCGCCATCCAAAACGGCATTTGCTACGTCTGTAATTTCGGCACGGGTTGGCATACTATCGGTAATCATCGTTTCCATCATTTGAGTGGCGATAATTACAGGTTTTGCAGCCGCTAAACATTTTTCTACTATGTCTTTTTGAATTAATGGGACTTTTTGAAGCGGAACTTCTACCGCTAAATCACCTCTAGCCACCATGATACCATCGGCCACTTTAATAATTTCATCGATATTTTCTAAGGCTTCTGGTTTTTCAATTTTCGCAATTACCTTCATGGAGGCACCTTTTTCAGCGATTCTTCGCTTTAAATCAACGATATCTTCAGCGGTCCTGACAAAACTCAAAGCAACCCAATCTAAATCTTGTGATATTCCATAATCCAAATCACGAAGATCTTTTTCAGTTAAACTGGGAACCGATAATTTTGAATTTGGAAGGTTAAATCCTTTGTTTGACGATAGCACACCGCCAGCAATTACTTCAGCTTCCATGGTGTTGTTATCCAAAATTTTGGTGAATTTTAATGCTACTTTACCATCGTTTAATAAAATCGATTCCCCCGGTTTACAGTCTTGAACTAGCATGGGATAGCTCACAAACAATATTTCGGTGGTGGATAATTGCTCTACGGTTGAAACTTTTATTGTTTTCCCTTCTTCTAAATGAATTTCGCCATCTACTTTACCAATTCTTAATTTCGGACCTTGCAAATCTTGCAACAGGGCAACGTGGCAGCCTAAAGTAGCATTTAAGTGTCTTACTCGATCAATTACTTCTTGGTGTATTTCATGGCTTCCATGAGAAAAATTTAAACGACAAACATCCACACCGGCGTGAATGATTTTTTTAAGCATTTCCTCACTGCTTGTTGCCGGGCCGATAGTGGCCACAATTTTGGTTTTGTTAAATTTACCTTTGTACATAATGGTTCTACTACAAATGGCTAAGCTGTTGTAACCAGGGTAACTTTTCGAGTTGATCCGAAGGATATTCAAATACCATTTGAATGTTATTCATGGCCTTTATGCTTTGGATCCAATCCGCAGTTCCACCCATGATTTCGGCATCTCGAATGATTAACCAATAATCAGGGGCAGGCTTCCCAGTGTACAGATACCCTTGGCTGCCTTTATTGCTAACTAACCACATTTCGGAATGTGCTTCGTTGCCCGGCCAATAGTATTCTGCATGCTCAGACATTGTATCTTTCAACAAATTTAAGGCAAAAGGATGCACATGCAGTTGAAAGTTAGAAGAAAAAGTGTCATTTAGACACCAAGCCAAGTAATGTGGGGTGTTTACTGAGTGAATACCAATAACATCGAAGCGGTATTCGAACTCTAAAAAATGCGATTTGAAACGTTTTTGAGACAAAATTTTACGACAAAAATAATTTTATTATGGTTAGCGGTAAAAAAAATTGTTTATTTGCATCGCAAAACAAAACCATAACACCATGTCAGAAATTGCAGAAAAAGTTAAAGCTATCATTGTTGATAAGCTCAGCGTAGATGAGTCAGAAGTTACAATGGAAGCTAGTTTTACTAACGATTTGGGTGCTGATTCCTTGGACACAGTAGAGTTGATCATGGAATTCGAAAAAGAATTCGACATCAGCATTCCTGATGAACAGGCTGAAAAGATTCAGACTGTTGGAGAAGCAGTACGTTACATCGAAGAAAACAAGTAATTCATGCAACTCCGCAGAGTTGTTGTAACAGGTCTTGGAGCGGTTACCCCAATTGGTAACACGCTCCAGGATTATTGGACCGGATTGCGCCAGGGTGTTTCTGG
>JACCDW011915890.1_pt1 | contig 11518 bp, 14 predicted proteins | sample 7449781 | NCBI WGS metagenome assembly JACCDW01 (sample SAMN15323449, study PRJNA562643) | freshwater metagenome | isolation source: river surface water | place: USA:Blue River Watershed | collected 2017-08-18
CTCATTTTTTGAGTTTGGCATGTCAGCAGATGCTACGTAGGTCGTTGGAGCAGCGTAGCTTTCGCTGTCGTATTTGGTTTCATATTGAGGAACCTACCCTTCAGGCAGCAATCTTGAGTCGCTGTATTGTGAAGACCTTGCCGCGATACCTTCATGTTCCGCAGATTATTGGACCTAAGTTGGACACATCCTTGTGGGACAACCCGCGTCTCTACGAAACGAATCTACTGGCAACTAAAGAATAGACATCATGCGAGTCTTCACCGACGGTGCGTGTTCTGCGAATGGTCGCCCAGATGCGAAGGCAGGTTACGCAGTTTGGTTTCCCGAACATACTGCTCTCTCCATGTCGGAGAAAGTACCGTCCGACCAAGCACAGACCAACCAACGTGCTGAGCTAGCAGCCATCCATCGTGCGACTCTGATTCTCGAAGAGAACGGCTTCCATGACGAAGATATTGTGGTGTACACTGATTCCGACTATTCCATCAATTGCTTGACCAAGTGGATTACGGGTTGGGTGGCTCGTGGATGGAAGACATCCGTAGGAGGAAATGTTCTTCATCGCGATCTGATTGAGGATACATCGAAGCGGTTAGCAAAGTTCAAGAGTTATCGATTTGTTCATGTGCGTTCGCACACAGGCGGTGAAGACGACCTCTCACGCAACAATGACATTGTAGACCGCATGGCACGTGCCACGATAGATTCGTCTGTGTCTGTCGCTCCTCCTCCTGCAGAAGATGTGTTGTTTGAGGGTTGCCCTCTTCAGTTGATGGGTTCTCCAGTGCCACAGACTTCACTACTCACGTGGATGCGTGCCAATTTAGACAAGTTGGACAAGGATGTGGTAGACAAGCATCTCTTCAAGGCGATGACGGAGATATGTAAGACACGTGATGTCACCCTTACCAAACAGACAATTCAGAGAACTCCCATGATTCGTGCGGAGCGAACGAACTTACAAATAAACCGAGTAACTATAGAAAAGAATGACTGACGTTCACCTAATTCACTTTTGGTCTCCTACGTGTGGTCCTTGCCAGGTCATCAAACCTTCACTGGAGATGGTAAAGGAGGAGTTTGAAGGTCAGATTGATTGGAATTCCGTGAATACGAAGGAGGACCCCAAGGGATATGCACGGAAGTTTGGAGTGTCGGTTGTGCCTACGATTATTGTGTTCAAGGGGAACACGGAAATCGGGCGGTATTCAGGAACTCAGATTGCGATTATCTATCAGTTGATTCGGAAGGCTCTTGCGGCTTAGGCGGCTTAGGCGGCTTAGGCTGAGCAACCCTCAGGCTTTGCAGGAGTGCCTGTTCCAAGATTCTGACCTGCTAACTGTGCGAATGCGTCGCGTGATTGCTTTGTCGACAAATCCGGCACAGCTTGACCATTCGGAAGGACAACGTATGGATACCCATCGGCATCATACATTCTCCCATCCGGACCGGCAGTCAAATCATGTTTGCTCTTGGTAGGAAAGGGAGAAATTACGGCAGAAGGTAGACGATTGGGGTAGTACGTCTGGACAACACCATACGCAGTACCACCAAAGACAATACCCTCAAACAGTGCCCTCATAGCCTGAGCAAGGTCACTTCCAATTCCACCACATCCACCCGTCATGGAAAGAACGCCTGCCTGTGCGACATAAAAGGCTCCGAAGCCTACTATGGCACCTGTCGCATTCAACCAACCGCGATTGCGTACAAGGTCAAAGATATAGTAACAGAAGACAGTTGCAGTCACCACCAGAGTCTGGGGAGCATACTCTGTCCTGAGACTTCCAAACCCTTGGATGGTACAACCATCGTAATTTGTGAAGAAGGCTGGAGGCGTGATGGCTCCACCGCGTTTGCCACCCACGACATTCACTGGATTCTCTTCTACAGGGGTACGACTTCCCATGGTTGCAACATTCTTTGCGGTATCAAATAATTCCGCAAGTCCCTTCCAGAAATATTGCATGAAATAGTTCACAAAGACAGAAAGTAAACCTACCAAACTGGGAATAGACCATACACCTTCATAGGTAAACATGTCTGCGAGAACACCAAACAGCAGTAGAATATGGGGCATGTAGGTAATCGTGTCTGTCACAATACCGATGGCTCCTCCGCCAGGAATACCGGAAGTTCCGGCAGGTACCTTCAATCCTCCCAGAGCATACGCAGTTCCTAAAATAGACACAGTGGCTACAACAACCGCAGTCACCAGATTTGACCACCAAGGTGTATCCGGATAAATGGGTTTCGGTGTGGGAGGTTTTAGTGTTCCACCCGGTCCAATGCTACTCATTGTTTACTTCAAGAGACTTGTTTTATTGACTAACAACAATAATGGGTGGTGGTGAATCGAAACCTGTGCCTCCTCCAACTGTGATTGAACAAGAACCACCTGCTGGATCCGAAGAGTCTTCCATTATCTATCCTAACCGTCCGGGAAAACCGCGTTTGGATGGAGTGACACGTGCTCTCGCAAATGATTGTTCAAAATGTGATTTACGAGTCTCGTCTGGAATATCCAGTTCTAGTGTGCGACTCTCACGAGAATTTGGAGACGTGTCTGCACGTGATTGTCAAAGGTATGCGACAGATCTTCGACGCATGCGTGAGAAGCAGATGTCAATTCAGGATTTCCTAGGGAATCTTCAGGCAGGTCGGTATCTACGGAATCTCGGAAATGGATATTGTGAACAGGTGGAATTGTCCAGTGACGAAGCACTCAAAGTTACTACCAAGGACCAATACGATGAGAGTAAACTTCGTAGTGTTCGGATTCAGAAGATTTCATCGGGAGGTTTTTCCGTCGAGACCAAAGCGAAAATCACTCCAAGCATTCCGTTTGAGATGACCTTTAATGGACAAAAGATTCCCGTAAAGACGATGACTGTCTACCATCCTTGTCCGCTACGACTGGAAGGCACACAGCCTGACGCAGTTCTTTCCTTGAATGACCCTGGGTTTGAGGATGGAAGTCCGTATGTCGTTCTTGTGCCGTTGGTCGCTAGAAATTCAGCTGATCCGTCGATAGCCTTTTTTGACAAGGTGTTGACACAAATCAGCGGTCTGGCAGCTCCTGACCCAACCGGACAGTATCCTACACGCAACATTCCTACAGGCAACGATTGGTCGCTATCGAAGGTCTTTAATGTAACTGTTCCTCCCGATGGTATAGGGCTTCAAGTGACCAATGGGTATTACGAATGGAAGGGAATGCCTACGCTGGAGCAAAAGAAGGAAGAAACAAGAAACGATGATCCATATGCAATTTTACGTGGGGGGTCTCCAACAACTATCACCTACAAATGGGTGGAATCGGGTAAACCCTCTCCTCGCTACATCATGCTCGACCAACCCGTTGCGATATCAACAATTGCTCTTTCCACGATTACGCAGACGCTTCCTATGACACCCGTAAATGATGCGATTCATGCTGTTCTGTATGATACCAATCCTCTCCAACGCGGTATCGTTCACAGTCAAGGAGCCTGTTCAACCAAAGAAGGGTTTACAAGCAGAACTCAACCTGAAGAAGGTTGTGATGCGTGGAGTGTATGGGCTCAGTCGTCTGACACAAAAGGCCTCGCGACAAGTCAGCTTACGAATGTATTGTTTGGTCTTGCGACTGCAATTGCGATGGCGATTGGAGCCTATCTTGCATTAGCGGCAGTCTTGCGACTCTACGATGTAGAAACAGCAAATTTCTCTGAACAGATTGGAAAACTTATGGGAGTGTTTGCGAAGAGTCTCAAGGAAAAAGTAGGTAAAATACAATCCGCAGTCAGGAATCCAACAGCAGCACTAACAACTACACTCGACAATAAGGCACAGGCATTCCTACGAGCCTAGACCTTGTCATGGTCATGGCGATTGGAGTCAAACAGGTGAGCATTGAACTCGGTCGTGTCCTCCTCCTGACGCTTCCGCTCTAGCTCGTCCATCTCCTCCACCGTCAGCTCACGCTTAGGCTTGCGTGCCTTCCGCTTCACTTCTGTCCAGCCCTGGTCATCCCCAAACCCTCCTGCAGCTGCCGCAGGAGTTGCACTGGGTGCCAGCTCCTCCTCGTCATACTCTTCATCATGTCTCGCGTACCTTGTCCGTTGTGCGTGACGAGCAGCAATCCGCTCCATATCACGCTTGTCTGCCTCCTCTTGGAGACGCTTGTACTCTGCCATGCGGCGGTCCACTTCCTCATCGACGGCCCACTTCTCTGCAAGTCTCGCATACTGACTACCACTCTTCGCAGTGGTGGGACGTGCACTGGTGAGACTGGGGAAGTTGGTCGCATTCATTTCCGTCCGACGCCTGTCGTCGTCAGTCTTGCGATCAGTCTCGTTTCTGCGGTGGGGAGGGCGGTAGGACGACATCTTGACTGTTGGGGGATGTTATTTGGACACTCACAAACCCAAATCCATTTTGAAAAAATGGAACTATCTACACACATCTCACCACACACAACAATGGTTGTTGCTACGACTATCGCTGTGTCTGGAGTCCTTGGAGAAGTCAGTCTACCCAACAAGACGACCGATGTCCTGGAATGGCTACGCAAAAAGTACAAGCAGCCTGCTCTCCAATTTCAAGGAAAGTTGACGAGCGAAGACAAGTCATTCGTTGTGTTTGCATGTCCCAGTGAAGAGGAGGATGAGAACACCAATGCTCACATTCTTCCTGCTCCCTTTCACGAGGATGCGTTTCAAGGTGTGATTATCGTGATGAAGTCCAACACGCAAAATACAGACGAGTATGACAAGCCTGCAACTGCGTATTCCGATCTGCCCTCTACTGAATATGACGAATTCTATGCGTCATGTTCTTTTGACGAAGAGGAAGAGGAGGAGGCAGAGGATGATGACGAAGACAAAGAGGAACTACAGGGCGAGGAGGATGAGGAAGAGGGCGAAGAGACCGAACGAGAGGAACTCAGTGCCCATATGATTCACTGTGCGAACGTGTTTGTGGAACATCCTCTTCGCAATCTTGTGCGTGACAAGTTCCGTTCTGAGGAGATTGAGAATGCGATTCTGAACAAGTGTGTGAACGATGCACAAAAGTGGCTGATTGATGTCGATTGGGAGTCTCATACGTTTGTCGAACTCTATCGCTCTCGTGCGATGAGTCTGTATACCGCTCGCAAACTGGCAGACACTATGAGTCCCGAAGAGTTTGTGCACACAACAGAGGTGGATAGACATCCTGAACGCTGGATGAGCAAACTCAAGGAAGTAGCAGAGAAGGACAAGGCACTCTACAGTCGCAAGACCACGGCTTCTGCACAGATGTACTGCTCGGGTTGTAAGAAGAAGACCAATTGCGACTACTACCAGCTTCAGACACGCTCTGCGGATGAGCCGATGACGACCTTTGTGACCTGCTTGGAGTGCGACAAGCGTTGGAAGTTCTAACTTTCAAGCAGGCGTGGAATACAAACAAATGGCAGAGGAAGTTCGCGAGGTTCTGAGGCTGTGGATTGCTGCGGACGATGAGATTCGTGCTCTCCAGAGGCAAATCAAAGATCTACGCGACCGCAAGAATCAGTTGGGGGGTCAAGTTCTAGAGTTCATGCGAGGCAATAGTCTCGACAATTTTGTCATTGAGGGCGGAGGTGGCACTATCGCACGTCAACAGAGGACAGTTCGTCAGCGTCCTAATAAGCAGGTGGTTCGCACCCAGATTGCTCTTTTGCTTGCAGACCAGCCTGAACGCATGGCCGAAGTGCTACGAACGATGGAGGGACTGCCTGAGCCTGGACATGAGCCTGATGCGGGGAGTGTGGTGACTCGCGAGCTTCTTACGCGTAGACTTCCCCGCTCACAGCATATCAACCTAGGATAATGAATGGTTGGATTGTCTCCATCTTTGTCGCAACGTTGTACATCCATCTGTTCAATGCGATTGCGAAAATGTAGCTGGATTCGGGCCGAACACTGGGGTTGACAGACTTGTATAGACGCTTTTTCCCTCCTGTTAAGGTCAGTATTGAACTTTAAGAAAGGAACTGAAATACAACCATGTTTGAAGACTGTAAGGTAGAACTACTCGAGACGTTTGGCAGTGACCTAACAGTGGTCAATGCCGCTCGTGTTTCTCTGGGAAAGCATGTGGATGAATTCACAGAGAGAGACGCTAAGCTGTGTAAATATCTCGCAGACCATGATCATATCAGCCCCTTCTTCCATCCTCAGGCTCGATTTCGTCTGAAGATGCCGATTTGGATGGCTCGTGAGTGGTTTCGTCATACGATTGGGTTTGCTCGCAATGAGGTCAGTCGCAGATATATCGATGAGCCCCCTACCTTTCATCTGCCCGACTTTGTACGTGGTCGTGCTGCAAACAAAAAACAGGGAAGTTTGGATGACGCACATCATGACAGTGCGTTGATGATGAATGTCATCAAGGAATCGACGACGAAGAGTTTTCAGTACTACAACAGTTTGATTCATTCAGGTGTACCTCCCGAGCAGGCACGCATGGTTCTACCGCAGAACATGATGACCGAGTTTATTGAAACGGGTTCTTTGGCGGCATATGCACGCCTGTGTAAGCTACGGATGGGACCTGACGCACAGAAGGAGATTCAGGAGGTCGCGAAGATGGTTTCGGATGCTTTGGCTGTGAAGTTTCCTGCGACGTGGAATGTATTGATACGTGAGGAGTCAACTTCCAAGTAAGATAGAGTGGATGTAGAAACTGTGGCACAGTATGTGGCACCACCATAAGTCTTGATATTTCGCCTCGAAGAAAGGAGATTTCATCACGTGGAATCTGTTCGCAAGTCCAGTTGGTTTTCCAATCTTGGACACAGTTGTAGAAGGTATCCATTGAAAAATCACTTACCTTGTTTTGTCGTGTCCGTTTTTCACTCCTTCGGAATACGTGCCTTCACTTTACGCTTGACAGGCTTTATCATCACCTCCCAGTCTGCGAGAGACTGAATGCGATTCGTCTTGAACAATTCCACCAAACACAACCGATGATCATCTCCCATACACTTGTTGACTGGGCAGGGCATTCCTTTATCCTCTCCTAGTCTTTACATGTCCGTTTTCAATCGCTTGAAGCAGAAGGCTGAGTCCATTCTCCTGTCTTGAGCGAAGGTTGTAACGGTTGCCTGTAATGACATGATACGTAGGAATCTCCACCTCCTGCTCCAGTTCACGAATCCGCTGCTGAACCCGCTCCTCCTGCTCCTCGATTGCCCTCTGGCGTGCGTCCTCTAGGCGTATCTGATCTGCGTAACGCTTGTTTGTTGCGTCTGTGAACCTCTTCAGACGCTCTACACGACGCTCTAGACTTCCGTGCGTGCTTGCTCCATACCTCTCCAGTGCCTCGTTGACCTTTCTGCTGTAAGTAGTAGACATTCTGCGATGGTATTGGCTTATCTGGACGGTCTCACATCCGTTTTGACCAGATGAAAAAGAGACTCCTTTCATATAGGAGTCCCTTGCCTTCCTGTTTACGTGAGTAGGCTCCCACGGGCGACTGTTGTAGGGAGTCACCCTACCACACTGCTTTTCCTGACACGCATAAATCCATTTTGAAGAGTTGGAGTTTCCCCGAGAGTTAATCCGACGCAAGTCTTCAAAACGGATTCGTGAGAGCCAGGGAAGTCAGTCTGTATGGCTACCGCAATGGGACCTCAGCTGGCACCTGATACTGCCCGTGATGGAGTCGACACACGCCCGCTTGACGGGGAACAGGATCTGACAACCCACCTGGGGGGAGGAGACCAGGGACGAGGAGGGCAGACCGCTGCGAGGTGTGGAGCAGTCACCAAGGCAGGACGGCCTTGTGGCTGCAGGGCACGCGTGGGCTTCGCGACATGTGGTCGCCACAAGAATGTGGCTGTCGTGAACCTTATCGACGTGTGCGGAGAGCGAAAGGCGGACGGCAGCTACTGCCAGAAGAAGTGTGCGGAGGGCGACACCAAGTGCAAGTTCCACCGCACGGTGCTCACCACCCGCGAGCAGACGGCACGCTCTCGTCAGCTCGAAGACGAGGCCTGGGCACGCTTGTGGGCCGGTGACATCCACAGCCTCAACGAGCTCATGGCAGACGCGGTAGACGCTTTCGACCGCGGGTGGATTACGGACAAGACCTACGGTTTGCTGACCTTGTTCCTCCATCAGATGTGGAACCGCTACCAGTGGCTGCGTCCAGCACCCAAGGTGCCCCTCAAGTCCGACCTCCACAGGCTGGCACTGGACACCCAGAACGTTCACACGCGGGAGGTCAACCACCAAACGTCTGACGCAACCAAGTTCCTTTTGGAGACTTCCGTGCCCGAAGACCAGGAAACCGTCGTGGAGCTGGAAACCGTCTGGGCAGAGCGGGCGGACAGGAAGAAGGTGCTGAAGGACATGTGGAAGTGGTATGGGATGGAGACGTGCGTCACACAGGGCGACTACCTCTACCAGCGGATGCTGGACGGGCTGTGGGCACGCATCAAGGCCCACAAGGAGCGGACCGAGCTGACCCAGCGACTGTGGGAGGAGGCGTTTGAGTCTGTGGGCACATGCTGCCAAGGGCACCTGAGCCGGCTGGGCAACGTGCTGGTGGGCTACACGGATAAGGTCAAGGCCGAGGTGCCCGTGGGCCAGCTGCTCCAGGAGAGGATGGCGGCCATCGCAGCCAAGGACATCCCGGTCGAGCAGAAGGTGAAGGAGGCACGGGCCGTGTGTGAGGAGCTGAAGGTGCCCGAGGCTGAGCGGGCTGCGTGGTTGGAGGCCTTCTAAAAAAGACAAAAAAAGGGTTGTTGCGGGGTTGTTTTTGCGTTGAAAATGGAATCCTTACCACAAGGGAACAAGGACATTCCTCAAAATGCCGCAGTGTATGGGACTCAAGTCAGATGGTCGCAGGTGTAATCGCCCAGACAACGGGACAGGTTATCCCGATGCTCCTCATCTTCACTATTGTACAATTCATTGGGGGGTCTACGAACGTCACGTGGAAACTCGTAGACGTCTCACAACAGTTGTTCGAGAACAACACCATCTCGATGGGACTTGCCATCATTGGGTTACGACCGGACGTCGCTGGTGTGGAAACATTTGTGAGAATGGAATGCTGCTCTGTCCGAGACATCACGAAAACTTAGAGCATCGGATTCAACGAGAGGAGGCTGCTCAAGAAGCGGCTCGTCTCGAAAGAGAAGCCGTTCGTGCTGGAGTTCAGCAATATAGAGAACGGCAGTTGACATGGCGTCAGGTCATGGATGACTTGTTTCAGCCTCAGAACAACCTGACTCCACGTCTTCGGTATCGGATTGCTCGTCATATGTTTCTTGTTCCTGCTGTTCCAGACCCTGACTTTGTCTATGACTGGCAGTTCCGACTCTACTGGAACTGGAATCTTGAAGGACGCCTAGGACCCGCACCGAATCTCGTGGTTCCTCCTCTTCATTTGCCGCAGCATCCACCTGCTACACGAGGATTGGCTGCACTCGCACAAGACGCACAGAATGTCCACACATCGGTTGTGGTTGAGCAGACCAACAAGGGACTGGAGAAGCTACTGGACGCGTCGAAGGACGGTCGTCAGTTGCGAGCACCCGAATGGTTTGCCGCAAGATGGTTGCTTCGGTCCTATGGAGGATGGAATGTGGTTCAGCGTGTTGTGAATGATATGCAACAATGGTATGGCAGGTCGTATTGTAAGGAGGCAAACGACTTTCTCTACAGACGAACTCTAGATGGACTCTATCTCACGCTTCAGAAGATAGAGGATAACGAGTTGCGATTGGAACTTTACAAGAGAGCATTTGAAGAGTGTCTGGAAAGCGTGGGTATGTGTTGCGAAGGACACATTAGTCGGCTGTGTAATGTGTTGGTTGGGTTTGATGATGCGTTTGCTCCACCGGTTCCGTTTGGTGAGATTCTTCAGACAAAGATGGCAGCTATCGCAGCACTGGAGGTAGATACAGAGGAGAAGATTCGTCAAGCGACTGCCTTCTTCAACGAATTCGCAGTTCCAGAGTCGGACAGAGCGGCTTGGCTAGAAGCTTTCTGAGCAAACAACAATGAAGACCCGTCGTAGACTGACTTTGAAGGCGATTCGCAAGAGCCACAACAAGGAAAAGAAGTGGGATGCTGTGTTTGTGAAACCGGATGGACGCGAGGTTGTGACCCCGTTTGGGCAGAAGGGGTATTCAGACTTTACGAAGCACAAGGATGTGACTCGTAGAGCACGTTATTTGCGTCGGCATAAGGGAATGGGCGAGAACTGGAATGACCCTACTACGCCCGGTGCATTAAGTCGATGGGTCCTGTGGAACAAGCCTACTTTACGCGGAAGTATCAAGGACTTCAAGCGGAGATTTAGTTTGTAAAACGAATTGTGGTCACAACAAACACATAGAAACATAATGGCAGCCATAGCTAGAAACGGAAATACTGCCGAACGAAGGTTGTGTGAAACTCTCATGGTTCGCCAGTGTCTAGAGAACCATTTCAGGAAACCAATCAAGACGATTCGTTTGATTCCTGGGCGAAAGAAGAGTGACATACAGGTTGAATTTATGGATGATACCTCGACTCGTATACAAAACAAGGACGGGCCTGGCAACAATCGCGGATGGAGCGTAGATCGCCGTTCTGTCTCAAGAATGCCACTCGATGACGCGGGCAAGCAACTTCTAGACAATGTGTGTCTCAAGAAGGCTGGTGAGCGTCCTGTAGTGGACCGTCCTGTGGGACTCATTCATGCATTGTTGATGGGTGTAGAACCCGAGTATATGCCTCACTACTTTACGCATAGCATCTTTCACAAGGAGACGGGTGAACTCCTACATTTGAGCATTGCTCCCGCAGAGAGAGTCTTGGATGCACTCAATGAGACTGCGTATCCACAACTCGTAGCAAAAAGAACATGTGTACATATCAGTCCTCTTCTCTATCTTCAACGCAAGGGCGGTGGTGCCGCAGATGCTTCACCCAATGATATTCAGCTCAAACTAAAGTCGCTCCCCTCAAGCGTCATGGAACCACTCTATGATAGACGGAACGAAACACCGCACCACGTCAACAACGATGCTGTTCCCGAGGTAGAAGAGGGCGTGCTCAGTTGAAACACCCTCAAACTTGTAAGTCTTGGGGAATCCAAACATCCCCAGCGTTTCCTGAACCGTCAGTCTGCGTATTCCATTGCCTATCTTGTATAGACCTGTTTTTGCTCCCGGTCCTCCTGACGAAGCACATACTGTGACTCCAGCATGTGTTATGTCATATACACGCTCTCCTTGACGTCCTCCCTTTCCTGATTTCTTATCGACCACATCATACAGAATCTTTGGTTTTGTTCGCGTCTTCTCTTTTGAGTTCTTTACACGCAGCTCATATTTGTCACCATTCAGTTCGTTGGTGGTATTCTTCATATCGAGAATGCTCTGAACCGGCGTTGGAGTGTTGGTCCCAATCGGAATCTCAAATGGTTTGTCCTTGGTTGCAACAATGAAGATACGTTGTCTGGCTTGCGGTGAACCGTACTCTGCGGCATTCAAGACCTCAGATGTCAC
>JACCDW010523797.1_pt1 | contig 11516 bp, 13 predicted proteins | sample 7449781 | NCBI WGS metagenome assembly JACCDW01 (sample SAMN15323449, study PRJNA562643) | freshwater metagenome | isolation source: river surface water | place: USA:Blue River Watershed | collected 2017-08-18
CCACTTCCCAAGTTTGATGCGTTTAATGAAGTTAAGTTGACACCACTTGATGCTGGCAATGTCGCAGGAAATCTCGCATCTGGAATAGTACCACTTCCCAAATTACTAGCATTAAGTGATGTTAAGCTTGCTCCGTTACCACTAAAGGCATTAGCTGTTATTGTTCCCCCAGCGTCAATACCGCTAGGAATATTAAAATTTTTATTAGCCAATTAATACTCCTTTAAACAGTAATGTAAACTTTTTGTACTTTAACAGTGTTACCTGTGTTGGCGCCTGTTCCAGAAAGTACTACGTTGGCTCCTACTATTGATGCGCTAAATGTCATTAGCGAACTAGCACCAGACCAAATACTACCATATGGTGATATTGTAGCTGTAGTGCCGTCATGTATTAATCCGATCTCAGTGATTTGATACTGAGTAAGTCCTGCGTTAGAAATACTAATAACATATTTGGCAGCTCTGTAACTAGCATGAGCAAAACTATCTATTGTCGTTGTCGAGGTTCCTACTGCTATTCCTGTTTGATCGAATATGATAGCATTAGTAATTGTAGGACCACTGATCGATGGACTTGTTCCAAATACTAGAGCACCACTACCTGTTTCATCACTAATAACTCCTGCTAGTTCAGCAGATGTAGTTGACGACAACGCACTTAATTTGTTACTTGTATATACAACAGTTCCACCTGAACCAAATGCCACAGAGCTCGAATCGGTGCCAGTAAATGTTAATGTGTTGCTGGCTGTTAATGTTTTACCATTAGCAATAGTTAGTGTACCTGTACTAGCACTAACAGTCAACCCATTAATGCTTCCGGTAGCACTTAAATCAAACGCTCCAACAGTACCACTAATCTCTTCGCTGGTAATAGTAGCATCCGGTACATATGTTAATCTCTGAGTAGAACGATCAAATCCAAAGAAACCAATCTTGGCTGCTGTACCGTTGTGCCATCTAAAAGCAATACCTCTATCTTTTGAATCGTCGCTGGCCGGTGCTGTGTCTCCGCCTAAGACAAAGATAGGATCGTCAACAGTGATTACTGTGCTATTAACTGTAGTTGTTGTTCCATTAACAGTTAAATTGCCAGTAACAGTTAGGCTATTGTTAACAGTTGTTGTACCTGTAGCTGCACCAATGTCTAATGCCGTAGCTGCTGTAAATGCGCTAAATGTTGCTCCGGACTGGATGCTGGTAGTAAATGTTGGGCTAGTGCCGAATACTAGAGCACCACTACCTGTTTCATCACTAATAACTCCTGCTAGTTCAGAAGATGTCGTAGCAGCAAAGTTACTTAACTTTAAGCTTGTTGATGCTAATGTACCAGAAGTAGGCAATGTAATGTTGGTAGCACCAGTTGTAGTAAGTGTTAACGCATGGCCACCGCTGGTACTAAAATTGCCAGCTAGGTCAATATTGCCAGCTAGTTTGATAGTTCTAGCTGCATTAATAACATCTAATGTAATTGTTCTGCTGGCTGTTAAAGCAGTTGAACTTGTAGCTGCTAGTACGACGTCAAATGCTGCGCTGGTATCTCTAATACCTAATGTGGTAATACCGCCGTGTGTTCCTCCATTAATAGTTGGAGAAGTTAGAGTTTTATTTGTTAATGTTTCACTACCTGCTATAGTAGCAAGTGTGCCAGTTGTTGGCAATGTAACTGATGTAGCACCAGAAGTTGTTAAAGTTACAGCGTGGCCGCCACTTGTAGCAAAGCCTGCTGAAAAATCAAGATTACCTGCCAATTTAAATGTTCTAGCAGCATTGACAACGTCTAAGGTTAAAGTTCTATTAGCAGTCAGAGTAGTTGAGCTTGTGGCTCCAATTGTAACATCAAACGCTGCGCTAGTATCTCTTACACTCAATGAAGTTAACGAATCAACAGTACCTCCATTAATGTCAGGTGATGTTAATGTTTTGTTTGTAAATGTTTCACTACCTGCTATTGTAGAAAGCGTACCAGTTGTTGGAAATGTAACATTACTATTACCAGTTGTCGTAAGTGTAATATTATGTCCGCCACTTACACTCAAATTACCAGCTAGACTTAAAGTTCTAGCAGCGTTGACAACGTCAATTGTTAAAGTTCTATTGGCTGTAAGAATCGTTGAGCTTGTAGCAGCTAACGTTACATCGAATGCTGCACTAGTGTCACGTAAACTAAAAGCAGTTAACGAATCAACAGTACCGCCGTTGACATCTGGAGTGGTTAAAGTTTTATTAGTAAATGTTTCACTGCCAGCTAGTGTAGCCAATGTGCCAGTTGTTGGTAGCGTTACACTAGTACTTGCCGTGGACGCTAATGTAATTGAATGCCCGCCGCTGGTAATTAAACTACCGTTGTTAGCGATAGTTAACGTAGCACCAGTTGCCGGCGCTGTGATAGTAACTTTGTTAAAATGTCCTGTGGTACTAACATTATGGTCTGAAACTGTAAAATTTCCTACCGTTAGTCCATTCTCAATGACGAAATTCTTATTTGCCATAGACTAAATCCCAATATATAACAGTATTTAGCTTAGGCTGTTATATAAAATCTTTGGACTTTTACTGAATTATTGGCAAATAAACTAGTAACTTTTAATTTGACATCTGCGCCTTCTATAGCAGCAGAAAACGTAGCTAGTGTGTTATTTCCTGTAGTTATAGTATCGTAAGCAGCAATGTAAGCATTATTACCATTATGTACTAACATAATTTCTGTGCCCTGATACTCACCTAAATCTGTATTTGTAATGCTAACAATGTACTTGCCTAGTCTGTAATCAGCTTTAGGAAAACTGTCAATGTTTATAGTAGCTACACCAACTGTAGTGCCAGTTTGATCGTAGACTAGTGGATTATTGTTAACAACTATATCGCCGCCAACATACAAATCTCCGCCAACTCCAGCACCACCAGTAACTGTTAGTGCTCCTGTAATAGGACTTACACTTAATGTAGTTGATGTAATACTAACATCTTCAGCAATTGGCCCACCATTGTATCCCGGACCTTCTGGCCCTTGAATACCCTGTATACCTTGATCGCCTTGCGGACCTTGTGGTCCTGAACTATAAGCTAGTTGGCTCCAAGTTTGTGTACCGTTTCCTACTTTAAATTTACCAGTATCTAGCTCTAGAGCAAGTTCACCCTCTGCTAGTGTAGGATTGGCTGCAGTCCATTGTGCTGCTGTGGCTCTTCTAAATTGTATTCTGAGCGCCATTAAATACCTCCAGCATCGATTACTTCTAATCCGCCGTAATTAGTATCAGCACCACCAGCATCAAGGTTTCCTGCTAAAGAAGCTGCTGCCGAAATGGATATTTGTTTATACGGAGTTGCGCCCGGAACAGTTGTAATAGTGACTCCGTTACCTGCTACAAATTCTATAGTATCTAATCCGGATGCCACAAGATCTTGTTGTCCGCTTACTTTCCAAGTTTTAAACGTGCTGTTCATCGATATCTTCACAGCACCAGATCCTAAGTCTACAACATCGAAACCTGAATCAGTATCAAATCTAATAGTTGATACATTAGCTACACTATTAGTAATAACATTAGATGTATCTATATTGCTTATTGTTATTGGATTTGGAATTGTAGGCTTATTAGTTAGATCGTTATAGCTGCCGCTGAACAAAGTAGGCTTGTTAGTTAAGTCAGTGTAGCTGCCGCTGAACAAAGTAGGTTTATTTGTTAAATCATTATAGCTACCACTAAACAGAGTGGGTTTATTTGTTAAATCAGTGTAGCTACCACTTGTAGCAACAGTAGCAAATGTAGGTTTTTCAGTAACAGCATTCCAGTTTACTGATGTAATGTATCCGACATCATTACTAAGTTGACTAAGTTGTGTAGGTATCGTTGGTTTGTTAGTTAAGTCAGTGTAGCTACCGCTAAATCCGCTAATAACTTGATTGTTTATTGTTATGGTGGTGCCATCAATTTTTACACCACCTTTGACCGTTGTACTAGCGGTAGGAAGCACATAGTTGCCACCGCCGCCGCCACCTCCAATGGCTATACCGCCTGGGGTAAGTCCGTCACTGAGTCTAAAATCTCCTGTTTCTATATCAAAGAAAATATTGCCTTCTTCGCCTACAAAGTTTTCAATATCCTCTTTAACTAAACCTGCTTTAACTTTTCTAAGGAATCCCATATTATCTCACAAACGGGTTATTTCTAATTGACTTTGGTGGTGTTGGTTCACCTTCATCTTGAGTCAAATCTTGAATTACAGGACTGTCTTTGCCCTGTTCAGATTTTTTAAGTTCAATTTCTTGCTGTAAAGGTGGAACAAATACAGGATTAGGATCTAACTCTTTTGGATCTTTCGGAGCTGAGTCCATTTCAATTTCCGGATCCCCGTCTCCGTTTATTTTAATTGTAATAGGTACATTGATAGTAAATTCTCTGGCTCGCATACTGTTCTCCGATATGATATTTATCGTTAAATATGATACAATGATAAACAAAGAACTATTTCAAAATTTAATTGATGATTTAAAAACTTCAGGAAAATATAGGGTTTTTAATGATATTGTAAGAGAAGCGGGTAAATTTCCAAAGGCTATTTGGTACGGTCCCTACGCTATAAAGAACATCGTTAATTGGTGCTCTAACGATTACCTAGGAATGGGTCAGCACAAAGTTGTCATAGACGCAATGCACACCGCTCTCGATCACACAGGCACAGGCAGCGGAGGGACTCGTAATATTGGCGGTACCAGTCACTATCATGTAGCACTTGAACACGAGCTTGCTGATTTACATCATAAAGAATCAGCTCTACTGTTTAGTAGTGCCTATGTGGCTAATGAATGGACTCTTATAGCTCTAAGCAAAATTATTCCTAATATAGAATTTATATCTGATAGTAAAAATCATAACAGTTTAATAGTAGGTATAACTCACAGCCGGGCTAGTAAGGTTGTATTTGAACACAATAATTTACAAGATTTAGAACAAAAGTTAAAGATAAGTTTTGCCCAAGAAAAAACTCCTTGTATAGTATTTGAGTCTGTGTACTCAATGGATGGCGATGTAAGCCCTATTGCTGCAATATGTCAATTAGCAAAAAAATATAAAGCAATAACTTACATTGATGAAGTACATGCTGTAGGATTGTACGGCCAGCGTGGCGGTGGCAAAGTAGAAGAATTAGGACTACAAAATGACATTGACATAGTCAATGGAACCCTGGGAAAGGCGTTTGGCGTACAAGGAGGTTATATAGCTGCTGATGCTACGGTCATTGATGCTATTCGTAGCATAGCAGCAGGATTTATTTTTACTACTTCAATGAGCCCAGTAAGCTGTGCTGGAGCATTAGCAGCAGTAAAGTATCTTAAAAAGCACGACGAACTTAGACAAAAGCATCAAGAACGAGCTACAAAATTAAAATACGAATTAACAAAAGCAGGAATCAAAGTAATGGATTCTACCTGCTCGCACATAGTACCAGTGTTAGTTGGCAATGCTATTAAATGTAAATCGATCAGCGACTATTTGTTAAACGAATACGGTATCTATGTTCAACCAATTAATTATCCTACTGTGTCTGTAGGAACTGAGCGTCTACGATTTGCTCCAACTCCGTTCCACGATGACGGTATGATCGAAGATCTTATTAATGCGCTACAAGATGCTTTTAAAAAGTTTTAATTACACCAGCTTTGTTTAGCGTCGCCGTAGTATTCCCTAGCAAACCCATTAGCGATTAATGCAGCTCGTAGACTTTTACCATCTAGTATAATATCTCCAAGTACACGACCACCGAACTTATCCCACCCATATAAGGTAACCTGACGCTTTTGACTCGAAGCCACTGCCTGTTTGGTAAAGGCTGAGGCCATTTCTCCTCGCTGTGCTTCTGAAGGACATTGAGCTCTGTGACCTTTTTCTGGAGTATCCACTCCGAAGACTCTAACAGCCAATTCTGGTTTAAGTGGCGCAGGTAGAAAGGGGGCTGCTATAACTACAGTATCGCCGTCACTTACTCGAACGATCTGTGCGTCATAGGTTACCCCCTGAGGTTGTTTTTGCGCCCATACTAGGCAAGGGAAAAGTAATAATGCTGTCAGTAATTTTTTCATAGTAGTAGTCCTTAAACTACTACTATTTATAGTCACTGAACGTAATCTAACCAAGCTGGATCACGCACATTAAACGGTAATTGCCTACGCTTATTAACTAGTTCAAAATAGTCAGGTTTGTAAGGTTTAGCCTTAGGGCGAATCTTTTTATTATTACCTTTGTTAGCATTACAGGTACCGCAGGCAGTTACAGTATTTTCAAAAGTAGTTTTCCCACCATGGCTAGTAGGTAGTACATGGTCTAAGGTACATTCTTTTTTAGACAATAACTTTTCGCAGTATTGACATTTATAACTATCACGTAGAAAAACATTGCCTTTACTAAATCTAATTGAAGTTTTAGGCTTCATGTACTCGTGTAGCATTAGAATACTTGGAACTTGAGTTTCCCAACGGGCAGAATGAACAATCCAATTTTCGTGAAATGCGATTACATGAGCCTTTTCAAGGACCATGTATTTTATTGCTTCCTGCCAATCAATTACTGACAGCGGCAGAAAGCTGACTGGTGCGCCGTCGGCGTTGAGTAGCAATGTGTCGCTCATTTTGAGTATCCATTTTTGTTGTTTTGACCATTTATTATATATTCAAACTTAAAAATCAGCAAGTACATTTTGAACAAATTCTTGTCCAGAACGCTCAACCGATTCACTCCATTGTTGCTGGCCTTCTCGTCCAAATACTATGTCATAGTCTGCTGAACTAACAAGCCAGCTGTGATTGAGATTATAAGGATGTTTACCTTTGATTTCTTTTTCCAATTGGCCCGGAGTCCAACCGCATAATCCCACAAACAGTCTCCAGCGTTTTGGGCAGTTGCCCATGGCCATTTGAGTCAATATATCTACACTGGAACTTAAACTAAACTCGTCGTTGATAGGTAATGTATTGTCACAACTCCATTCAGCACTATGAAGCATGGTCATTGCTTTAGTGTTTACTGGCCCTCCGATATACATATAGCCTGGCATTTCTATGTGTAAGTTTGCCTGTTTGCCAAATTCTTTAATAGTTGTTTGACTCTTTTTATTTAAGACTAATCCTACACTACCATTTGAATGGTGCTCGGTAACATAGATAGCTGTCTTTTGCCAAAAGTTTCCCTTCATCAAGGGCGGTGCAATTAATAAGGTTCCTGTTAAATTCATTATGAAGATGCTTTAATATTACTGAGAGTATTTAATGCTGTCTTTACTGTAAGACCTGCTTTATCGATTCCGTTCTTGTAATACTTGCTCTGGCCTGTCTGTGGATCAGGAAATGCTGCCCATACTCTAGCTATTTTATCTAAAAATTGTTCATCTGACATTTGACCATTTAACCATTGATCTAATCCACATCGTTTTCTTAGATCAAAAATACATATTTCATCTTGAGTTTTTTCATCGAACACTGTGGTTTTAGGATCTAATCCCATTTGTTTCACAACTTCGGGCAAAGTACCAGTCTTAATATTTGTATACTGATATCGTCCAACAGCATCGCTTATTTTGTTTTTATCGATCATGGCTTTTTGAAATTGGTATATTGTTTCTATGGTAGCGTCAGCTAGACCGTTGATATTCTTAGAAGGAAAAACTATTTCGTAGTTTCCGCCGCTTTCGTATTTTGCAATGAAATCTAAAACTTTACCAACTTTGCCTTTGGTCACAGCATCCTGCTTAAGACCTGCCATTGTAACTGCTGTTCCGCTTCCAGGCTTAACATCCTTTTCTGAGCTTTTGACCAATTTAGCTAAAACGTCAGGCTTGCTTTGTAACTGGGCATTCAATTGGTCAACTGTTGCTTGATCTGGTGTTCCTGTACTAGGTATCTTGTTTGCCTGTTGAAATTTTCGTATAGCATCAGATGTCTCCGGTCCTCTAATACCATCAACTCCGTGTTTAGGTAAAGGGAACCCCAATGCAACTAACGCTTTTTGTACATCAGCAACTTCAGGATTTCGATTACCTTGCGGAACTTCAACGACAAATGGACCAGTCGGTTTATCTGCTGTTGGTGTACTGCTAGTAGGTGCTTCAGCAGGCTTATCACCAGATTTAACTGTATTAGCAGCTCCCGAATACCAACTCATTGGAGCGTGTATTCCATCTCCGTTCTTAACACTTAATGCTCCCATATCGATAACTTCAATACCGGATGGTAGGTTTGCTTTGACTGTTTGTCTTAGTTGATTCCTATCTTTTGTAAATTTAGGATTGTCAGTTTCAGCAAATAATACATAATAAACTTTGGCTTTCTTTTGTTTTAGTTTATTAATTAAATCATTAATTCTTCCAGATACCCGTTGTTTATCTCGGCCCATCATATCATTAGCACCAACGCTAAGAACAACTGTACTGCCTTCAGCAACCCTTTCTATGGCGCTGTCATTGTCTTGACTAAACGCACTTCTTCCGTCTGTGGCCAAATTTTCAAACTTTCCAGCTTTTGCGATAGCATTAGCATGACTATCACCGATGGCATAGATCTTAGCTGTGCCAGCAGGAGGATTATTCGAAGAACCTGCGGTCCTAGGCGCACTCGATACAGCCGCTTGAAATATGGCTTTATAAGCATTTCCTCCTGGATGTATACCATCACCCTTGGCAATATTAGGATCAAATTTGTCTAACGGTCCTAAAAAGGTTGCTCCACTTGATGATGCTATAGATTGTAATTTATCATTCATCCCTGTGTAATCAACAGTCCATGTTTTTGATTGTGTATAAATTGTTGGTTTTTGAGGAGGAGTTTTTCCAGGTCCTACACCTACTAACATTACTGTAGCGCCAGCATCTTTAAGCATTTTGATCTGTTGACTTACAGGCCCTACGTTTTCGTTTTGAAACTTTTTGCCGTCTTCTAACTCTACATTGCCGCTATTAGCTGCTCCGCTACTTAAAATTACTATAGCTCCTTTGGCCTTGCCGCTTTTTGCAAATGGGGAAACCAAGTTTTGTAGAATAAAGCTGGTGTTTTTACCAGGGTTAACATATTCTTGGCTTAGTCCGCCGGCGGCGGCTATGCCCTTAGCAATACTATCACCAATTACAAAAACTTTTTCGTTAGCTTCGCGTAAAATATCTATTACTCTCATTATTAACCCTTACGTGTTCCCCAATCTGGTATTTTTCCGCCGTATTTTTTACCTTTAACTTTATGGCCGCCCATAACCATACGACTTTCTGGGCCTTTGCCCATCTTATGGCTTTTGTTGCCTTCCCTAGCACGTAAGCCCTGGCTTTTACAGCTGGCCAACATACTAGCTCCTAATTCAGAATTAGGTTTTGTACTAACACAAAGAGCTCTACTAGCCTTTGCTTCGACGATTTCGTGAACTTTCATATGTGTATTTATTAGCTTTCTTGTTCCAACCACTCATACACATTTAGCCACGATCTTTTACCTATAGTTTCTTTAAGTTTATCCAAATTAGCACAGGTTTTTTGTCTAAAACGTGGTTTTTCTTCGTCTGGAATAGGTATGACTTTTAATTCTACACCCTCTTGCTCAGCAATAGTTTCTGCTATATCTAAAAAGCTATGTGCTAGTCCAGATCCAACATTCCAAATTCCGCTACCTTTAACATGTTCTATAAAATCTGTGTGTAAACGACAGACATCTCCTACCCATGTCCAGTCTCTATAGATATGTTCAGCGTCTTCCCATACTTCAATATAGCCCTGTTGTTTAGCCTGTTGTCTACATTTGTGTATAAAGTTTGCTCTACTACCTCTTAGGTGCATCCACTTTCCATAGACATTAAAGTATCTAAATCCCTGTACCATTATATGGGGTTTTTGACTAAAGACCCAGCGATCAAATAGATATTTACTCCACGCATAAGGAGTCTGAGGACGGCATTCGGCATATTCTGAAAAATCTCTTGTGTTGCCGTATACTGAACTAGTACTAGCATACTGTAAGTGAACACCGTGATACTGGCATTCATCAAACAATCTTTGACTAAAGTCTAAATTTTGAGTTAAAACTTTGTCTATACTAGATTCTCGCATGTCTGCGACAGCACCTAAGTGAATAACCCAATCATGGTCTCTTACATCTGGAAAATCATTAGGGTCCCAATCCCATCCTTTTACTTCATAATTGTTTTGCTTTAGCCAACTGGTCATATTACGACCGATAAATCCATTGTGGCCTGTAACTAGAATTTTCATAAGAACCTCACTGAGGTATTTATAGCCATAAAAAAAGCCCCTTGCGGGGCTTGGCTTTATATTAGTCTAAGATTAGACTAGGCCAAGTGCCATGGCCTTGTAACCAGCGGCAACAATACGGCGGCTGGGCTTGCCCATGACATACTCAGTGACTTGAACACCGTTACCAGCTTTGCGGCTGTTGGCGTAGACAGCATAACCATTCTGACGGATACGGCTAACTTCGGCGCTGACATTCTTGATGCCAAAACGCTTCTCAGCTTGGGCAGGAGTAACTGCTTCGCCTTGATAAAGAGCGTTGAAAAGTTTGAAAGTCTTAGTCTCGGGATTAAAATTCTTAATCATATTTTTATGTTCCTTTTAAAAGTGTTAGCTTTAATCGCTAACGTCCTAGTATTATATAAGATGTTAGATTTAAGGTCAAGCAAAAAGGTTAAACACTTAATAAATTGTTTGCCGAAATATGATCTAATATTTTTTTATAAATTGTAATTTGATCAGCCTGTGATAAATGATATCCTGGATCTTCTTCAGGAGGCAAATTTTTAAATTGATATTGGTTAGGCAAAATGTAATTATGATCTCCAATCCAATCAAACTGCTCGTCTAGCTTCATATGAGATAGCACAATTAAATATGGAATTTTAGATATCTCTAATTTATGTAATGCTGAATATAAACACCAAAGGTCTATTTGACTCTTCCACTTTTCACTGTACATAAATTGAAAATATCCCTTAACAGCATTATGTATTGATGACATGTTTGGCACCACTGACGAATAGTTTTTAAACCATTCTTTATCATTGTTCAATAAAGCATATAAAGTATCTGAAATTAACTTAGGATCGTTTTTTCCTAACTGGGAATAACAACTCAATGAACTTGTTTCAAAGTAAGCAATGTCAGTCAACGAAAAATTTTTTGGATAATCGGGATCGATAGGAATTTCAATTCTATCAGAAGATGTCGTGTTTAATATTATAAATTCTGGATTTTCTTTTATAGCATGTTCAACTTGGAGACAAATCCCTAGGTTACTCATACCTCCTCTAGCCAAAGGAACAAGATCAAAATTAATTTTTTCAGATAGTAATTCTGAAAAATGTGTTTTTGGTTTAGTAACAACCGGAGACATGTAGCTGTCGCCGCAGATATAAAGTCGTTTCATATTAGATTGATATTTATAACTGTTAAATATTGTGTTAATTAAATGAAGCAACTAAAAGATGATTTATGTAACTGGTGATAGTTTTACTTACGGCGACG